>ERZ1673752.2862-NODE-2862-length-17889-cov-9.768644_pt1 | contig 17889 bp, 21 predicted proteins | sample MGYA00580195_ERZ1673752 | MGnify/ENA primary metagenome ERZ1673752 (study PRJEB41218, sample SAMN15661744) | gut metagenome | host: Homo sapiens | place: Canada: London | collected 2015-08-20/2019-03-30 | study: EMG produced TPA metagenomics assembly of...
GGCGTGCCGGAGCGTCCTGCGGGCATGCGTGCCCTTGTCAAGCGACGCTATCAATTTGAAAACTATCGGAACAAGGTTAAAATCACCTGAGAAAAATACAAGCTCGCTATGACTGTACCCGACAAAGACATTTGCCCAAATAAACATCCACAGCTTAGCGGGTACGAGGATTAGATTTATAAGCCCCGTCAAATAGCACACGAAAAGCCAGCGCATAATCTCTGTACCCCAGCTAACGGTGTTCCCGTGCTTTTTAATGCGAATACATCTGTAAACGGCGTAAATAGCTCCTACCAGCAAGGTGATGGGGATGACTTGCAGAAACAGGCTTAGTACAGAGCCGGAGTTCAGCAAGCTATATAGTTTGCTCATTTCTTCTATTTGACCTCCTGCTCGCTTATGTGTGTTCACGGATTTGAACGACTACCCATTCTCCGCTGTCATTTCTTTCTACTTTCCAGAGAGAGGGAATGTTCCGACTTCCGTGAGCGATACTTCCGTCGTGATTGAATGTTTCGGACGAGTAATAGACCCAGATATAGCCCTCGTCTTTCCCCAGATGAGCAGACCACAACTCTAAGGAATGTTCATTGAACGCCGTGTCACCATAGCTATCCGTATCGGTTGCATACCGAGCGAGCAGGCCATATTTTTCTTCGTTTTCAACACTTGTATGCTGCACATCATTGAACGCCTGATCTGCCAGACGCAAAACCGCCTGTGCTTCTCTGCGGTCAGATGCAGAGCCGATATAAAACGCCTTTGCAATTTGATCGCTGCTGTAATAATTGCCTATTGTCATAGAGCCAATGTCCACAATGCGGTAAACAGGGAAAACGTGAAGCAGTACGCATACGATGATAAAGATACCAGCAATAACAGCCGCAACACGGTACGCCTTTTTCCGAAATTTCTTACGGGTAGCTTTCATGGACTTCATCACTTCTGCTTCTAACCTGTCCCGCATTTCACTACCGATTTTTTCAACCTTTGGGCCAGCTTTCAATGCTTCAAGCTCCGCAGTACATTCCGGGCAGCCTTTGAGGTGTTCTTTGACAAATGCCCCCGTTTCATCGCTGACCATGTTTTCAAGGTACAGGGGCAGAATATCCCGCACGATACTGCACTCATTTTTCATGTTCATTTTCCTCCAATCTGCGTTGTATCACTTTTCTGGCTCGGTGGTAGGTAACGCAAGCCCAATTATCGCTTTTTCCGTAGAGATCGCCTATTTCTTTGAATGACAGTTCTCCGAATACACGCCACATGAAAACTTCTTTATATGGCTCGGATATATCATGCAGGATTTTTCGTATTTGACGGGCCTCCTCTTGTTCACCGAGCTGTGTATCAACAAGCTCATCCGCAGCGGCAATATTCTGTAAATCCGACTCGTCAATACTTGATACTCTTTTGTTCTTTTTCAAGTATGAGTAATAGGTGTTTTTTGCGATCTGACAAAGCCAGACGCGCATATCACAGTCACCACGAAAACTTTCTATGGAATTGATGGCTTTGAAAAAGGTTTCGCTCGTAATCTCCTCTGCAATATGCTCGTTGCCCGAAAGCTGCCATACATAGTGATATATCGGCTTGAAATAGGTACGGTATATCTGTTCAAGCTCCACTACGCTACCACCTCCTTTTGCAATTAAGACTCCGCAGATGAAGAAATCTTACAAGGAAATTAAAATTTTTTTCGCACAATAGGCGATGGAAAATACCCGCCTCACTGCGTCCAAAATACACTTTCAGTATAGCACATAGCTATGTTCTTTTATTGTGTTCCCCTGGCTTCAGAATAGCGGCAGGGCTGGCTATCCTTATTTTGCTTTGTGTTTCTCTACCGTACATGAGCATTGTCTTGTGTATTATAGGGGCAGCCCGCCGGGGTGTCAAATGCGGAAAACCGGGATTGACAAGCAGGAGAGCGTATGCTATAATGCGTGCAGTTAAAGGCCTTTAACTAACAATTTGACACGACTGTTACTCGGATAAAGGAGACTGTTTATGCAGAAAAAGACGAGATTCATCGCCCTGTTTCTGGGGCTTATGATGCTGATGTCCCTTGCGGCCTGCCAGAAGGCGCCCGCGCAGGAACCGGCACAGGAAGAAACGCAGGTGCAGGAACCTGTTCAGGAAGAACCGGCCCAGGAAGAAGCGCCTGCACAGGAAGAAGGACCCGTGCAGGAGGAAGAACCGGCGCAGGACGAGGACTTCGGCATTTTCACCGAGATCGCCGGGGAGAACGGCACCACGTACGCAAACCTCTTTGACGTCATTCTTGACGAGAGCTGCGACGAGATCTGGCTGCAGAAGTGCGAAGCCGTCGTCGGCAGCGACGGCGCAGCGGATGCCGCTGACATGCTCAAGCACTACATCAGCCGCGATATCTACGGGCAGGATGCCGTGGACGCCTACACCTCTCCGGATCTGGTCGGCTTCGACTGCTGGTACATTAACGGCGCGAAGTCCTTCACCTTTGACGGCCACGACGTCACGACCACGCTGACCGACGGCACGGCCCAGACGCACACCTACACCTATCTCGGCAAGTACCGCGTCGGCGAGGGCGAGACCATGATCTACGGCGGTCAGGAGATCGACCCGTCGTTCGAATGCGACGTCTATCAGTCGACCGACGACGCCGGTGAGTTCACCTACTTCCTGCTCCGCGACGACACGATGGCGGAGACCTATCACATCGAGTTCCGCTACGGCAGCGATCTGGACCAGCTGCTGAAGTACTTCACCGGCCCGTATGCCTACTGGCTCAGCGCCGGTATCGATGAAAACGCAGACGCACAGACGATCGACAACGTCATCGATCTGTTCGTCACCGAGAATCTCAGCGGAGAATAAGGCGGGCCATCCCCCTCTGCCAGCCTGTTTTTCCAGACCGTCTCTGCCGTTACCCCGGCAGAGGCGGTTTTTGCGTTTGGGCGGAAAGTGTGCTATTATAATTAAAAATCAGATTTTCTGACGGAGGACGCATATGGACAGGCTCTATCATTTTTCCGCGCCCGGGCGCGCCGAGATCGGCGGCAATCACACCGACCACCAGCACGGCTGCGTGCTGGCCGCGGCCATCCAGCTGGAAACGAAGGCCGAGGTTCGGCTGAACGGTACGGACCGCATCCGGATCGTATCCGAGGGCTATCCGCACACGGAGATCTGCCTGTCGGAGCTGGATGTTCATCCGGAGGAGCGGAATACGACCGCGGCGCTCGTCCGCGGTGTAGCGGCGGCATTTGCCGCGCGCGGCTGCCGTCTTGCGGGGTTTGACGCGTCCGTCACGTCCACGGTGCTGCCCGGCTCCGGGCTTTCCAGCTCGGCGGCGTTTGAGGTTCTGCTCGGCAGGATCCTGAACGGCCTGTTCTTTGACGGGCGCATGTCCCCCGCCGAGATCGCGCGCATCGGCCAGTACGCGGAGAATATCTATTTCGGCAAGCCCTGCGGGCTGATGGATCAGATGGCGTCCAGCCTCGGCGGGCTGGTGTTTCTGGATTTTGCTGACCCGGCGCAGCCGATCGCGGAAGCGGTCGAGTTTTCTTTTGCCGAACACGGGTACACGCTCTGCACGGTGGATTCCGGCGCGGATCACGCCGGGCTGACAGCGGATTACGCCGCCATCCCGCAGGAGATGCACGCCGTCGCCGCGTGCTTTGGAAAGGACGTTCTGCGCGAGGTCGACGAGCAGGCGTTTTATTGTGAATTGCCGCGGCTGCGCCGCATGGCCGGAGACCGGGCCGTCCTGCGCGCCATGCACTTTTTTGATGAGGACCAGCGCGTCCGGCAGCAGGTGCAGGCGCTGCGCGAGGGACAGCTGCAGGCGTTCTTAGACGGTGTGAACGCGTCGGGCGACGCGTCGTGGGAGCTGCTGCAGAATATCACGCCCGTGGGCGCGGTAGAGCATCAGAGCATGGCGCTGACGCTGGCGCTTTGCCGCAGGCTGCTGGGCGGCGCGGGCGCCGTCCGCGTCCACGGCGGCGGCTTCGCCGGAACGGTCCTCGCATTCGTACCGGACGACCGCATGGAGGCCTTCTCCGCCGGGATCGCGCAGACCCTCGGCCCAAATGCCTGCTGCCCGCTGCAGATCCAATCAGATGGATAAACAGCACCGGCCTTTCAGCGTTGCCGAAAGGCCGGTTTTGTTCGCTTGTGTTCTGAATTATGTCAACTCATCGTGGATCAGCTGCTCGCGGGCGTAATTGCTCTGCCAGTGGGGCGCTTCCGTGATCGCGTTCAGCTTCAGGAAGCTGCGGAGCATGTCCTTTCCTGCGCGGAAGAAGTCGGCGTAGGCACAGACGCTCTCCGGGATGTCCGGGAAGTATTGGATTCCGCTCGCAAAGCGGAGCAGGTAGACCGTGTCCGCCGTTTTGCCGAGGACGGCGCAGCCCTCGCCTGCCGCGTCCTCCGGCCAGCTGTTCCACTCCTCCGCCCGGACGCCCGCGGCCGCGCAGAAGTCCGCCAGCGGCTGCTGCTCGATCGTCCATTCCAATCCGCCCGCGCCCATCGTCTCGGAGACGACGTCATACAGGCGGAAGACCGTCTTCCCGTCCCAGCGTACGTCCGTGTCGTACAGCTGATACCGCGCACATTCGGCCACGCAGCTGAGGACCTCCATCTGCAGGTTGGTATTTGCATCGCGGACGGTGGTCGTCATGCCGCCGTCCGACAGGCTTTGCCCATCGCGATAGCGGCGCCCCCACGCAGTCAGGCTCCAGAGCTTGCGCAGGAACGCGCAATAGTACATCTCAGTCGCCCAGTTCTCTTCCAGATCATTGTCGCGCGCGAAGCTGTCCAGCGCAAGGACGCTGTCGGTGAACGCGTCCGTCAGCGCGTCGGCGTCCTCCGGCATGCAGCGCGGAAGTGCGCCTGACGGCGTGAAGCTCAGGATATACCAGTCCGTTTCCGACCGCCCCAGCACAAAATCCTCATCTGCGAAACAGCTGCTGAGCGGCTCGGTCTGCTCCGGGAATCGTTCCGCGCCCTCGGCTGCGGAAATGCGGCGGATGCTCCAAAGGAAGCCGGAGGCCGTCTCGCTCCGCACGGCACTGCTTATGCAGGTGAAGATCGCGCCGTCTGTCTGCATAGAAAAATCGTCCAGCGTCTCCGGGTACACGCACAGCCGCAGGCCGCTGTCCTCGTCACACAGGAAGACGCTCGACTGCTGCGCCGTTCCGCCGCTGTAGAAGCTCAGCTTGCTGCCAAGCAGACGGTTTGCTTCCGCAGGTTCGCAGAAGAAGCGGAAGACGACGGGATAGCCGTCCCGCATGCCGGTGAATACAATCGCGCCGTCGGACGCGGTCTCGCCCTGCTGCGTGAACGCCTCGTCCTGTCCCGCCTCGCCCAGCCGGGCAAGGCTGACCGTCCCGTCGCAAAGGAGCTGCCAGTCATAGCCGTCCGCTGCTTGGCGGCGCGCTTCAAAACGCATGGTCATGACGCCGCGCTCCGGACGGACCTCCGCGCTTTCAAGGGCGCAGTTCTCGAGCGCCGGGAACGGCGCGGCAAAAAACTGCGCGGTCAGGTTTTCGCCGCTCGCCGCACCGGTCATGTCCCGGCCGGTCTCCGTAAGCGCTTTCCGCAGTTCCTCCTCCGGCAGGGCTGCGAGCGTATAAAACCGCTCCAGCTGCTCCGCCGCCAGATCCTCCGTCTGCACCGGTTCGGACTGTGCCTGCTCCGGCGGTTCCGGCTGCGGCTGCGGGGCCTTTTGGCAGGCCGTCAGCAGCATACATGCGCCAAGAAGCGCGGCGAGCAGGATTTTCTCTTTTTTCATGTCAGTTACCCCCAGACTGTACCGCTTCCGCCGTCACAAAGGATCCACGTCTCCGCCATGCCCGTCCGCGCCAGCCGTCCGCGTGCAAAGACCTGTCCGTTCACAACAAACAGACCGTCGACAAGTTCGTTAAGCGCCATCGGCCAACCTTCTTCGTTCGTCGGGATGCTGTCTGCGTCATAATTTCCATTGCGGTAGTCGACCTGCGTGATGCCGATGGGATCACCGAATGCGTCGTACATCTCTGGCGACAGCGAGAGGATCGCTTTCTGCTCGCCTGTCTCCACGTCCATCGCGTAGCAGCAATCATAGTCGTAATTCTCGCCGCCATAAGCAACATAGTAGATCATGCCATCATAGTAATTGAAATAATCGCCGATCGGGCCCTTATGCAGGACGGTGATCTGCTTCGTTTCAGGGTCAAGATGGCAGTAATCGCACATATCGTCCCAGAAATATACGCCCGTGTCGTCTACGCTGAAATATGCCGCGTTGTATTTGCCTTCAAACAGGATCTCGCGCTCTTTTGCTTCGGCACTGTATGCATACAGCGTTCCGCTTCTGAAATCATACAGATACAGCGTATCCTCATAGTACGTGGCCGGCGCACAGCTCTCGTACAGAAGCGTCTGCGCGCTGCCGTCCAGTTCTGCATGAAAGGTTCGCATGCCGTTGTTCTCATCGCGGCAATCATAATAAATGCCGTTTTCCGTTACAAGGAACGTATAGCAGTAACCATCCACGAGTTTTTCCGCTTCGCTGCCATCCGTGCGCACACGCCAGAGAGAAAAGCCGTCCCGAAAGTTTGAAAAATAGACCCAAGTCCCCAGCACATTGATGCTGTTGGGCGCATAGTCCTCCGGCGGCAGCAGCTGCGTCTGTTCACTGCCGTCCGTGCGCGCCCTGTAAAGGCCCCAGTCAGATTCGCTGCGGTAATAGACCCACTCGCCGTCCCCGGCCATCAGCCCGCCCTGCCCGATGTTCGCACCGGTGAAGCCCAACTGCTCTGGGGCATCCGGAACCTGCTCCGGACTTTGCACGTCCGCCTTGGCTGGAGCTTCCTCCGTGGCGGAAGCATCCGGAAGCTGTGCTTCCTGTGTCAGGCCGGGCTGCTCTGTCCGGCGCTCCGGCTGCGGCTGCTTCTGGCAGGCGGGCAGGAGGAAAAGGGACAGCAGGCATAAGAGGAAAAGAGAGATGATACGGCGGTTCATGGGAGACTCCTTTCGTTTGTTACTGTACCCGGTAGCCGACCAGCACGAGCTGGAGGATCTGCTCCCAGAAGTCGCACTCCGCCGCGCTGTAATACTGGCTGCTCGGGATCTCGTGGAAGGATATGATCCGGTTGCCCTCGTCCAGCCAGGCTTCAAACCGGTTCTGCTCCGCAGGCTGCATGGCGCTCGCTCCTTTGCAAAGTTCTTCTTTTCTGAGATATTTCCGCGAACGGCCAAATCGGGACAGGCGCGTGAAATTTCTCCGCTTTGCCAAAACCGGTACGTTTTTTCCTTCGGCTTTTTTACGGTATGCTGCCGGGCGGTGCTTGCCGGAAAGGAAAAAATCGGGTATAATTACGCCGTAAACCGTCGATCGCATGACCGGAAAAGAGAGACACATGGGTTTGAAACATGATCAGGCGCAGCGCATCGAGCAGCTCTACCGTGAGCTGTATCTGCCGCTGTGCATTTATGCCAACAGCGCGCTGCAGAACCGCCCGCTGGCAGAGGAAGCCGTGCAGGACACGTTCCGCATCGCCTGCATGAAGGCGGATGATCTGCTGCGCAGCGAAAACCCGCAGGGCTGGCTGACAAATACACTGAAAAACGTCATCCGCAACATCCGGCGCAGTCAGGCGCGGATGCAGGGGATGTTGCTGCGTCTTCTGCCGCAGGAGCACGCGGAGATCTCCTCGCCCGCCGGGCTGGTGGAGCTTGCTGAGGTCTGCACGGCCCTGCTTGGCCGTGCGGATTATGAGCTGCTGGTCAAAATCGTCCTGCAGAACTACACCATGCTGGAAGCCGCGCAGGAGCTCGGCATCTCGGTCGAAGCCTGCAAAAAGCGTGTGCAGCGGGCAAAAAAGAAGCTGGAAGCACATTTGAAAGAAAGCTTTTGATCCGCTGTCCCCAAACGGCGGACTGCGTACATAGAAAGGTAAAGGGGTGGTGAACATGGCCGATTCTCAGGAAAGACTTGACTGCGGAACAGAATCCCTGCAAGCGCTTCTGCGGCAGGATGCTGCGCTGGATGAGCCGGGCATGGACGCCGCCGAGATCCTGCGGATCACAAAGGCGCTTGCCGCACACGGAGACGGAAATCAGTTCCCGGATGTCAATGCCGCATGGGACAGCTTCTGCCGCAATTACCAGCCTGCCGATAAGGACAGCGCTTCCCTCTTTGATCTTGACAGCCCGCCGCCCAAAGCCCGCAGGCCGCTTTTCCGCGCGTTCGCCGTGGCCGCCGCCCTTGCCGCGACGCTGCTGGCCGTGACGCTGACCGCGTCCGCATTGGGCTATGATCTGCTTGGCACGGTCGCCGCGTGGGGACGCGAGACGTTCCAGTTCGTTAGCATTTCCGGTGCGCCGTCCAAGAAAGCTTCCGCATTGCCTGCCGCAGTTCCCGCGGCATTGCAGGCGCTCTCGGACAGCATGACGGAAAACGGCATGGCCGCGGCTTCCCTTCTGCCGGGCTTTTTCCCGGAAGGCTATGTGCAAGCGGAGCTGCAAAGCTTCTGCGAGAGCGAGATCTCCGATTTCTACTGCCGTCTGGAGCAGGGCGAGGATGCGATCACGCTGCTGTATCATGCGTCCGCGTCTGGAAACGGTTCCATCTTCGAAAAGGACACCGGAGATCCGGAGGTCTATGCCGCAAACGGCCGGACGTTCTACATCATGACAAACGCAGACAGCTACGTTGCCGTCTGGATGGATGCGAATGTGGAATGCAGCATTTTCGGTGTCCGTGACCACGAGACCCTTCTGAAGATCCTCGATTCTGTCGGCCTTTGCGCCGATTGAATACAACCCCCTCATCCCGCAAGCACAAACGCCCCGGCCCCGCATCCAAGCATGCCGGATCCGGGGCATTTGTCTGCCTGTTTATTCCGGCGTTACTGCACCCGGTAGCCGGAGAGGATCAGCTCGAGAATGACCGGCCAGAACTCCTGCTCGCCGGCGCTGAAATGGCGCGCGGCGGGGATCTCGTGAAAGGAGACGATCCGGTTTTCCTCATCCAGCCATGCTTCGAATGTCCTGTGCGCTTCCATGCTTGCTGCTGCCTCCGATAAAAATCATTGTCGTAGTATATACTACGACAATAATGATTAAAATGCAACGATTTTTCAAAGTATAATAAACGAAAAATCGTAGGCGGTGGTCGAGTGGCAGATATTCTGGGCATGATTCGCAAAAATCGGGAGGCGCGGGGCTGGACGGAGTACCAGCTGGCGGAGCGCTCCGGCCTGCCGCAGTCGACCATTTCATCGTGGTACAAGAAGGGCATGACGCCGTCCATCTCGTCGCTGGAAAAGATCTGCGACGCGTTCGGGCTGACGCTGTCGCAGTTTTTCGCGGACGGCGAGGACCGGCTGGCGCTGACCGCCGATCAGCGCAGCATGCTGGATAAATGGAACTGCCTCTCGCCCGGCCAGCAGAGCGCGCTTCTGACGTTCATGGATTCCATGATGGACAAATAGCGCCCGCTCTGCTATGATGGAACAAAGTTCTATGTTTGGAGGGCTGTTCCATGCGAAAGAAGCAAACCGGTGTGCGCCTTCTCGCGGCGCTATTGTTGGCCGTGCTGCCCGTTTTCCTGTTTGCCGGGTGCGGCAGCAGCAAGGACCCTGTGCTGGCCACCTATAAGGATACCGAGATCACGCGGAGCCTTGTCGATTATCAGAAAGAAACGATGCAGCAGCTGAACGGCGCCGCCGAGGTCAGCGACAAGGAAGCAGTCGACGAGCTGCTCATCAACAATATCATGCTGGACGAAGCGGAAACGCGCGGCCTTTCGGTCTCGCAGGAGGAGATCGACGCCATGCTGCAGTCGCAGCACGACAACTATGAGAGCTACGAAGAGATCCGCGCGATCATCGACGATTACTGCAAGGAACAAGACCTGACGACCGAGCAGTATTTCGCCGTGCTGGAAGAGCAGGTCCCGCGCTCCATCCTGCGCCAGAAGCTGCGCGACGCGCTGGGGCAGGAATACTGCGCCGAGCACGGGCTGGAATTTACCAAGGTCAATCCCCCGCAGGAAATGACGGACTACGTGAACGCGTATCTGGACGGACTGCTGGATAGCTACAGCGCGTATATCAAATATAATATCGATTGACGCGAGCAATCGCCTATAACGGCACTTGGCTCTCCCTCTGGGAGAGCTGTCGCCGCAGGCGACTGAGAGGGTCTTGCAGCGTTTACCCTCTCCGTCTTCGCTTCGCTCAGCCACATCTCCCAAAGGGAGAGGGGCAGGATGGCTCATGCGAAATCAAATGATACAGGAACAGGCACAGCGGATGATCCCGCTGTGCCTGTTAATTATCTGACGCAGCCTGCTCATTTGCCAGCCGCGTGTTTTTTATACAGTCCTATCAAAACAAAATCAGCGAAAAGTACCGGACCTTTCCGTCGTTGGCCCAGCATTTCATGTGGACGGCGTCGGCCATTTTCTGTGCGTCGACGCAGTAGGCCGACAGGCAGGACGCGTGCTTCCACGGGCCTGCGCCCATCATCAGAAGGTCGTGCAGGCCATCCGCCTGCATGCGCGCCATGAGCTGCTCAGTCAGAAGGTTCTGGTGGATCTTTGCGGCCTTCTGCGCCGCCGTATCATGATAGTCGGCGGTGATCTCGTTCATCAGGATGAGCGCCGTCTGATAGCGACGCATGGCGGCGGTCATTTCCTCGACGGTGCCGCTCATCGGCGGACAGGCCGGGAGCACGCCGTAATTGCCGCAGAGATTCTGTTCGCAGAACGCTCTGTATTCCGGCACAACGACCAGCTCCCGCACGGGCAGATATGCGGCGTCCGTAAACCCGGCCTCTTTGGCCAGCGCGGCGTAATCCTGCATCTGAAACACTCCCAACAGTTTGGATTGGATATCTGCAATTATACCGGCTTTCGCCCATCCTGTAAAGTGCGCGGAGCTTTGGGATCAAAAAACCGGAATGCACATGCATTCCGGTTTTTCGCTCTTTAATACATTTTTGCACCTGCGGGAATGTGGGGATCAAGCATCAGGAGGTGGAGCTTTTCTGCGCCTTCCTCGTGGTGAACAGCGGAGATGAGCATGCCCTCAGAGGCAATACCCATCATGGGTCTCGGCGGCAGATTTGTGATGGCGACGCACGTTTTTCCGACCAATTCTTCCGGCTCGTAGTAATCGTGAATGCCGGAAAGGATGACTCTGTCGGTGCCGGTTCCGTCATCCAGCACGAATTTCAGGAGTTTCTTGGACTTTTTGACTGCCTCGCACGCCTTGACCTTGACGGCGCGGAAATCGGACTTGGAGAACGTTTCGAAGTCGACGAAATCCTTAAAGAGCGGCTCGATCTCGACGTTGGAGAAGTCGATGACTTCTTCCTTTTTGGCTTCTGCCGGAGCTGCTTCGCTCTTCGCTGCGTCCTTCTTCGGCATATCGAGCGGCTTCATTGTGGGGATTAAAACGGAGCTATCTTATACCATTAAAATGTTCTGCATATTGTGCAATATTGCACTGTTTCGAAAACTTTCAAACCACATTTGCAGCGTATGATTTCGTATAAATGCAGGCGTTTCAACGGTTTTGTGTCAAAAGTGTGTCAACTGCCTGCCGCAGTCTAAAATTTACTGCTGCAAATCTCCGAACTTCTCTGGGAGTAATCGGATATCCGCGCATGTCAAATCCAAATTGAATCCACCTAATAATCATTCAAATCCACACGCAGGAGGTATCTATGGGCAAAGCAAATGACCTGACCGGGCGAACCTTTGGCTTGCTGAAGGTGCTAAGGCGCGTAGAGGATGTGAAACCCGGTCGCCCGATGTGGCTGTGCGAATGCCGCTGCGGGAAAAGTGTCGTGAAATCCTCCACCAGTCTTACGAAGCAGAACGGTGTCAAGTCCTGCGGTTGTCTGCGGCATCAAAAATCACCCGAACTGATTGATCTGACCGATATGACCTTTGGAGATCTTCGGGTTCTTTATCAGGATTGTTCTGCACAAAGCGGTAAAGCTCGTTGGGTATGTCAATGCAGCTGCGGGAACGTTGTTTCTGTTCTCTCAGAAAGTCTGCGCCACTTCAAAACGACATCCTGCGGCTGTAAATGTCAAGCCTTGAAATACGATTTGACTGGACAGGAATTTGGCTATCTCAAAGTAGTTGGTCGCGCTCCTCGGAGCAAGCGAAAATCAAACGAAGTATACTGGCGATGCCTTTGCCGAAACTGCGGCAGGATCGTCCATATCAGCAGCTATCAGCTGCGCCATTCCAACCCATACGGACACTGTAACTGTACGCGCTTTCTCGCTGCTGCAGAAAGCGCCACGACAAGAAAGGATGAACACCATGACTGAATACAAACTTGAAATCAAGCAAATCGTAGACTATCCCAAATGCCGCATCTACCGGCAATTCATACAGAGTCTGATCGCAGACCGGAGGATCCGTACAAACGGGTGCTCCGGTCTTTTTCATTATGCGGTACTTTGCTGCTACGCAAACTTCCGCACGTCCTATCAGCGGTACAACGGCATCAGCTACATCGTACATCCCGGCCAGTGGATCTGCCCGCTGCAGGAGCTCCGGACGTGGTTCCGCGCGCGCACAAACCGTCAGCTTTTGCGCCACCTTGACTCTCTCCAGCGGCACCACTTCATCGAATACGACCTGATTGGCCGCGGACAGCTTGTGCAGTATCGCATCCTTGACTGGCCGCGCTATAACACCGTGCTGGATTATAGCTGCCCGTGCCAGAAGGATTCAGGCTTTTTCTTTCTGCCCATGAGCGCGGCGTCCCGGCTGCTCAGTCTCGGGAAATGCTCCGAGATGGACGCTCTGCTCGATCTTTGGCTGAACGCGATATACAATGACCATCAGGTTGCCGGTTCTGAAGCTGGCCCTGTGGTCTATCTGCGAAATGGCACCGGCAGCCCGCTCGTTTCCTATGCGGAACTAGGCAAGCGCTGGGGCGTCTCCAAGGCGACAGCTGGGCGTATCCTCGGCAAATTCGCGCGGCTGGAATACATCAAGGTCTTCTCGTTTCCCGGCCGCAGCGGAACAGCGATCTATTTGCAGAACTACCTGTCCACCATGTTTCAGATTTCCGATGTCATGGTAGACAAAGAAGAAGTTGCGATGGCGCTGAACCTCTGCATCCGCGTACAGGATTGCGCACAGGATATGGCGCAGCCGGACTGCGCATCAGATTGCTCAATCAGCGTTTCAAAATCGCACACAGAGATTCTGATTGCCGAAGTCCTGAAGCTCTTGAAAACACAGGGCGTTTGCTGCACGACCTGCCCCCGGTTCCAGTATAGGTTATATCCCTTATCCGATTGCGTCGGAGTCTTATGGGAACACGAAGCGGAGGATCTTCGGCTGGGGCTGATGCTCTCCTGCGGCAGCACGCAGACGCGGTATTTTGAACTCACGATCCGGCAGAAAGGAGCGAACGACAATGGCGAAGAATAAGCTGCCCGCGGCAGACGTGACCGAAGACCCGCACTATCACGATACATGGACACTGCTGCGGAAATACCGCGATGTTGTATGGAGCTTGGAAGTCTCCGTGCGTCAGGTTCGGAATCGGTTCCGGATCGACTATGGCAAGACGATTGAGGATTTTCTGGAATCCGTCTATCTGGCCGGCGCGGATCTCTCCGGCACGGAGCTGGAGCATCAGGCGAAGTGCATCGAGCAGAGCCATAAAATGCTCTGCCTCGTAGACAGCGCCGTGGAGCTCATGCGCGCCAAGCACAAGAACGGCGAGGAATTTTACTGGCTGCTCTATTACGCCTACCTCTCCCCGCAGGAGCTACAGAACGTCGAGGAGATCATCGACCAGCTCCGCCCGCACATCCGCGACATCAGCACCCGAACGTATTATCGGAAGCGTAAGGAGGCCGTTGAGGTGCTGAGTTCAGTGCTGTGGGGATATACGGCGCAGGATAGTGCGGGGATCGTGAGGGAGTTTTTGCAGTAAGTTGAATATTGGCGGGCAAGGTACGCTAGACAGCGCCTTGCCTGAACAGCATCATCGACGGATTATGCTGTAATACTTCGCCTGATTATAAATTTACAGCGATATCACATTTTGAGTATGTACTCAATTTTTTATAATCTGTGTAGTTCCATCGGCTATTGCAAAAGCTTACGCTTTTGATATATAAGTACCATTGTAAGGGGGGTTATATGTGGCTTATGAAAGAGTATCGAAACAAAGAAGTCAGGGATTTAATGCTACTCTTGCTTTCCCTTTTTTTGCTTTGGTGTACACCCGTTTTTCACAATATATGCAGTGTTGATGATCAAAATAATTTCTCCACACTCCTAACCATTCTGGAATCTACGACCATCTCAGCTGTTTTATCCTGTGCATCGATTCTTTGCGATTGTCTTATCAGCAGCGCATTAAAAGACAAATTAGTCGGTTTGTTTTTCATACCCCGAAGCGGTGAAACCATCTTTTCCGACATCAAGAACAGGCAAATTAAAGACTCGCGCTTTCGTACTTCTGATGCGCTCTCCCTTTATGCGGATATTATGCAGAAACTTCCAAACAAAAAAGCGGCGCGTCGAGAAATTGAAAATGCGGAATGGTATCAGATATACCAGCGGTATCAGGAAAAGGGTCCAGTTATTCAAAGCCAACGTGACTATTTGATGTGTCGAGATTTGTTTATCGAAACATTGGTTTTTCTGATTGTGTATATTCTATCCGTTCATATTTTTCCGTCCGCTGTATGTTTTTCACTGAAATTCTTAATAGTTCTCTTCATCTTGTCCATCGCTTTCAATATTTGCACACATTTGAAAATGAGTCGCTTTGTCACCACAGTTATCGCAGTAGACATTGCTGCGCAATTAAGCGATAAAAAAGCTCTTTAAACGTAAGCGTCAAACCTTCCCGCGTATAAAAGGCCGCCATCTCAAGGAGAGCTGCTGCTCAGCGAGATGGCGGTCTTTTATTTATGAGGCATATAGCATTCTTCCGGGGCATTTGCGGGAAGCAGGCTTTCAGCCCATGCTTTGTTAGTTTCGCTCAGCTGCGGCGCAGTCTGCAGGATCCACAGCAAGTATCGGTACGGATCTAAGCCGTTCTCCTTCGCCGTTTCAACCAGGCTGTAGATCACGCTGCTGGTCTGTGCGCCGCCCGGCGTATTGGCAAAGAGCCAGTTCTTCCTGCCCATCACAAAGGGCTTAATGCTGCGCTCGGCACGGTTGTTGCTCAGCTCCAGACGGCCATCCTCCAGATACCTTGTCAGATACGGCCACTGCTCCAGCAGGTAGTGGATGGCCTTCCCCAGCGCAGATTTCGGCGCTGTTTTCGCCTGCATCTCATTTGCCCATGACAACAGCGCGTCTAAAACAGGGTTCTCCTGTTCCAGCCGCTTCTCATGCCGCTCCTCCGGCGTCAGCTCTGCAAACGCCTGCTCCAGCTTGAAAAGCTACGAACAATAGCATTCGCCCATGGCCGCAGGAGAATCCTTCCGTTTCTCTTGCGGCAGGGTGCCCAGTGCCTCGTCAAATTTTCGCCGCGCATGCGCCCAACAGCCCACCACACGGATGTTACCCGGCAGCTTATGATACCCCTGGTATCCGTCCGCGTGCAGCCAGCCCGAGAAGCCTTTCAGGAAAGCCTCCGCATGTTCCGCTTTTCGGGTGGGCTGGTACTCATACAGCACAATGGCCTGTTTCGCGCAGCCGCTGGTGCGGTACAGCCACATGTAGGACTTGCTGGTAGAGGAACGTCCCGGCTCTTTCAGCACCTGCAAGGTCGTCTCATCCGCGTGCAGCACCGGCTCCCTGCAAAGCTGCTCATGCAGCACATCGTAGACCGGCCGCAGCCATTTCTCCGAAGCCTTCAGCAGCCAGTTGGCCATGGTCTGCCGGGACAGCTTCAAGCCTTGACGATTGAACTCCTGTTCCAGCCGGTACAGCGGCGAGTACATGACAAACTTCTGCGCTGCCAGATATGCCACTGCCTCCACAGAGGCAAATCTGCCGGGCAGCAGCGCAGGCTCTTTCGCTGCCTTCACAATGTTGGCCTCGCCGGTTTCCTGCTCACAGTTCTTGCAGGCGTAGATGTAGTATACGTCCTCGCGAACCCAGAACTCTGCCGGCTTCATCTGCAGCGTCCGACGCACATCCTTGCCGATCTCAACCAACTCGCTGCCGCAGGCAGAGCAGATCTGTTCTTCCTCAGGCAGACGGTGCTCTACTACCTCGGTGGGAGTACCCTCCGGAACGACGTCCAGCACATTGCCGGACTGCCGCTTGCGCGCATGCGCCCGCACCTCAACAGGCTTCTCAGCGGCGGCTTTGGTTCCAGAGGCATAGGCTTCCGCTTCGTTGTAAGTAAAACTCAGCTGCTCCATGACCATCTGCTCCGCCTGCTCCGAAGAACGGCCAAACAGCTTCTTCTTGGACAGCTTCAGCTGCTCCAGCAGCCACTCATTTTGCAGCGTGAGGCTGGTAATGACCTGCGCCTGTTCCTGTTCGCGGGCAGCAAACTTTGCTTCCAGCTTTGCGTTCCGTGCTTTTTCCAGCTGGAGCTGCTCATATTCCGCACGGGAAATGGTGACCATTTCCGCCGTGTTGCTTGTCTGCATTTCTCTGTTTTTCATGCAAACATTATACCACAGAACACGGCAAAAAGCCAGTGTTTTCAATGGTTTCCACCCGTTTTATTTGTTCAGACAACAGTCAATCCCGTCACTGGGCGTTGGGCCTTCGGCTGCTCAATCTGCAGCCCCTCCATGAGCCAGCGGTACTGTTGCGGCGTTAGCGTCTTTACCTCGGATTCCGAGCGCGGCCATTGATACGCACCCTGTTCCAACCGCTTGTACAGCAGGATGAAGCCGTCCTTTTCCCAGTACAAGCCCTTGATACGGTCTCGCCGCCGCCCGCAGAACAGGAACGGTGTGTTGGTAAATGGATCCAGTTCAAACTGCTGCTGGACGAGGCGCGCCAGGCCGTCTATGCCTTTGCGCAGATCTGTGTAGCCACAGGCAATATAGACTTTATCTGCGTCGGTGAAGTCGTTCAGCATAGGCGCAGAAGTTCTACCAGCATTTTCAGCTGTTCCGTATCGCACCCGGGATAAATATCCAGACTGGCGTTTCCAATATGCAACGTTGCGGAACGTTCCGCAGCGTTGCGTGATACCCGTTTCGGTGCCGGAAGCTCTGTAAACCTGACGGCCGACACGCTCGAGCACGGCTCTGTTTCAGCCAAAGCCAGCAATTCCCGTTCCCAACGGTAATAGGTTGCTGCATTGATTTCTTCTTGTCTGCACCACGCCCGCACTGACAGGCCGCTGCTGCGGCAGTCCTGTATTCGTGCCGCCCACTCCTGCAGCTTCGCACGGTGTTTCAACTCTGCGCTTGTCATCCCCTTACCTCCAATATGACAGTAACGGAACGTTTCGCAACGTCCCGTTACTATTGTCTCATGCCTGTCCATGCGCGGGGTGGTTTGACGCTTACTTCCCATTTACTACCTCTAGCCCATGAATATTCTTTGAGTTCAAGTAGAGGTCCCTACCGTTTCCGCATTTATACACATTCCCGTTATTGTACGTCACAGTATACTCAGTGAGTACTATATCGCATTCTCCGTCATCACGCACATCATAGTATTTAATCGCCCCAGTTATCTGTCCATCGGAAGCGTGACCTCAAACACGGCGCCGGTTTCTCCGTTATACGCGCGGATCGTCCCTCTATGCAGATGAACGATCTCCTTGGTCAAGGCAAGGCCGATGCCGGATTTTCCGCTCCGCCCCATGTAGAAGCGATCAAAGATGTGGGGAAGATCTTCCTCGGCGATGCCGTCCCCGTCGTCCTGTATCCGTATCGTCACATGACGCTTGTCCGCGCGGCAGGTCAGGCGCAGCTCGCTGCGGGCATAGCGCACGCCGT
>ERZ1673752.2868-NODE-2868-length-17847-cov-10.537095_pt1 | contig 17847 bp, 14 predicted proteins | sample MGYA00580195_ERZ1673752 | MGnify/ENA primary metagenome ERZ1673752 (study PRJEB41218, sample SAMN15661744) | gut metagenome | host: Homo sapiens | place: Canada: London | collected 2015-08-20/2019-03-30 | study: EMG produced TPA metagenomics assembly of...
TCTTCCCTTGCCCTCGCTGCACTTCTTTTGTGCTTCTACTATTGATTCGCATCCTCTGGGAGAGCTGTCACCGCAGGTGACTGAGAGGGCGCTTGCAGGCACGTCCAGCGAATACCCTCTCCGTCTTCGCTTCGCTCAGCCACCTCTCCCAGAGGGAGAGGCAAGGGAGGCTGCAAAAACAGGCACAGCAGGACGATCCTGCTGTGCCTGTTAATTGTCTCATGCGGTCTGCTTATGATTTCTTCTGCGCGTTGGCCTTTTCGAGGTTGATCTGTCTGCGGTTCTTGACGGCGTCCTCCATCGGGTGAATTTCGCCGGCCTTTTCCAGCGACATCTTGGTGAGCAGCGGGCCGACCAGCTCATAAATGAGAATTGCAAACAGCGTGATGTTGCGGATCAGATCGCCCTCCTGACCAAGACTGCGCGCGGTCACGCACATGCCGAGCGCAACGCCGGCCTGCGGCAGAAGCGTGATGCCGAGATATTTGCAGATCTGCGGCTCACATTTCATGAGCTTTGCGGAGTAATGCGCGCCGAGATACTTGCCAAGCGAGCGCGTGAGGATGTACACGATACCGATCAGCACGATCAGTCCGTCCTTGAACACGCTCAGCTCCAGTCCAGCACCGGAGATCACGAAGAACGCGGCAAACAGGGGACTGGTCCAGCGGTCGGCCTTTTCCATGATCTCACCGGACAGCGGGCAGAGGTTGCAGAACAGCGTGCCCAGCATCATGCACGTCAGAAGCGACGAGAAGCCGATGGTGACGGGGCCGATCTTAAACTCCGCCATGGCGAGCGCGGAGGTCAGGAAGACGAACGCGATGGTCATGTTCAGACGGTTCGTATTGGAGTTGAACAGCTTTTCCAGCTGTGTGAGGACCCAGCCGCCCAGTGCGCCGAGCGCCAGCGACAGAACAATCTCAAGCAGGGGATTGACGACGATGGAGATGACGTCAAACGAGCCGGTATTGAGCGCCTTTGCAATGCCGAACGAGACGGCGAACACCACAAGACCGACTGCGTCGTCCAGTGCGACGATCGGCAGCAGCAGATCGACCAGCGGGCCCTTGGCCTTGTACTGGCGGACGACCATCAGCGTGGCCGCCGGGGCGGTCGCCGTGGCGATGGCGCCGAGGGTGATGGCCTGCGCGATGGAGAGCTTGCCGTGCGTGGCAAGGGAGATGGCGATCAGTGCGACATCGACTACGAACGTGGCCGCCAGCGCCTGCAGAACGCCGATGACGAACGCCTGCTTGCCGGTGTGCTTCAGTTCGGAGACGCGGAACTCACTGCCGATGGAGAACGCGATGAAGCCCAGCGCGACCTCGGAGATCAGAGACAGGCTGTCGACGTCCGTCTGCGTGGGGAAGCCGATGCCCTCAATACCGAGAAGACCGAGGCAGTACGGCCCGATCAGCACGCCCGCGACCAGATACGCCGTGACCGACGGCAGCTTCAGGGGCTTTGCAACGCGGGTCATGAGCAGACCTGCGAGAATGGCGATGGAGAGCGAAAGTAATGTACGCATAACGATTCCTTCATTTCTTCTTTTTTGCACACCTCATTATACGCAGATATGGATAAAAAGCAAGAACATCCTGTGTTTTTTCACATAAAATTTTCCTGAAATCTATGGATTCTGACAGATTTCCATGCGCGCCCGGCAAAAACCCGCGCTGTGCCGTCACCGCCGGGCGCAGCACTGCATAGATTGGGTCAGGGCAAAAACGGCCCGAATTTACGGAGAGGAGTCCATATTTTGTCTGATCTGAATCTGGCGGCGCAGGCCGCCGAAAGCTGTGAGGATGCGCGCGGCGCACTGCCGTCCTGCGCCCCTCTGGCCAATCCCTATGTCCCGTTCCAGAACCGGAATCCCGAGCGGTATACGGCCGGGCGGGCGATTATGAAGGGAACGCTGTTCCCGGGGCTTGATCTGCCGTACCGCGGCGCGCAGAGCGTAGAGCCGCGCGCGGCGCATGAACTGTACGACCTGCAGGCGGTCAACTTTGCGGTCACGGAGCTGGGGCTGTATCTGGATACCCATTCCGACGACGAGGAGGCCGTGCAGCTGTTCAACCAGTATGTCGAGCAGTATGAGATGCTTCGCCAGCAGGCGGAGCAGAGCGGCATGGCGCTCACGCAGATGGAGGCTGCCGCAGGCGGCAGCTACACCTGGCTGCAGGACCCCTGGCCCTGGGACGCGGAAACGGAGGCATAAGCGATGTTTGTCTATGAAAAAAAGCTGCAGTACCCCGTGCGGATCGCAAACCCGAATCCGCAGCTCGCTGCGATCATTATCAGCCAATATGGCGGTCCTGACGGCGAGCTTGGCGCGTCGCTGCGGTATCTGAGCCAGCGCTACGCCATGCCGTATCCGGAGCTGAAGGGCCTTTTGACCGATATCGGCACCGAGGAGCTGGGGCATCTGGAGATGGTCGGCACCATCGTTCACCAGCTGACGCGCACGCTGACGCAGGAGCAGATCGAATCCGCCGGCTTTGCCAGCTATTTTGTCGACCACACGGCGGGCGTCTATCCGCAGGCGGCCTCTGGCGCGCCGTGGAGCGCGGCGACCATGGCCGTCACCGGCGACCCGATGGCGGACCTGACCGAGGATCTTGCCGCCGAGCAGAAGGCGCGCGTAACGTATGACAATATCCTGCGTATCTCCGACGACCCGGACGTCAACGACGCCATCCGCTTCCTGCGCGAGCGCGAGATCGTCCATTTCCAGCGCTTCGGCGAAGCCGTGGAGCTTCTGCGGCAGCGTCTGGATGAGCGGAACGTCTACTACATGAACCCGGCTCTGAACCTGACCGAGTAAGCGGCTATGACCTGGCTCCCCCCGGGAGAGCTGTCGGAGAGGGCACACTTGGCTCTCCCTCTGGGAGAGCTGTCGCCGCAGGTGACTGAGAGGGCCTTGCAGCGCTTACCCTCTCCGTCTTCGCTTCGCTCAGACACCTCTCCCAACGGGAGAGGCAAGAACAGGCACAGCAGTCATCCTGCTGTGCCTGTTAACTGGCTGCTGAATTTTATGCCGCCGTATCCGCTTCCTTGTACGAGGGGTTGTAGTTCACGAGGATGCCGACGTCCTGCAGCTTTTTGACGTCGTCGGCGTTCACGGGATTGTCCCAGAGGTCGATCTGGACGAGCATGGAGCACGATTCCAGACTGGCGATCGACTTGATCTTGTTATAATCCGCGTAGACGAAGTTGATCGAGAGATTCCCGTTGAGCCCCGACAGGTCGGAGATCTCATTGTGGCTGATATCCACGTGCCACAGCGGCGTCTCGGCGGCGAAGACCGGAAGCTCGGTCAGCTTGTTATTGCCGACATAAAGGTCGACCAGCGCGGGAAGCTCCGCCGCGACGGAGATATCGGAGATGGCGTTGTTGCCGAGATCCAGCTTCTGCAGCGCCGTGCAGCTTCCCAGCACGGACAAATCGCTGATCTGGTTGTGCGCCAGATACAGCTCGCGCAGCTTTGTATGGTCGGCCAGACCGGCAATTTTGCTGATCGAGCACTGCTCTGCGTAGAGGATCTCCAGCTCTGTGCAGTTTTTCAGATTGGCGAGAGACGTGATGGGGTTGTTTGTCAGATGCAGCTCCTTGAGCGCCTGCAGGGCGGACAGAGCCGTCAGGTCGGAGATGGTGTTGTTGGAAAGATCAAGGAATTCCAGCTTCTGCAGGCCGATGAGCGCGTTGATATCCGCAATGGCGCAGCCGGAAAGATTCAGGCTTGTCAGCTCCGAGAGTGAGACGATGGCGTCCATCGCTGCGGAAGAGAGCGTGCAGCCGGAAAGATCGAGCGTCCGCAGCGTCGGCAGGCGGGAGAGAATGCTTAAGTCCATTGCCGCGCCGTGGTGCAGGCTCAGAGAACGCAGGCTGGAGAAATAGCTCAGATCGTCGAGCGACTGGACCGTATCGGGAAGATCGAGCTCCTCGATCGCCCACAGCTCGTCCGACATGATCGCGGCGCCCGCGCTCTTGCCAAGAAGCTCGCGCACATAGGCGTCCATCCCGGCGTCCGCGAGCGTCACTGCTTCCACAACGCTGCCGACGGTATAGCCTGCGTAGGCGGCGTCGCTCACAAGGCCGTTTTCCGCCACGCTCACGGCGACGATCTTGCTTTCACCGGCTTCGAGCGAAATGGGGCCGGTGTAGAGATCCTGCTCGGAGGAGGGGAAGTCGCTGTTCAGAACGGCGTAGACCGCGCCGTCCGTTCCGGTGATGGTCACGTCGATATATTCATTATAATTGCCGCTTTCCGGCTCGATGACCGGCGCAGCCGGGCGCATGGCGTCGATCTGCGCCTTGACGGCGGTGTTGGTGATGCGGTCGAGCATGGTCTCCGCGTCAAGGAGCTTTTCCTGCTCCACATACGTCTTGGAGAGCGCGATATACAGCTCTGCCGAGTCGGGGATCTGCGTGATGGCGTTGACCAGCGTGTATTCGGCCTTTGTATAGTTGCCGCTCATCTTGTACGCGTTGGCCAGCCAGATGGCAAGCGTCGCGTCCTGCGGGGCAAAGTGGGCGGCGAGCTTGTAGAACGTGACCGCGCGGCCATAGCGGCCTGCGTTATAGAAATAATTGCCCCAGTATGTAAAAATGGTCTCGGTCAGATCGCGGCGCGCAATGAGGAAAAAGCAGCACGCGCCGATCAGCAGCGCGAGGATCAGAACGATCGGCAGAATGACCTTCAGAGCATGCTTCATATGAAAACTCCAATCTGTAGCGTGTCATCAATTTGTCATATTATACGTCTTACCGCAGATCATGTCAAGTTATGTAAAGCGGTATATTGGATGCTTTTTGTTCATAGACTTGCCCAGAAAGGGAGGTGCGGACATGTCTACGCTCGGAAAAGCGGCGGTTTTATCGCTGGCGGCGGTACTTCTGATCCCGTCCGCGGCAAGCGTGCAGCCGCAGGCGGAGCAGGAGCCGGTGGTGCTCCTGGTGCAGCAGCCGGAGGCGCAGGACGCGCGGACGATCACGGTTTTGCGGGACGGGGAAGCCGTGCAGATGGAGCTGGATACCTATTTGACACGGGTCGTTCTTTCGGAGCTTCCGGCGTCGTTCGAGCCGGAGGCCATGCAGGCGCAGGCCGTCGCTGCGCGGACGTTCGCCTGCCGCCAGCAGCTGCGCGGCAAGCACCCGGACGCCGATGTGTGCACGGAAAGCGCCTGCTGTCAGGCCTGCCTGAGCGAGGAGCAGCTGCACGCGCGTCTCGGGGACGGCTTTGCAGCCGCGTGGGACAAGGCCTCCGCCGCCGTACAGGCGACAGAGGACGAGGTTTTGACCTATGACGGCGCGCTGATCGAAGCAACGTATTTTTCCTGCTCCGGCGGCACGACGGAGGCGGCAGCCGCCGTCTGGGGCAGCGACGTGCCCTATCTGCAGTCGGTCAGCAGCCCCGGCGAGCAGGACGCGGCAAGGTACCAAAGCACCGCGACCCTCTCACCGCAGGCCTTTGCTGCGGCTATCCGCACGCTGGACGAAGGCCTACGCTTGTCGGATGACCCGGCGGACTGGGTGCAGGGCATTACCCGGACGGACGGCGGCGGTGTCGATACGGCCTGCATCGGCGGGAAGACGTTCACCGGCACGCAGCTGCGCCGCGCGTTCGGCCTGAACTCCACGAAGTTCACCCTGCAGTACCGGAGCGGCGCGTTCATCTTTGACGTTCTGGGCTACGGCCACCGCGTCGGCATGAGCCAGTACGGCGCGGAAGCGATCGCCCGGCTTGGCTTCGACTACCGGGCGATCCTGCGCTATTACTACCGCGGCGCAGAGCTGACGCAGATGGATGATCTTCATGCATGAAAAAACGGCTCTGCAAATGAGCAGGCCGCATGAGACAGTTAAGTTCTTGCCTCTCCCTTTGGGAGAGGTGGCTGAGCGAAGCGAAGACGGAGAGGGACCCTCTCAGTCGCCTGCGGCGACAGCTCTCCCAGAGGGAGAGCCAAGGGGCCGCTATAGCATGTTGGCATGAGAAATGGAGCGTATCGGTATCGATACGCTCCATGAACTGATTTCTTATGACTCAGAACAGGTTCAGAACCAGCGTCAGGACGATGAACACGCCGCCGACCCACTTGGTAGCGAGGGCGAGCTTGGCGTCGAGACCCTTGTTCTTGTTCTTGCCGAGATAGGTATCGCCGCTGCCGCCGGCGATGGCACCGGACAGACCGGCGGACTTGCCGGACTGGATGGTGACGATGACGACCAGACCAACGGCCAGAATGACCTGAATAATCGTTAAAATCGTGTGCAGAGCGTTCATGATAATTCCTCCAAACCATTTGCCGCCCTTCGTCGGCAGACGGCTCGCCGAGATACTATAATAGTCGGGCTGTTTCAGACAGCTAAAAAATCATACCACAATTTGACGGTGAATGCAAGTGTATTTTCACCGATTCCGGCAAAAATCAACCCTTTGTGACCCACGTATTTGTGGCAAGGCAGGTGAGATAGGCGTTGATGAAGCCGTCGAGCGCGCCGTCCATGACGGCGTTCACGTTTGAGGTCTCAAAGCCTGTGCGCGTGTCCTTGACGAGCGTGTAGGGCATGAAGACGTAGTTGCGGATCTGGCTGCCCCATTCGATCTTGAGCTGCGCGCCCTTGATGTCGGAGATCTTGTCCAGATGCTCGCGCTCTTTGATCTCAATGAGCTTGGAGCGGAGCATGCGCATACACGTCTCGCGGTTCTGGAACTGGTCGCGCTGCGTCTGGCAGGCGACGACGATGCCGGTCGGCTTGTGGATGAGACGCACGGCCGAGGACGTCTTGTTGATGTGCTGACCGCCCGCGCCGGAGGAGCGGTAGACCTGCATTTCGATATCCTCCGGGCGGATCTCCACGTCCTTGGAATCGTCGGTGATCTCGGGGATGACCTCGACCGCTGCAAACGAGGTCTGCCGGCGGGCGTTCGCGTCAAACGGGGACACGCGGACAAGGCGGTGCACGCCGTTTTCGCTCTTGAGAAGGCCGTAGGCGTTCTCGCCCTCGATGAGGATGCTGGCGGACTTGATGCCGGCCTCATCGCCGTCGAGATAATCGAGGATCTTGTAGCTCAGGCCGTGCTGCTCGGCCCAGTGGGTGTACATGCGGTAGAGCATGGAGGCCCAATCCTGCGCCTCGGTGCCGCCCGCGCCTGCCTGGAAGGAGACGATGGCGTTATTATTGTCGTATTCCCCGGACAGAAGCGTCTCCAGCCGGGCCTTTTCCATTTCCTGCTCCAGCTCGGCATAGCCTGCGACCAGCTCGTCCAGCATGGAATCGTCATTATCCTCAATGGCCATTTCGCAGAGGGTATAAAGATCGTCCCACTGGCTGCACATCTTTTTATAAAGACCGACCTTGGATTCCAGCAGGCGGCACTGCTTCATGACCTTCTGCGACGTCTCCTGATTGTCCCAGAAGCCGTCGGAGTCGATCTGCGCGTGCAGACGCTCGATCTCTTCGTTTGCCGCCTCAATGCCGAGAGAATCCGCCAGCGCGTCGAGCTTCGGGCGGACATTATTGAGCTTTACTTTATAATCACCAAATTCAATCATGATTTTCCCACACTTTTCAAAATTGTCGGAACATATTATACAGGAAAATTCGGGGGATGTAAAGAGGGGAAAGCGGCACGAAGCGGCTTCTCCGGTCTCGGAGCCGCTGAGACTGCCAATAATTACGAAGAACGGTCGGAGGACAGAGTAGCAGGGGAAGTGTGAAGGGGGCAAAGAGCCACCTTCACGTTCAATCAATCAGTTGTCGAACTTTGGAAAAGTTCGACAACTGTCTCAGCGTGTCGAAAAAAGACTTTTTCGACACGCTGGCCGCTTTTGCCCTTATCTCCGGCTGACTTCGTATTCCGTGTCGCAGAAGATCAGATCGTCCAGATCCCCGCGTTCCGTCGAACCGGCGCTTTCACAGAGATTCATGTGAACCCTCCTTTTTCGCAATCCTGATTAGTATATGCAGAAGCGGTGGAGAATGCGCGTGAAACGTGACGAGCCTCCCTTGCCGCTCGCTTTTTGAGCACAGCTTCTTGCCTCTCCCTTTGGGAGAGGTGGCCGAGCGAAGCGAGGACGGAGAGGGTAAACGCGAGCCCCTCTCAGTCACCTGCGGTGACAGCTCTCCCAGAGGGAGAGCCAAGTTTCCCCTCTCAGTCGCCTTCGGCGACAGCTCTCCCGGGGGGAGAGCCAAGCCCCCCCTTCGACATGCTGACAGCGGCCCGCAGGGTTTCCTGCGGGCCGCTGCCAACACAAATGAAAAGAGGAATCTTGAAACGGGCGTAATAAGAGTGCTGCGCGTCAGCGGACGCTGAACATCAGCTCGCCGTAGGACGGATACGGCCAGCAGGCGCGGGAGGTGAGCGTCTCCATCTCGTCGACGGTCAGCCGCAGTTCGGTCATGTCCTTGAAGACCACGGCCTGATAGAACTTGGCCGCCAGCTCTGCGTCGGCCTCTTCACCGGCCTGCAGCAGCGCCTCGTCGAGCTTCGCCGCGTCCATGCTGGCCGCGTCGGTCAGCTCAGCCAGACGCGCCGCGGTCTTCATTTCATAGCCGCCATAGCTCTCGCCGAGCAGAGAGCGCTTCTCCGCGCCGGTTTTCATGAGCGTTGCCGTGTAGTCGGAGACGGCGGGGAGAATGTCAGTCGAGACCATATCCAGCATGGTCAGCGCCTCGATGCGCAGGACCTTGCAGTAGTTTTCCAGCATGATCTCATAGCGGGCGTGCAGCTCAGTCTCGCTGTAGATCTTATGCGAGGTGAACAGCGACACGTTCTTTTTCGCGATCAGATACGGCACGCAGTCCGGCGTGGACTTGAGGTTGAGAAGCCCGCGCTTCTTTGCCTCCTCCAGCCAGCCGGTGTCATAGCCGTTGCCGTTGAAGATGATGCGCTTGTGTTTGGCGATGGTGTCGCGGATGAGATCGTGGAGCGTGGTCTCAAAGTCGGACGCGCCTTCGAGAATGTCAGCGTACTGGCGCAGCGACTCGGCGACCGCCGTGTTGAGAACGACGTTCACGTCCGAGATCGACGCGGACGAGCCGAGCATGCGGAACTCAAATTTATTGCCGGTGAAGGCGAACGGAGACGTGCGGTTGCGGTCGGTGGTGTCCTTCGGGAACTTGGGAAGGACGTGCACGCCGATCTTCAGAAGCTCCTTCTCCTTCGCGTCATAGGCCGTGTCGGACTCGATGGCGTCCAGAATCTCCGTCAGCTCCGTGCCGAGGAACATCGACACGACGGCAGGAGGCGCTTCGTTTGCGCCCAGCCGGTGATCGTTGCCCGCCGAGGCAACGGAGATGCGCAGCAGATCCTGATAATCGTCGACCGCCTGAATGACGGCGCAGAGAAACAGCAGAAACTGTGCGTTCTCGCTCGGCGTCTCGCCCGGCTCGAGCAGGTTGACGCCGGCGTCGGTCGAGATGGACCAGTTGTTATGCTTGCCGGAGCCGTTGACGCCGGCAAAGGGCTTTTCGTGCAGCAGGCAGACCATGCCGTGCTTGCGGGCAATCTTCTGCATCAGCTCCATCGTCAGCTGGTTGTGGTCGGCGGCGATGTTGGTGGTGGTGAAGACTGGCGCCAGCTCGTGCTGGCCGGGCGCGACCTCGTTGTGCTCCGTCTTGGCCAGAACCCCGAGCTTCCACAGCTCCTCGTCCAGCTCCTGCATGAACGCGGCGACGCGCGGCTTGAGCGTGCCGAAGTAATGGTCGTCCAGTTCCTGCCCCTTGGGCGGCTTGCTGCCGAAGAGGGTGCGGCCGGTGTAGATGAGATCCTTGCGCCGGTTATAAAGCGCTTCGTCGATGAGGAAATATTCCTGCTCCGGGCCGACCGTCGTGCGCACGGCCTTGACGTTGTCATGGCCGAACAGCTTCAGGATACGCAGGCCCTGCTTGTTGATCGCCTGCATGGAGCGCAGCAGCGGCGTCTTCTTGTCGAGCGCCTCGCCGCCATAGGAGCAGAATGCGGTCGGGATATAGAGTACCTTATCTTTAATGAAAGCGAAGGACGTCGGGTCCCACGCGGTATAGCCGCGCGCCTCAAACGTGGCGCGCAGACCGCCGGAGGGGAAGCTGGACGCGTCCGGCTCGCCCTGAATGAGCTCCTTGCCGGAGAACTCCATGATGACGCCGCCGTCGGCGGTGGGAGAAATGAAGGAATCGTGCTTTTCCGCCGTGATGCCGGTCATCGGCTGGAACCAGTGGGTAAAGTGCGTCGCGCCCTGCTCGATCGCCCAGTCCTTCATGGAGTTGGCGACGACGTTGGCCGCGGCCAGATCCAGCCGCTTGCCCTCGTGGATGGCGGCATAGACATCCTTGAAAACGGCCTTCGGGAGCTTCTGTTTCATAACTGCCTCACTGAACACGTGGCAGCCAAAGAAATCCGATACAGTCTGCATGATACGTTCCTCTCTTTTCATTCAAAATCAAAAAAACGGCAAAGCGCGCACAGAACCACACTGTACGACGCCATTGCCGTTTTACGTTTCCATGTGAGCCGGAACCACAATGTCCCTGACCGTTTGTTTGAGCGAATTATACGCGCGGCGCGCGCAAAAGTCAATGCCGGAGCGCAAATTTTTGCCATTAGTTTTTTTAATTGCCGGGTTCAGCATAATGAATAAAAGTGATGATAAAAATTTGTTGACAGCAACAAAACATACGGCTAAAATAAATCAAAATTTTTTCAAGAAAAAGGCAAAGCTGACAAAGGAGGTCGGTTCGGATGCCGGGCAGCGCACAAACCTGCACAGGCAGCATTCTGATGATCCGCGGGGAATGCCAGATCCCGGCAGACCTGACGCCGTTTCTGAAGGAGCAGCCGCAGCTGCAGCTGCTGGAGACCGGGAGCGTGCAGGAGGCGCAGAAGCTGATGCAGGACCACAGCCCCGCGTTCGTCATTTTTCAGCAGGACGCGCCGAATCTGCAGCAGCTGCGCGCCTGTGTGTCCATGGCAGGAAGCGGCGGGACGATCTTTCTGCTTCTGGTGCGCCTCAGTACCTACGAGGCGGTATGGAGCTTTGTGCAGCGCGCGGGCATCTGCGTGATGAGCTGGCCGACGTCGCCGGTCATACTGCAGCAGATGCTGCGGAATCTGCTGCTTCTGAAGCGGAATCTCCAATCGATGCAGGAGAAGACGGACCGCCTGCAGCTGCAGCTGCAGGATCTCAAGCGCATCCAGAAGGCCAAGAGCCTTCTCATGCGGCAGCTCGGCATGTCGGAGGAGGACGCGCACCGCTGGATCGAAAAGGCGGCCATGGACCGCTGCGTCAAAAAGCGCGAGATCGCCGAGACCGTCATCCGGATGTACGAACTCTAAAGCGTTTCCAGCAGCGCCGGAAGCTCCAGAAGATCCGCCACGGCGTAGTCGCAGCGCGCATCGGACGCGTCATGGCTTCCGTACAGGCAGGTGGGGATCCCTGCGTTGCGCCCGCCCTGCATATCGCTGGAGAGGCTGTCGCCGATCATGATGGAGCAGGTGCGGTAGTCCTCGCCGATCTCGGCGAAGACCTTGTCGTAAAAAAGCTTATCCGGCTTCTTGCAGCCCATCTGTTCCGAGATGAATACGCGGTCAAAATACTGCGCCACGCCGCTGGCGGCGATGCGGCGGTTCTGGATGTCGGTGTTGCCGTTCGTGACGATGAAAATGCGGTACTTTGCGTGCAGCAGCCGCAGCGCCTGCTCACAGTGCGGCATGAAGTTGCGGCGGTCGCCAAGCTCGCGGAAATACGCGCGGTTCATCGAGACCGGGTCGGCGGAAAGACCAGACTCCTCAAACAGCATCCGGAAGCGCTCGGTATAGAGCGCTTCTTTTTCGATCCCGCCCTGCTCGAACCGCTGCCACAGCCCAGCGTCGATCGTCTCGTACCGGGCAAGCAGGTCTTCGGTAAACGGAATTTCGTGTTCGGCGAAGGCGATCGCAAGTGCCTCGCGGGAGCTTGTGCGGAAGTCAAAGAGCGTATCGTCAATGTCCATGAGCAGCGCGCGGATCGGCATGGCTGGTTCCTCCGAAAGAAGTTTTTTTGTATTGTAGCATGATTTGTGATACAATACAAAAAGTTTTTGAAAAGGAGAACCCCATGCAGACAATATCAGAACTTCTTGCAAAGGAATTAAATTGCAGGCAGGAGTATGTTGAAAACGTCATTGCCCTCCTGGACGAGGGCAATACCATCCCGTTCATTGCCCGTTACCGCAAGGAACAGCACGGCGCCATGGACGACACCACGCTCCGCACGCTGGAGACCAGACTGCAGTATCTGCGCAATCTGGCCCAGCGCCGCGAGGAGGTCAAGGCGTCCATTGCCGCGCAGGAGAAGCTGACCGCCGAGCTGGAAGCGGCCATCGACGAAGCGGCCACGCTGGCAGAGGTCGAAGACCTCTACCGGCCGTATAAGCCCAAGCGCCGCACCCGCGCAACGATCGCGAAGGAAAAGGGCCTCGAGCCGCTGGCCGACGCGATTTTTGCCCAGAAGCAGCGCATGCCCGCGCCGGAGGAGCTGGCGCAGGCGTATCTCGACGCGTCCAAGGGCGTGGAGACAATCGAAGACGCGCTCGCCGGTGCGTCCGACATTCTGGCTGAGCGCATTTCCGACGATGCGGAGATCCGCAAGAGCCTGCGCACGCTCATGCACCGCCGCGGCACGGCATCGTCCTGCGCGGCCAAGGACGAGGACGAGAAGACCGCCGTCTACCGGCAGTATTTTGAATTTTCCCAGCCCGTCAGCCGCCTGCAGAGCCATCAGGTTCTGGCGCTCAACCGCGGCGAGCGCGAGGGCGCGCTGAAGGTGTCGTTATCCGTGGACCACGACGAAGCGCTGCAGTGCATCCGGCGCGGCGTCGTCGTGCCGGGCAGCCCTGTGATGGAATTTATGAAGGCCGTCTGCGCCGACAGCTATGACCGCCTGCTGGAGCCTAGCATGGAGCGCGAGCTGCGCGCGGCGCTGACCGACATGGCCAACGAGCAGGCCATCCATAACTTTGCCCTCAACCTCCGCCCGCTTCTCATGCAGCCGCCGGTCAAGGGGGCAGTCACGATGGGCCTTGACCCCGGCTACAGCCACGGCTGCAAGGTCGCCGTCGTGGATGAGACCGGCAAGGTGCTCGATACGACCGTCGTCTATCCGACGTTCGGCGAAAAGCAGAAGCAGGACGCGATCATGAAGCTCTCCCAGCTCATCCGCAAGGATAACGTGCGCCATCTTGCCATCGGCAACGGCACCGCCTCGCGCGAGACGGAGGCCATGGCGGTCGAGATGATCCATAAGCTTGGCGGCGGCGTTTCCTATATGATCGTCAACGAGGCGGGCGCTTCGGTCTATTCCGCGTCAAAGCTCGCGGCGGAGGAGTTCCCGCAGTATGACGTCAACCTCCGCTCCGCGGTGTCCATCGCGCGCCGCCTGCAGGATCCGCTGGCGGAGATGGTCAAGATCGACCCGAAGGCCATCGGCGTCGGCCAGTATCAGCACGATATGCCCGAGAAGGAACTGGACGCCGCGCTCGGCGGCGTGGTCGAAGCGTGCGTCAACGCCGTGGGCGTCGACCTCAATACGGCTTCCGCCCCGCTATTAAAGCAGGTCGCGGGTCTCAACGCGACGACGGCCAAAAATATTGTTGCCTACCGCGAGGAAAACGGCGCGTTCACCTCCCGCACGCAGATCAAGAAGGTCCCGAAGCTCGGCCCCAAGGCATTTGAGCAGTGCACGGGCTTCCTGCGCGTGCCCGAAAGCAGGCAGGTGCTCGACCACACGGGCGTGCACCCGGAGAGCTATGACGCGGCGAAGAAGCTCGCAGAGCTGCTGGACGTCGATCTGAAAAACGCCGGAAAGCCTGAAATGGCGTCGCTTCCCGACAAGCTGCGCGCCTATGGCCCGGAAAAGGCAGCCGCTGCCTGCGGCGTCGGCGTGCCGACCCTGCAGGATATTGTCAAGGAGCTGGTCAAGCCCGGCCGCGACCCGCGCGACGAGCTGCCCGCGCCGATCCTCCGCACGGACGTGTTGGAGCTCAAGGATCTGAAGCCCGGCATGGTGCTGAGCGGGACGGTGCGCAACGTCATTGACTTCGGCGTTTTTGTGGATATCGGCGTCCACCAGGACGGCCTGGTGCATATCTCGCAGGTCAGCAGCAAATTTATCCGGCACCCGTCCGAGGTCGTCTCCGTCGGCGACGTGGTCAGGGTCGCCGTCCTTGACGTCGACCAGAAGCGCGGCCGCATCAGCCTGACGATGAAGGGCGTGAAATAAAAACAGATCTCTTCCCCGCCCGGGGAAGAGATTTTTTGTGCGAACAGGTTGACAGATGTAGCCTTACATGATATAGTGAGTTTACAAAAGTAAACTATGGAGGGATACACCATGCAGCTATGTCAGAGCGAATGGACCGTCCTGCAGAGCCTGTGGGACAGACAGCCGCAGACGCTCATGCAGCTGGTCGAGGATCTGAAGCTGCGCGCCGGTTGGGCGGCCAGCACCAGCAAGACCATGGCCGCCCGCATGACTGAGAAGGGGCTTCTGCGCTATGAGGGCAAGCCGCGGCGGTATTATCCGAACGTGACCCGGGAAGAAGCCGGATTTGAGGAGACGGAGCAGCTGCTTTCCCGCGCATTTGACGGAAAACTCGGCCTGCTGGTCAGCAATTTTGCCGATCACGGAAAGATCAGCAGAGAGGAGCTGGACGAACTGTATGCGATCCTCGATCAGGCCGCCGGCCGCGGGGAATAGGAAAGGGGAGACGGTGTCATGTCGGAAATCCTGATTTCATCGACGGTTCTCATTCTGGCGCTTGCCGGGCTGCGCTGCCTGCTGCGCGGAAAGATCAGCCCGCGCCTGCAGTATGGCCTGTGGCTGCTGGCCGCGCTGCGGCTCCTGCTGCCGGGGACGCTTGCGAAAAGCCCGGTGAGTGTGATGAACGTTCCTGCCGCCGTGCAGCAGCTGACCGCGCCGGAAGACCGCCGTGCGCCGCTGAAAGCAGACGATACCGCGCCCGCGCAGACTGCGGCTGCAAAGACCGATACAACACAGGCGGAAACCACGCAAGTTCCGGTTAAAAATATCCTGAAAATCGTCTGGCTGGCAGGCGCGGCGGTGCTTGCTGTCGTGATGCTGGCGCAGAACCTCATCTTTCTCCGGAAGCTGAGGCGCGCGCGGCGGGCGGTTTCCTGCCCGGAAAGTCCGCTTCCGGTCTGGCTCGTGGCCGGATTACCGTCGCCGTGCCTTGTGGGGCTGTTCCGACCGGAAATTTATCTCACGCCCGAAGCCACGGCCGACCCCGAGACCTGCCGCTTCGTCCTCCGGCACGAGCTGTCGCACTACCGCGCCGGGGATCCGTTCTGGAGCCTTCTGCGGCTCGTCTGCCTGTGCCTGTACTGGTTCGACCCGTTCGTGTGGCTGGCGGCGCTGCTGTCCCGGCGGGACTGCGAGCTGGCCTGCGACGCGCGCGTGCTGCGCGGCATGGACGGCGAGAGCCGCGCGGCCTATGGCCGGGCGCTTCTCGGCCTGATCCGTCCGGAACCTGCGCGCCGGCAGCTCCTGTCCGGCGCGACCACGATGCAGCTGGGCAAAAAGAGCCTGACCGAACGTATCAAACTGATCGCGAAAAGGCCGAAAATGGCCGCGTATACCCTCGTTTTCGTCCTGCTCCTGTCCCTTGTCCTCGCGGCCTGCACCTTTACCGGCGCGCCCGCGCAGCAGGAGCCGGAACCCGTGCCGCAGCCCGTACAGACGGAACCGGCGGAGCCGGAGCCTGCGCCGGACGAGGAGGCACCGCAGCCCGTCGAAGATGACCCGGAGGCGCGCTTCCAGATGACGTTCCCGATGCTCGATTATGCGTCGTTCCAGCGCTATCTGGACGAGCACCCCGAGACGCTGGAGAACGGCTGGGAGAAAATACACATCAACGAAGCGGGCTTTGATGATACGGGCACGAGTATCGAGACCAGACAGGGCGATCAGGTGCTGGCCATCGACGCGGAATACGGCATCCTGCTTGTGCGTGTCGCGGACGACGGCTATCGCGGCGTCCTCGCCATCTGCCGGTATCCGGAGCTTCTGCAGCTGGAAATGGCCGTAAATTACGGCGCGGAAGGGGAGTTGGCCGGGAGTATCGCATCCGACCACGGCGGCATCCTCGCCATGAACGCCAACGGTTTTCTCGACCCGAACGGCGAGGGGAACGGCGGCCAGCTTGCAGGCTGGTGCATGTCGAACGGCGAAGGGTATGGCGTACACTTCAGCGGCGATGTCTACCAGCGCATCGAACTGAGCGAAAACGGCCTTGACTGCCGCATCGTGCCCGCGTCCGACCCGGTCGGGGAGAATACGTACAGCGCCGCGGAGTTCACGCCCGCCCTCATCAAAGACGGCGAAAAGCTCGAAGACCAGTATTGGACGGGTGAGCAGCCGCGCGCGTGCTTCGGCGCGGGCAATCAGGGGATATACATGCTTGTCATCGAGGGGCGCTATCCGGAGGACGGCATCCGCGGTACGAGCGTCAACACCTGCGCGGATATCCTCCTTTCCTACGGCTGCCGGAACGCCCTCAACATGGACGGCGGCTCGAGCGCGATCTTGTGGTACGATGGCGAATATATCACGCAGTCGTCTTCTTCACCGCTGCGCTACACCGGCGGCCGCCCGCTGCCGAACGTGTGGGTCTATGGATAAAGTTCCGTATTGACAAATGCGCCGAATGTGGTAAAATAACTCCGATATTGAGTGACCGCAGTGAAAAACCGAGCGTTCCGGTGCGGCTTTCAGAGAGAAGGGGACGGTGGGAGCCCTTCAGCCAGCCAGTCCGCAGCCAGTTTGGAGCGGCCGCATGAAAATGCGGCGGGTGCTTCCCGATACAGAAGCGCTGAGATGTGCGAAAGCACAATCAGGGTGGTACCGCGACTGACCTCGCCCCTGTACAAGGGGCGGGGTTTTTGTATTTTCCACTGCATCTCTTGCCTCGCCCCTTAGGAGAGGTGGCCGAGCGAAGCGAGGTCGGAGCGGGTATACCGTGACTGCAAGAACCCTCTCAGTCGCCTGCGGCGACAGCTCTCCCAAAGGGAGAGCCAAGGGTCGTCTCCGGCACCGGATATCGTTTAATTTTTAATGTATATAGAAGGAGTATTTCATCATGGCACACAAGCCTTACGGCCTCAATGAGCTGCGTGAGATGTACCTGAAGTTCTTCGAAACGAAGGGCCATCTCCGTCTGCCGAGCTTTTCTCTCGTTCCGCAGAACGACAAATCCATCCTGCTCATCAACGCAGGCATGACCCCCATGAAGCCGTGGTTCACCGGCGAGGAAGAACCGCCGCGCCACCGCGTCACCACCTGTCAGAAGTGCATCCGTACCGGCGACATTGAAAATGTCGGCCATACGGCCCGCCACGGCACATATTTTGAGATGCTGGGCAACTTCTCCTTCGGTGATTACTTCAAGAAGGAAGCGATCCCCTGGGCGTGGGAGTTCCTCACCAGCCCCGACTGGGTCGGTCTGGAGCCGGACCGCCTGTATCCGTCCGTCTTCGCGGGCAATGAGACGACGCCCGCCGACGACGAAGCGTTCGCCATCTGGCGCGACGTGATCGGTATTCCCGAAAACCGCATCTTCCGCTTCGGCAAGGAAGATAACTTCTGGGAGCACGGCTCTGGCCCGTGCGGCCCCTGCTCCGAGATCTACTATGACCGCGGCGAGCAGTACGGCTGCGGCAAGCCCGGCTGCACCGTCGGCTGCGACTGTGACCGCTATGTCGAGGTCTGGAACATCGTCTTCTCCCAGTTCAATAATGACGGCCACGGCAACTACACCGAGCTCAAGCAGAAGAACATCGACACCGGCATGGGCCTTGAGCGTCTGGCC
>ERZ1673752.2881-NODE-2881-length-17778-cov-9.059301_pt1 | contig 17778 bp, 19 predicted proteins | sample MGYA00580195_ERZ1673752 | MGnify/ENA primary metagenome ERZ1673752 (study PRJEB41218, sample SAMN15661744) | gut metagenome | host: Homo sapiens | place: Canada: London | collected 2015-08-20/2019-03-30 | study: EMG produced TPA metagenomics assembly of...
CAACCTGACGGTTGACACCTTCCCCGACAAGCGGGGACGGCTTGCGGTTTCCATTTTGCCATTTTTTACAAAAACCAAGTGAAAATTTTGAGGAAACGCAATTCACCTCTGCCGTCATTCTTGAGCGGCGGACGGAATCGGAATGATGATGAAAGAAAAAACACAATCTGACTCTTAGCGAAGAATCCGGCATAGGTTAATCGCAAAACGCGTATTTATAAATAATAAAAACTATAATTTTTTTCTTCCTTAGTGTCAGCTTCCCCCGAATGCGGAGGGAAGTGCCGAGCTTTGCGAGGCGATAGGGGCAAGTCTGCGTACACAGGTAAGAACATTAAAATCTTGCAACCTCTGCCCGGATTCTTCGCTCTTTCCCGTACTTTTTTCATAACGATACTCCCGACCGCTTTTTACGACCGTTCAAGAATGACAGGCAGGCAGGTAACACCGTTTTATATAAAACTTTTTCCCTTTCTTCTCACACTTGCCCCTTTCGTCAACCTGTCGGTTGACACTTTCCCCGACAAGCGGGGACGACTTTCATTCTCTATTCTTTCTTTTATGCACTCATTTATCAGTTATTACTTTTTAAAAATACGAATTCTTTTTCCTCAGTTGTTCGCTGCCCCCATTCCAACGACTTGTGTTTCCTGTTTCTTCCTTAATTTCCAAACAAAATTGTTTAAGGTTCCCTGCTTTGACTTTGACAGATTTTCGGTCGTTACGGTTTATAAAATTTCTTTTATCTCTGTTTACTACAATAAAAACGGTCTTTTCAGCGTTTCTTTTCCTTTCAGTAAAGTTTTAATCGAAATTAGTTCTCAAAATCATTTTTGTATGCTATAATCATGTTGAAGATATTCCGGTGTACGGATCGGAAGTATCTTTTCGGGATATCTACCCTCCCAAGTAGAATACCCGACTCCTTTCCAACTTCCTTTATTTTTATACTCCTTTAAAAAAGAGCGGAAATCCGCTCTTTTTTTGTTTTTTATTTTTCAATTCCCAAAAATTCGTAGTCTTTGTCTTCCACCGCTTTTCTGACGGTTTCTTCGTCCACCTCTCCGGCGAGGGAAAGAACGGCTGTCCCCGTTTCGTGGGATACCTCCGCCTTTTCTACACCCGGAAGGGCTTCCAGTGCTTTTTTGACAGTGTTTTCACAATGTTCGCACATCATACCGCGGATTTTTACAGTTTCTTTCATTTCTTTTTCCTCCTCTGTTTTTACTGTTACTTTTTTATTTTCTTCTGTTTTTTCTGAAATTTTTCCGTCTTTTTCATTTTTCCCGCCTTCTTTATGAACCTTGTATGTATTCAGACGGAGTGCGTTAAGACAGACGGTCACACTGGAGAGTGCCATGGCCCCTGCCGCCATCATGGGATTGAGGGAGATTTCAGGAAATACGCCTGCCGCCACGGGAATCAGAATCAGGTTGTACGCAAACGCCCAAAATAAATTTTGACGGACATTTTTCAAAGTGGCACGGCTGAGGCGGATAGCAGCGACCACATCAGAGAGACGGGAATTCATAAGAATGACATCCGCCGCATCTATGGCAACGTCCGTTCCGCCGCCCATGGCGATCCCGATTTCCGCCCTTGTAAGAGCAGGTGCGTCATTGATACCGTCACCGACCATAGCGGTCTTTCCCTGCTTTTGTAACTCCTCTATGACCTTTTCCTTGTCTCCCGGAAGTACTTCTGCAATGACACGGTCCGCACCGATGTGATTTCCTACCGCTTCGGCTGTTTTCTCGTTATCTCCCGTGAGAAGAACGGTTTTCATGCCCATTTTTTTCAGTTCCGCCACGGCCCGGGCGGAGTCTTTCCGAATAGCATCTGCGGTACCGATCATTCCTAAAAGCCTGCCTCCGGTTTCAAAGAAAAGCGTCGTTTTTCCTTCCGCCTCCCACAAGGCCGCCTTTTCCCTGATTTCTTGCGGCAAAGAAAGAAATGTGGAAATATAAGCCTCCGAGCCGCCACGGTAAATCTGATCTCCTATCTTTCCCATGATTCCGTTCCCCGGAAGAATTGTAAACTCTTTCACATCGTGACAGGGAATTTTTCTCTCTTCCGCTTTCGTAACGACCGCATGTGCCAGAGGATGCTCCGATTTTCTTTCCAAACTGTACGCTGCGGAAAGAAGTTCTTCTTCACCGCAGGGAGAAAACGGAAATATATCCGTCACTTCCGGCCTGCCCTCTGTCACCGTTCCCGTTTTGTCGAGAACCACCGTTTTTAATTTTCCCGTATTTTCAAGGGCTTCCCCTGTTTTGAAAAGAATCCCCTGTTTGGCGCCGAGTCCGTTTCCGACCATAATGGCAACAGGTGTGGCCAGTCCCAATGCACAGGGACAGGAAATCACAAGAACGGAAATGGCATGTTCCAAAGCACGGACCGCCGTCGCCCCGAGAAACAGCCAGACTGCAGCGACAAGAACGGATAAAACGATTACGGCAGGAACAAAAAATGAAGAGACCACATCGGCTATACGGGCGACAGGCGCTTTTGAGGCCGCCGCATCACTGACCATTTGCAGAATCTGTGAAAATGTCGTATCTTCACCGACACGGAGAGCTCTTGCTTTTATAAATCCCAATCGGTTAATCGTTGCCGCCGCCACCGTATCGCCTTCTTTTTTATCGGACGGAACGGATTCACCGGTCAGTGCCGACTCATCTACGGTCGTCACACCTTCAAGAATAACGCCGTCGGCAGGAATGATTTCTCCCGGACGGACGAGAAAAACATCACCTTTCTTCACATCACAGGCATCGATCGTTATGATTTCACTGCCCCGTTCCACCGTCGCCTGCTTCGGTGCACGGCGGGCAAGGCTTTTCAAAGCATCTGTCGTCCGGCTGCGGGAAAGAGATTCCAAAAGCTTTCCTACCGTAATAAGGGCAGGAATCATCGCCGCCGACTCGAAATAAAGTGCGCCGTGGTAGAGCGTCTGTACGGGAAGTCCGGTTGAAACAAGCGAGGTCATACGGTACAGCACGTAAAGCGACCATAAAAAGGAAACACCCGACCCGAGAGCGACCAGTGTATCCATATTCGGCGCTTTTTGCCGCAGTGAGCGGTATCCGGATACAAAGAAATCACGATTGATTCCCATGACGACAAGAGCAAGAAGCATCTGTGTCAGTGCCAGTCCCGTTTCATTTCCTTCAAAAAATGCAGGAAGAGGAGCGCCGTACATTCCTGCGCCCATCGTGATGTACATGAGAAGGAAAAGAAAGACGGCAGAGAAAATCAATCTTTTTTTAAGTTTCGGTGTTTCCCTGTCTTCAAATAAATCTTCCTCTGCGGAATTTATATCCTGCCGTTTCTTTTCTTGATTCCGTGCACGGGCCCCGTACCCCGCCATTTCCACGGCTTTGATAATATCTCCGTCTTCTGCCGTTCCCTCCACTGTCATGGAATTTGTCAGAAGAGAAACACGGACCTCTTTGACACCCGGAACCTTTTCCACCGCTTTTTCCACATGGGAACGGCAGACATCACAAGTCATTCCGGTCACTGTATAACGTTTCATTCTATCACTCCTGCCATTTATTTCCTGTCACTTCATCAATTTTTGGAGCATTCTGCAAAGCTCGTCCACCTTTTCTTCTTTTCCCCGGCGGATATCATCAGCCACACAAGAACGGATATGGGATTCCAAAAGCAACTTATTGAAACTGTTCAGCGCATTCGACACCGCTGAAACCTGCATCAGTATATCGGAGCAATATATATCATTCTCCACCATCTTTTGAATGCCCCTTACCTGTCCTTCTATCGTTCCCAATCTTTTCAGAAGTACTTTCTTCTCTTCATCTTCTCTTTTCCTGTGAACACAACTTTCATTTGTTTCTCCCATTTTTATCCCTCCCTTTTCTTTTATACACTACACCCCCGTGGGGTGTCTGTCAATGTTCCCGCTTTCCTGTTTTTATATTTCACTCCGTTTTTATATTTCACTCTGTTTTTTATATTTGCTATCCTTTTGTATTACACTTTTTATTAAAACAGGCACAAAAATAACCCTCCTTCCCTGTATCGGTAAAGAGGGTTTTCTTGTTTCTTTATTTTTTTACGCTTTCGGGCGGATAACCACGCGGCGGTACGGAGTTTCACCTTCACTGTCTGTCATGACCTCATGATCATGCTGGAGTGCCAGATGAATGATACGCCGTTCGCCTGCCGGCATCGCTTCTAACTTGACTTCTTCCCCGGTCCGTTTCACCTTGCCGGCAAGACGGTGTGCCAAAGATTCCAAAGTCTGGCGGCGCCGTTCTCTGTATCCTTCCACATCAATCAGAACGAAATAACGGCGACGGAAGTTTTTCCCTGCTGCCAAATTCGTCAGATACTGGAGAGCATCGAGAGTCTGTCCGTGTTTGCCGATTAAGATACCGAGACCTTCCCCATGGAGATTGAAAAGAATCCGTTCTTCATTCATCATTCTTTCCATCTGCACATCAAGGTTCATTCCTTCAAATACGGAAGTCAGGAATTTTTTGGCTTCCTCTGCAACGACAGCCTGGTCCTCTGCCACAAACGGCAATTCTTCCGCAAAATGTTTCTTCTTTTCCTGCGGTTCTTCTTCCGCAGTCTCTTCCTTTTCTGCGGTGTCGTCGTCATTCATTTCAGGTCCGTTTTCGGGATAATCCACGTTTTCAGGCACGTCCTCTTCCGGTGCGCCCGCTTCCTTGACGGAAATATCCACCACCGCTTCTTTTTTACGAAGCAGACCGAAAAGTCCGCTCGACGGCTGTTCCACTACATTGACAACGGCTTCCTCACGGGAAATACCGAGCTGCTTCAATCCGTCCTCAATAGCAGCCTCTATCGTTTTTGCTGTAATCCTGACTGTTTTCATTTTTTTATCCCAGCCTCCCCGGAATCACTTACGACCTGCTTATCAGCCTGCGCCTCCCCGTTTTCCGCGGAAGCTTCATTTCCTTGAGCATCAGACGGTGTTTTTTCCGCCTGCGGTTTTTTGACTACTTTTTTTATGACCTTTTTACGGATGACTTTTCTTCTTTTCTTCGGTGTTTCCTCTGCATCGTTCCCGGAACTGCTGACGGTCACCACACCCTTCTTGGAAGGACCGTTCACAAGCTCTTTTCCCTTTTCCCCGCGGAACATAATAAGCTGCTGGAAGAACTGGTACACATTATTTACAATCCAGTAAATAACAAGACCGCTCGGGAAATTGAGCGACATCCAGCCGATCATGAGAGGCATCAGGACAAGCATAGTCTTCTGATTGCTCGGTGCATTCTTCGGCGTTGTCTGCCAAGACACGAGGAATGTCGTCGCTGCTGCCAGTATGGGAAGAAGGAATGTCGTATCTTCCGCCGCCAGACTTTCTATCCAGAGAAAACCTGCATGATTGGGGTCATAATTAAAGCCCTGTATCGCATAATACATAGCAATCAGGAAAGGCATCTGTATCAGGAGCGGTAAGCACCCTGCCATAGGAGATGCATTATTTTCCTTATAAAGACGGCCCATCTCCTCACGGAGCTTTGCCGGGTCATTTCTGTATTTCTTCTGTACTTTCTGGATTTCCGGCTGTATTTCCTGCATCGCCTTCATCGAGCGAATCTGCTTGATTGCCAGCGGAAGCAGCAAAGTCTTGATAATGACGGTCAAGACAATGATAGCAATTACATAATTGGGAAATCCGATACGGCTGCTCATTTCATAACAATACTGCAGCCCGACACGCATAAGATCGGCAAGCATACCGACCAAAGTGGATAAGACAGGGATTTGGAAATCCGAGCCGCCTCCGAAACCAAAATTCATAATTGTAACTCCTTATACGGTCTCTATTTCAACCGCTAAATATATTCCGCCTTCTAAATTTCAAAAACGGAACGAGCCTTTAAAAATCTTTCTGAAAGAAATAAGAAAATATCTGGTGGTTCGGCACAATTGGTACATTTCTTATTTCCCGTGCAAAATGAAAAAATAATAAAACGGCGCCCTTTTCCGGAAGCGCCGCACTGTTTTTATGTGAAAATTCACGGCCCGGCTTATGGAACGGGATCATATCCGCCCTTATGAAAAGGGTGACACTTACAAATCCGTTTCACAGCAAGCCAACCGCCCTTCCATGCTCCATACTTCGAAACCGCTTCCAGAGCATATTCACTACAGGTCGGTATAAAACGGCAGCACGGCGGTTTCAAGGGAGACAGATATTTCCTGTAAAACCGGATCATTGCAATCAATACAGACTTCATCTCATCACTCCATGATTCCGGCTTTCCGCCACAAAGCCAATAAAGCCTTTTCCGCTTCCCCGTACGTCGCTGTCGTCAAAAATGCGCCGGCAAGCAAAACCGCATCATAATGAGGTTTCATCTCATGCCGGTGAAGGCGGTACACTTCCTTCATCAGCCGCTTCGCACGATTCCGTGCAAAAGCATGGCCGATACGCTTCGTTGCAACAAAACCGATACGGACAGACTCCTTCGCGGACGGTGTGACATACACCAGTCCCGCGCGGTTGCTGTAACGCTTACCGCTGCGATAAATTCGCCGGTAATCTTTATTCTGCCGGATACGGAAATCCCGGTTCAGCGTGTACCTCTGAACTTTCTCCGTCAGAGACTCAGGCACTTAATACCTTTCTTCCCTTGGCTCTTCTTCTCTTAAGAACGATTCTTCCTGCTTTCGTCTTCATACGTGCACGGAAACCGTGGGTCTTCTTTCTCCAGTGATTATTAGGCTGGAATGTCATTTTTGCCATCAGTAAACACCTCCTTACATCCTTGTGCTTTTTCACACACCATAACATGCTAATTATAGCCAAACCGCTTTATGATGTCAAACAATACCATCTCTTGTATTTCCTTTTTCCCCTGCTCATAAATATAGAAAATGCCCCGTCAAAAAGAAATCCCTCATTCCCGGATTCCCTTGCCCTTCCAATAAAAAAAGATACCTCCCTAAGGAAATATCTTTTCTGTTTTCACCATATCCGCCTGTTACTTCTTGCGGTGAACCAAAAAGTAGAAAGGTAAAGCAACAATCGCCGCACCGAATCCGATGAGCAGCTGCTGGGGCTTTGCCTGTGCCAAAAGCCAGAAACTTACCAACAAAGCGATGACGGGAATGACCGGCCCGAAAGGAATCTTAAATACCCGCGGTGCATCCGGCATTTTCTTGCGGAAAACCATAATCGAAAGACAAGTCGGAATATATTGCGAAAAACGGGAAACGACACTGATAGAAGCCAAAAAAGCAAATCCGCCGGTATAACCGATGAGCATGGCCACTATCGTTGACACAATGATACACCAGTAAGGAGCACCGAAACGGTTACGCTTCGCCATAAAAGCAGGAAGCATATGCTGCTCTGCCAAAGCCAGACCGCTGTGAGGCGTAATAAAAGAAGAAGCGATACATAAAGCACCGATAGAAATCAAAGTACCTGCTGCCACGATTGTCGTGCCGAAAGCACCGGCAATCCGTGTAAATGCCGCCTGTACAGGCGCCGTTGTGTCAGCAAGTTCATACCCCATGATACCGATAGCACAGGCGAGCAACAAAATATAAATCGCCGATACCGTAAAAATAGTAATCAAAGTAGCCTTCGGCAGATTCTTTTGCGGATTTTCCATTTCTGCTGCCGCAACAGCCAAAGACTCAAACCCGGTAAAAGCAAAGAACAACATGACCGCAGCGGCACCGAAACTTCCCGGCGTATAAACACCGTTCGGAACAAGCGGCGTGAAATTAACAGGCTCGATATAAAAAATACCCATTCCGATAAACAAAATAAAAGGCAATATTTTTGCAATCGTTGCCAAATTCTGAATCACTTCATACAACTTGATACCCAGTAAATTTATAACCGCCAGCACAATAAAAATGACACTGATAATTATATTTTTCATCATATCCGTATTAAGTGATGGTATCAGTCCCCCTAAAGCCGTAGCAAACCCGACAGACATAGTGGAAAACGCAATGATACGCGTTGCCCAGGACAAAAACCCTACCTCATACCCGATGAAATCGCCAAAAGCCTCTTTGGCATAAATATAAGCACCGCCGTTTTCCTTAAATAATCCGCTGGCTTCGGCAAAACAAAAAGTAATTGCCAGTACCAAAAGCATATCAAAAATCATGACAAAAAGACTGGCCGGTCCGATAATCGCCATCGCCTTATTCGGCAAAAGGAAAATCCCCGACCCGATAATACCGTTGATACCCAGTAAAACAATACTCCAAAACCCTAACTTTTTCGACTCCATACGTATGCCTCCTCACACAGCCTATTTCACAGACGCTGCTACACGTGCCAGGAAATCCTCAAACAGGCGGCGCATTTCCGGATGCTCCTGCCACATATTTTCCGGATGCCACTGGACAGCTACAATCTGATTATCCTTGACAGACTCGATACACTCTACCACACCGTCAGGAGCCGTAGCCGTGACCTTCAGCCCTTCGCCGAGCTTTTTGATCCCCTGATGATGACGGGAATTCACATACGCTTTAGCGCCCAAAGACTTATACAACTCACTGCCTTCCTCAATCGTGATATTATGCGTCGGATACGAACCGTTTGCCCCCTGGGAATGACGAATAAACGCATCGGGATTTTCTGACGGTAAATCCTGATACACATTGCCGCCCATCACAATATTAATCAACTGGCAGCCGCGGCAAATCCCGAAAATAGGCTTCCCCGCCTTATAAAACGCCTCAAACATTTCCTTTTCGAACACATCCCGCTTATAATTTGTCATCCCGATTTTCCAACGAGGCTCTTCCCCGCAAAAAGTCGGATCCATATCCGGTCCGCCGGGAATCACCAATGCATCAAATAACTCTACATAATCCTCTCCCTTGGCTCCGGGCACATCAGGCAAAACGATAGGCAAAGCCCCGAGATCACTGATGACATCCACAAGCCCGCGTGCCGTAAAAGGAGCACGCACAAGATTCGTAATTTCACTGGCAAACGGATACGTGTCAGCCGTAATAGCAATACGCAACTTAGACATTCCAACCTCCATAAAAAACCTTCGGATATAAGTATATATTTTAATATTGTACTATTTTCATTTATTTTCGGCAATGCAAAAAATTCTTTCATTTTCTAAAAAACACTGATTTTATCAAAAAAAGATACCTCCCTAAGGAAATATCTTTTCACTTTTTCTATTTTCAATGCTCGCGAATCACCTTCACGGCAAACTCAATCATCCGCAACGCCATCTCAAAATTTTCACCAATCAAATCAAAAACAGCGTCCTCAGAAAAAACGGCAGCAACCCCCTCCTCAGGAATCTCCCCCGCCTCATAACGCTCCAAATCCTGCATATACTCGGCACTCCCGTAATAATCACTCAACTTCGCATACTGCTTCTGATGCGCCTCAAACTCAGAAAGTGCCTTGTCCATCCTCTCCAGTACCGCCGCATGCTCCCCTAAAATTTTCTCCATCTTTTGAATTTCTTTATAGTCCATCATGTACTCCTATAAATTATTTGATTAATAAAATTTAAATTGTACCATGATTTACACTTCATTTTAGTTTTTTCTTCATAAATTCGAAAGCAATTCCCTCGATATCTTCTGCACTTAACGAATCCAGGATTGATACGGCTCCATAGTGATTCAAATAAGTATCGCAGCACTGTCTGAACAAAGGTGTACTTGCATTTCCGCTTTCTTCCTGTATTCGTTTTAATGCCGTAAGAAGTCCCTTGACAACTGTTTTGTTCATACTCATAGATTGATCGAACAAATCCTTTTGTATTTGCTGTGCAGAGAATAAAACTTCCGTCAAGTGATACGGATTGCTCCTTTCTCTTTCCTCGTCATATGTTAAATATCCGGACCACCATAAGCGTGATATAGCATTATAGTAGCAAAGTGAAGATCTGCCTTCCGTCGCGAAAAATCTTTGATTCAAGCGAACTGTCCCGTCACCTTTTTTCCACCGTTTCAACACATAATCTTTGTATGTAATATGGCAAAGAGCCGACCACAGCATAGGGTCTGAAGCTAAAAGCGGAGTAACTTTATCTTTATATGCACCGTAAAGCAATCTGACATTATACAAATCGTTCTTATTTTTTGTTTCGTCATCATCGCCCGTATATATCAGTTCCACCTTCGGTACAACAATTGATGATGTTTTAAAGTACTCATCCAAGCCTGCATCGGCAAAATACTCTTTCAGCCAAGATTCTTCACTGTAGTAATTCTCCTGATTATTTATCAAGTCTTTTTTGAGGAGTTTATATGCATCCTTAGTAAAATAAATTAAATTCATAAGGTCGGATCCTCCTCTCTGATTGTAGACCATTCTTCCATTTTTTGCTTCAGATTATTAAGCGAATCTCTCACCACATCACCTAACAATATATTGGCAATTTCGTAGTCCGACATATGATTCTCCGACAAATCCCCTATTTCTTTTTTTGCAAGCGCATCATATATAGAATCTGCCCATACAGTTCCCTTACATTGTGTAACCAGTTCCCCGTCTTCTCTCACTGTAGTCTCTTCTGCGCGCAGCTTTCCCACAGCCTCGGTAATTGCAGGAAGAATCACTGAGGCTTGAATAAATCTCTCTACGTCTTTTTTTAAGTATTTGCTCTTCATCATTGTTGCATAAATTCTATATTCATCATCAGGAAGAGTAATGACAATATAGTCTGTAAGATCCGGGTTTCCTTCCGTTATTTCCGCAAAATTCACACTCATGACATCGGTATTTCTATCTCCTCGAACCTGTACTATACCTGACATATTTTTTTCAAGTATTGTGTTCAGCTTAATTTTTATTCCCGGTTCATTTGCAAGAACATCACCTTTTCTGATTTTAAACTCCATATCCCCGAAATAATTCGAATTAAACTCGGAAAGTCTGAAATTATTCAAATCCTTGGCAGCAACAATCATAGCCTGCAAGTCGATGCTGTCTGCAACATTTCTTTTTGAAATACGTATCACCGTAGATCCCGAAGGATTAAGATTATACATTTTTCGCAAAGATGTTCTGTAACAAGTCAGCCTGAGAATTACTTTCGCATCGCCGGAAGCAATTGTTTGAACAAGTCCGTCACAATTAATCCGACTCTCGACTTCGATTACAATTTCCGATCCGTCATCCTTATGAGAAAGAACTTCTATTGCAAATCGGCTGCCGGGGTAATCTCCGGTGTATTCATTTAAAACCGGATGCGGATATTCAATTGCTTTATTTCTCATCCGATGTCACCTCCGTTGTGAATATAGGTATTACTGCCATAATCTCATTATTTTCAAATTCGATATAGAAATTGTTTCCGCCTTTCCGAATCGAGACGGGGCCTATTTTTTCACCGCGGACTTCCGTTAACGGGTTCCCCTCCATCTTCACATTTTTAATGTTCACGGCATCTTGTTTACCGTCGTCTCTCCCTGCATAAAACCGAATATATACTCTGTCATAGTCCTTCGGTGCATTGATAAACATACGATATTTATTTCCGGCCATGTAGAATATTCTGTAATCGGAAAAACTGAGAGAAGAAATCTTAACTTTTCCTGCTCCCGGGGATACACCTTTTTCCCCTGTATCTGAAGGAGTTACAACCGGAATTTTATTGTTTTGTCTCTTCTTTCTTTTTCTTTTTCCTGCCTTTATCCCTGATTTTTGTATTTTCGAACCTTCGTTTGAAGATGCGCTTTCATATTGATTATTATAAAGTACATTTCCGTCATATAAAGATATTTCTCTGATTTTCAGGTCCGTAAGCAGTCCGTCTGTCCCTTCCCCGGATACTCCCGCGGAATCATCCGGAAGATAGTTTCCTATTCCGGCATCCATGCTATCGGTTATATCATTCCATTCAAATTCATCTAAAGCTTTCTTAACCGCTTTATTAATCTTTCTGATATATGTTCCCGCCTTTTTTCTCAGGTCTTCATTACCAACAATATTTTTCGCTTTCCACTCCGTATGTTGCGGAGGTTCCGCCGCACGAAGAGTTTTACTGAGCTTCATTTCTCCGATATCATTGACAATTATCACAACAGAACAACGAGGCAATGATTCCTTTGTAGTATTTATCAACATTCCTGTAGAGCGAAATCTTGACAGAGCCGCCAAATAACAGTCATCATACTTGACATAAATACTGAGATCATCTTTTTCTGCTATACTTGCCGTCTGAATCTCTCCTTCGGTTACCGTTTCATAAATTTGACGAGTCCATTTTAATTCCTCGATGCCCTCAAACTCTTTCTTAAGAAGGTCCTCAAGACATTGCTTTGAAATCGTGTACTTTTTGGTCGGGGACTCTATTTTCACCTCAAGTTTCCCGTCCTTTATCGCAAGTATAAAATTTTTAAGAACAGCAACCGCAATGTTTTTTTCCCAGTCTTTATATTCCTCAGCTTTAAAACCGAATATTGCAACATCTGTTCCCGTTTCGGTTCTGTTAAATTCACCGGCTTGCGCAAGATCACATTTATCTTCCGGAAATATCGGTCTTCCCGTATATTCATTTTCCAAATAGAGATATTTTCCTGACGGAACTGTCCGCACTTTCTGGCCTTTATACACTTTATGTGTCGTCACAAGATGTGTCACTCCTTGGAAGGCACGCCCGCCGTCTTTTGCCAGCGTATTATAGAAAACCATACCAAGTCCGGAGTATGCAAACGGAGCATTTTTTCCTATACCGAATGAACCTCCGCTACTCTGATTCTGCTTGATGGAAATCCCTTCTGTATTCACAAGCGAATCCCAATAGGACTGCTCTCCCGGGGTCGATTTCACTCCTGTCAGCCCGGTAGTGTTATAATCACTCATTCTCAGCACAGGAATTTTTTCTTTTTTCAAATGCTTTGAAACTGTATCCAGGAAATCGATAGTATCCTGAGTCCTCTGCGGATATACTTCCCAAAAATCATAAGCTCCTTTAATTGCCTGTTCAAACTCCTTAAACATGTCGAAAGAATCTTTTTCAAGCTCAAACAGCTTAAACTCTACTTTAACAGGTTCTTCTGCAGGAACGTCGCCGTCTCGTGCATCCAGAGAATTTTGACAAACCTCACGTGCAAGAGCATCCATAATTCCTGCCCCTTTAAACATGGTGATTGCCGCATTATTGCTGCCGCACACACTGGCTGTTCCAAGCAACGGGAAATCCCAACATATTTTACCCATAGCAGTTACTCCTTATTTCAATGTAAATCGTTCTTCTTTTGCATCAATTCCCAGGAAACGATTTTTTGTGTTTTTTAACTCCTTTTCCAAGGCGGAAAAGATTTGCTTTATATCCCGATCCGTGTACTCATAACTTGCTTTACTCGAGCAATTTCCCAAAAGTCGCATCATTTCAAGAATCTTGTTTGTACGCGCTTCTGCCAGCCTGACAAAACGCTCTCTTTTTGTTTCTGCCATAACATTTACCTCCCATTACTACCGTTATTATTTTAAAATATAATACAATATATCTTATTTATTTGTCAAATATTTTTTATATTTTCTAAATATTTTGAAAATATAAAAAATATAAGAGCGGATAATTGCATTTCCGCTCTTAATTTATTTCTGTTTTATTTTTGAATATTATTTCCGATTATATTGAAGCATTTAACCATAAACTCCGCCATCGTCTGAATTACCGGGATTGTTACAGAGTTTCCGAACTGTTTATATTGCTGTGCTTCACTCATTCCTTCCGGAAAAGAAAACCTGTCCTTACCGTCTTCAACAAAAGCATATCCTATAAACCCCTGTAACTTCCCCCATTCTTCGGGTGTCATAAATCTCACACAGCTGTCGTTTAACGGTGTTTTCTTTGTCGGATATATCATCCCGGGAATACCTTCCTGCGGATCGTATACCAAATTTCGTTCTTTACCGGATCCTCCTGTCGCCATTATCGTATTTGCGACAGGACACGATATCGTCTGTGCATTAACGATCTTATACCCGAAACCGTTTCCGTTGTTGTGATTTCTTTCCCGATGTCTGATTAATGTATTAAAGTATCCGGAGGACAGATAGTATTTCGGATTCGCCCCAAGTTCCAGTAATTCATGCAAATCTCTATATATAACCAATCCGTTTTTTGCGGGAAGGCAATCCGGAAGATAATCTGCGGCATTACCGAAGTACTTTCGACTGAATGCCATAATATATGTTCTGGGACGATTCTGCGGTATCCCGAAATCTCTTGAATTTCTGACAAAATCCCGCCCGTCATAAATCAGATTTCCGTCTGTATCGTGATGAACCCCTATAATCTTATAATCCAAATCTTTTTCTAATTTATTCGTTATTACTTTAAAAGTCTCCCCTTTGTCATGCCTTACAAGATTATCCACGTTCTCAAGAAAGACGGCTTTCGGTAATGTCCGTCTGATTATATCGGCTATATGTAAAAAAATATTCCCTCTTTTTTCGTCCTTAAAGCCACGTTCATATCCTTGTTTGCTGAAACTTTGACAAGGAAAACCTGCAAGCAACACATCATACTCTGTATTTTCCGCTATGCTTTTAAATTCTTCCGACGTCAAATCATTCTCAGGGTTTTCTCCGTACAAATGCATATAAGTCCGGCAGGCATATGTATCAATTTCAGCCGACAGAACATTTGTGAATTCTCCCGTCATTTCAAATCCTTTTCGCATGCCTCCGATCCCTGCACAGAGATCTATTGTTCTATAAGGCATTTCCTTTTCTCCTTCACCTTATTTTCTATAATGTCTGCACATTCAGACAAATTCTTCTTTATATTCTTACCCCAAAACCTCAGTACAAGCCATCCGTCAGATTCAAGAATCTTATTAACTTCCTTATCTCGAGAAATATTTCTTTCAATTTTATTAATCCAAAAATCCCGGTTGCTTTTTATATCGGATTTACGATTATCCCAATCAAATCCATGCCAAAACTCCGAGTCGCAAAAAACCGCAATTTTCAAACCTTTGAAAGCTATATCGGGGCACCCGGGTATTCCCCTTACATTCTTTCTGTAACGAAGTCCCCTTCTCCATAATTCTTTCCTCAACAGACGCTCAATTTCGGAATCTTTATTTCGTACATGCTGCATATTCCTGCGGCGTTGTTCGCGAGTCAATCTGTCCGCCATAAAATACCTCCAAACAGATGCGGTTATTATTTTTTCGATAAGTACTCCGTGATACACTCATGTATTACGGCAGCTACCGTTACTCCTTGTTCGGCCGCATATATTTTCAAAAATTGCTTATCCTCAACAGTTACAGACAGATTCAATGTGGTCCGCTTTTCCGACCCCCGAATTTTCTTAATTCCATTTTCGGTCTCAAACATTGATAATACCTCCTGTCATAACATAAGCAATTGCGCAAATACGCAATTTATTCTATCCTTTTTTTCTTACCCGGTCAACTCTCCGTTCAGCTTCTTTTCCATATCTCCGGATATTCTCTCCACCATCTCTACATTGCTCGGGGCTCCCATTGCCCGTATCGGTTAATAATGAGAATTCAGTCACTGTATTTGAGTCCGAAATAATCCATATATTCTTTAAATCTGTCCTGCGCTGCCAAACATGTATCCGTCAGATATCCCGCTTCCGTTTTCCATTCTTTTAAGCCGCGATAGTAATACTCCTTCATGTCATCTTCGATAATGAAAGGAGTTATACCGTTTCGGAGGCATTCCTTGAACATAATCAAACGTCCCACACGACCGTTACCGTCTTGAAAGGGATGAATTTTCTCAAATTCATAATGGAATTCTATGATTTCATAAATGGTCTTATTCTTTTCGGCATTATATTTCTTTAAAAGTTGTTTGATTTCCTTAGCAACATTTTCCGGCTTCGCCGTAGGATTTCCGCCGACTTCATTCTCTAACCGTTTATAATCACCGACCGCAAACCATGCTTTACGACTGTCTGATGTGCCTGATTTGAGTATCCCGTGCAATTGTTTTATGAGTGATTCACTCAATCTGTAATTTGCCAGCTCAATCACCAAATCGATGCATCTGAAATGATTGGCTGTTTCCACAACGTCATCAACATTTACGGTCTTATCTTGAACACCGATCGTATTCGTTTCAAAAATATACCGGGTTTGGTCATGGGAAAGTCTGCTTCCCTCCATGCGATTTGAATTATACGTTAACTCAATTTGAATCTTATGATAGATTCCGCCGGGTATAGCCGACTCTTTCTCTCTCCGCAACCGGGTAAGCAAATCGGAATTTCTCTTTCCCGCTCTCTTTTTTCTGGCAGGTTTTACTGCATTTTCAGGGATTTTCCAAGTTTTTCCGTCAAGTACCGCTCCTATAATTTTTCCTTCCGCACAATACTTACGAACGCTTCTTTCCGATATTCCCCATGCAGCCGCAATTTCAGTAACTTTTTGATATCTCATAGCTTGCTCTCCCACAGTTTCAAATATCGGAATTATTATATCATTATCGGCAATATATAATCAAAATTTCACCTCTTGTTTTCGATTATATATTGCCGATATTTTTTATTTCCAAATTTTTTCCAACAACGCCACTGTCTCCACATGCATGGTCTGGGGGAACATGTCTACCGGCTGCACTTTCCGGATTCTGTAGCCTTCCTGTTTCAGAATGGCCGCATCTCTTGCGAAGGTGGCGGGATTGCAGGAAACGTAGACGATTCTTTCGGGATTCATGGCGGCGGCTGCTTTCAATACGTTTTCTGCGCAGCCTGCTCTTACGGGATCCATGACAATCACGTCGGGTTTGAGTCCGTTTTGGTACAGTTCGGGCATCAATTTTCCTGCATCGGCGGCGTGAAATTCCACATTTCCTATATGGTTTGCTTTTGCATTTTTTATGGCGTCTTCGACCGCCGGTTTTACGATTTCTATACCGATGACTTTTTTTGCTTTTTTCGCAAGGCAAAGGGAAATGGTTCCCGTTCCGCAGTAGGCGTCGATGACCGTTTCTTTTCCTGTGAGGTTTGCATAATCGAGGGCGGTTTCGTACAGTTTTTCCGCCTGTTCTTTGTGAACTTGGAAGAAGGAGTAGGGTGATACTTCAAATGCCAGTCCGCCGAGGGAGGCGGTGAGTGTTTCCCGTCCCCAAAGGAGGCGGATTTTCTTTCCCAGTATCACGTTCCCCGGGCGGGGCTGTATATTGTGGTAGAGAGAGGTGACAAAGGGGAGTTCTTTTTGTATATCCCGTATCCATTCTTTTTCTTCCGGCAGTTCTTCTGTCGCGGTGACGATGACGGCCATAACTTTCCCGTCATTTCCCACCCGTCCCATGATATGGCGGATACTTCCTTTTTTTGTTTTTTCGTTATATAAGGAAATATGGTGTTTCTGTATAAATGTTTCTGCCCATTGGAGAAGGCAGTTGTTTGCTTCTTCTTGTATTTCGCAGGTGCTCACGGGAATGACTTCGTGGCTTCCCTGTTTATAGTAGCCCAAGGCAGGAACGCCGTTGACCATGCCTGCAGGGACAGCCATTTTATTCCGGTAGTGGAACGGGTGCGCCGCCGGAAGAACGGGCAGGACAAGTTCTCCCGGTTCTTTGGCAATCCTTTCTATCACGCTGCGGACACGGCGGTATTTCACGTCAAGTTGTCCTTCATAGGTCAGGTGGGAAATCTGGCAGCCGCCGCAGTTTTCATACACCGGGCAGGACGGCTGTGTTCTGTATGGTGATGTTTTTTCTATTTCCAACAGCTTTCCTTTGGCGTAGGATTTTTTGACGACCGTAATTTCCGCTTTGACGATTTCAGAAGGAAGTGCGTCCGGCACAAAAACGGTAAATCCGTC
>ERZ1673752.2882-NODE-2882-length-17774-cov-30.050511_pt1 | contig 17774 bp, 19 predicted proteins | sample MGYA00580195_ERZ1673752 | MGnify/ENA primary metagenome ERZ1673752 (study PRJEB41218, sample SAMN15661744) | gut metagenome | host: Homo sapiens | place: Canada: London | collected 2015-08-20/2019-03-30 | study: EMG produced TPA metagenomics assembly of...
TAATTAACCCCATTGGACAGGAAATCAATACTTTAGGTAAGGTAATTAACAACAAGGAACTCATGCTTGTACACTTGCATCTGAAAAGCGGAGAACAAATACCTTCACACGACCATACAGGACGGGAAGTATTCTTCACCATAGTGAAAGGAACTGTAGAGGTTACTCTTAACGATACCGAGGTACATCGTATCAGCACAGGCACTGTTCTACATTTCCCCGGCGAAGCTCATGTAAGCGTAAAAGCCATAGAAGAGAGTGATTTTTTCGTTTACCTCATCAATAGACAATAATGCTATGGATATGAAAAAATATTTGCCGAGTGTAGACCTTGAGAAACTCAGCAAAATACTCGAGATCAAAGAAGCATACCAACGAGGAGATATTTCATTAGAAGAGGGCAGAGCCCGAATAAGAAAGCAAGTTGGGAAAATCCGTCCTTATGAAATAGCATTGGCAGAACAGGAACTCAAAACCATTGAAGAGGATGAGTGCCAAAAGGAGGATATTCAAAAGATGATTGAGCTGTTTGATGAAGTGATGGACACCAGTCGACCAAATCTTCCTCTTGATCACCCTATCATGTGCTACTACAGAGAGAACGATGAAATGCGTCGCCTTATGCTCTCCATAGAAGATCTTGTACAATATCCGATTATCAAGAACCAGTGGCTTGAATTGTACGACCAAATAGCGGCTTTTCGCACTCACCTTTCACGTAAGCAGAACCAGCTCTATTCCATACTCGAACAGAAAGGATTTGACCGCCCCACGACTACGATGTGGCTGCTCGATGACTTTGTGCGAGACGAAATACGTGATGCTAAAAAACTTATTGAGGAAGATAAAGAAGAAGAATTTTTGGCAATGCAGCCTACCATTGTGGCAGATGTGCGGGATCTTTTACAGAAAGAAGAATCTGTACTCTACCCAACTGCTTTGGCAATGATTACTCCCGAAGAATTCGAACAGATGCGTTCGGGAGATTACGAAATTGGCTTTGCATGGATTGATGTAGAAGGATTCCAAAATGCGGATAAAACAGTAACCCAGCCAACAACAGCTCCTGACGGTTTTGTCTCAGAACTATCTGCGCTTCTTGCTAAATATGAGCTTGGAGGAAACGATACAGACCGAGTTTTCGACGTCACGACAGGCAAACTTTCTCTCGAACAAATCAACCTCATATACAAGCATCTCCCTGTAGATATATCCTATGTAGATGAAAACGAACTAGTTCGCTTCTATTCAGATACCAACCACCGCATCTTCCCACGCAGCAAGAATGTTATCGGACGTGATGTGAAGAACTGTCATCCGCGCACCAGCGTCCACCTTGTTGAGGAAATTATAGCCAAATTCCGTTCGGGTGAGCAGGATAGTGTAGATTTTTGGATTAACAAACCAGGTGTGTTCATCTATATATATTATGTAGCCGTGCGTGATGCAGAAGGAAGATTCAGAGGTGTACTCGAAATGATGCAAGATTGTAGTCGCATTCGTGAGCTTCAAGGTTCACGAACACTGCTGACCTGGTCGAATGACACACAAGTAGTAAAATCAAAGGAGGCGCAAAACTGTACTCCAAATGATACGTCTGTTACAAAAGAAGACTCGACAATAGAACTCTCTGCCGACACTCGCTTACAGGATTTGTTAAAAATTTACCCACAGCTACGGAAAGATTTGCCAAGTATGAACTCTGCTTTCAAAATGCTCAATTCTCCTCTTGCACGCATCATCATTCCTAAAGCAACCATTGCCATGATGAGCAAACGCAGTGGGGTTTCTCTTGATGACATACTTTCTACATTAAAAGAACTCATCGCTAAATATAAGAGGGAGAAATAAATTCCTTATCTTAGAATAACCAAAAAACGAGAGACTGCAGACTACAAACTGCACCCTCTCGTTTTTTATTTCATAGCCATCTCAACTCAATGTCAGAGGAACGAGGTGTTTTTATTCAGATTTCATTGATCCTTTTTTTGTCTACTCGAAGCTCACGAAACAAAGCAGAGGTCAACAAATCATTATCTACTGCATTTAATAACTTATTAGACTATTAAATGCCAATAGTTTGAAACTAAACAATAGATTTTTCGTGAAAAAAAACGTTATTTCTCTTCAAACATTTTATTAAAGTCGTCCAGTGAAATTTCTTTCTCATTCAATTTCACCGACTTTTTCAAGGCTTGCGTCAGCTTCGAGTCGATGGCACGATCTACGAAAGCATCTACACTCTCTTGCTTTTTCAACAAGTCGTTGACATAATTCTCGATATACTCATCGGGAACATTGCTCATTCCGTATTGTGCAAACTGCGCACGAGCGGCAGCACGAGCTACTTCTTTGATATCTTGGTCTTCTACCTTAATATCATGTGCTTTCACCAACTGCTCTTTAATCAGATGCCAAGTGAGCTGTTTGATGCTCTCTTCATAATTCTTTTCTACAAACGCCTCATCCTTATCGGGATTGTTTTTACGCATAATGCGCTTCAACAGTTCGTCAGGATATTCCAGTTTTCCAACCTTCTTCTCGGCATAAGCACGAGTATCCAACAAGAATTTGTAATCGCTTTCGCCCTCGAGTTGTGCTTTCAGTCCCTCGGCAATCTTCTCACGGAATTGCTTTTCGTCTTTCACAGCGTCCTTGCCATACACGTTGTCAAACAATTCTTGGTTAACAGCATGGTTCTGATAACGACTAATTTCGGTAATCTGATAGCTAAAGTTGCCTTCATGCTCTTTCACCTGTTCTTTATCAATTTTCAGGAAAGAAGCCAATTCTACATCACTGGCATAAGCCTTACGAGGATTGAAGGTGATGATGTCACCCAACTTCGCACCATCGAATTTCTTTTTCTCGTCCTCTTCCTTGATATAGCTGGGCATTAAAACGGCAGCCTCAACAGTGATGCCACCCTCTTTGGTGTTTCCATTTTCGTCCAATTCACGCAAATCACCCTTCAACATATCATTGCCCTCAAAGGTTTCTACCTTCTCATAGGTACCCATGCGAGAGGCAAACATTTCTACTTGCTGGTCAATCAACTTGTCGTCTACCTGAATGTTATAGTAGTCTATCTTATTTTTGCCATTCAACTCTATCTTAAAGTCGGGTGCCACAGCAATATCAAAAGTGAAGGTGTAAGGTGCTTCTTTCTCGAGATCTACCGTTTCTTGCTTGTCAGATGCCAAAGGCTCGCCCAGCATTGGAATATTGTTTTCCCGAATGTACTCGTACAGTTTCTGACCCACCAATTTGTTGATTGTATCCATTTTTACGGATGGTTCGAACTGGCGCTTAATCATTCCCATCGGAACTTGTCCAGGACGGAAACCTGGTACATTTGCTTTTTTACGATAGTCTTTCAATGTCTTCTCGACATCTTCTTTGTAATCAGCTTCTTCGACAGTAACAGTTAATAAACCGTTAATCTTGTCGGGATTTTCAAATGAAATATTCATCTTTAACGTTTTGATTTATGATTATTTTTGTTGTTTTCAAATGAATGGCAAAATTACGCATTTTTACCCTAATCTCCTAACTTCACTATAAATTATTTGTTTTTTTAACGCAAATACAGCAAAATAATCATCTATAAATCAGACAGTTATTAACCCATGGAGATAAGCACGCAAACTCATTACTTTAACCGCCTTAACCCATTATAGTAAGGGGCTTAAAGACATGCTTCAAGAAACCCGCTTCTTTATCTTTATATGATTGCGCCAAATGAGACTGCCAATAAGCCTATCGCAACAGCCGCAAATACGTTACATCTGCTTTTTTGCGCACAAATAACTTTTACGTGATTATTTCTTGCTTAAAAGTTTGTATTATCCAATGATTATTCGTATCTTTGTAGCAACAGAATCCGCCACGCTTCCCATTTGAACAGCGAACCAGGGCGGGTCTTTTGCTTTTTATGAGTACATTAAGATTATACACTAAGCAGGCTCTTTCTATTTCAGAACAAATAGAACTACTAAAAAGTAGAGGCTTAAATATTGATGATTCATCCAAGGCTGCAAAATTTCTTGGAGAGGTTAGCTATTTTCGTTTTGTTCAATATCTCCGTCCAATGGAGGCAGACAAAACCACACACCAATTTAAGCCTAATAGTAGATTTGAGGATGCTGTAGCTCTCTACAACTTTGATATAGAATTGAGAGATTTGATGTTCAAGGCAGTCCAACGATTAGAGATTGCTCTGCGCACAAAGATTATACAAGAATTCTCCTTGGCACATGGACCGTTTTGGTTCTTTAACACAAGCCTTGCTGATGATGAACACAAGTTTATTGAGAATATGAACTCCATAGACAGAGAGCTTCAGCGTAGTAAGGAGGACTTTATCAAGGAGCATAGGCGCAACTACGACAAGCCAATTTTCCCACCAGCATGGAAAACGCTTGAATTGGCATCTTTCGGTACGCTTTCAAAACTCTATTACAATTTCAGTGATAAGAAGTTGAAAAAGCGTGTTGCTCGCCAGTTCAATCTTCCACAGCATGAAGTATTTGAGAGCTGGATGCGTAGTATCACCGTTCTGAGAAATTGTTGCGCTCACCACTCACGCCTTTGGAATCGTTATCTTTCTACAGCTCCGCAAATGAGCGCTTCTTTACGCGGCGCATGGATTAACATTGATGGTGTTGATGCAAACAAAGTATATGCTATATCATGTTGCATTGCATATTGGCTCGATTCTATGGGATATGGATCGGATTTCAAGAATGAACTCAAATCTTTACTCGCTTCTTATCCACAGGCAGATCCCACAGCAATGGGATTTCCTAAAAATTGGATTTCTGAAGCTCTATGGAGATAACATTATAGACACAAAATCAAGCAGCCTAACGGCATTGAACTGTCGATTTCTACAGAAGTCTACCAAATGCTGTTTACCTTTACTCGTTTTCAGCTTGCTTCACTTTCTTGAACAAATCGGAGGCGAACACCAAATCATTCAACCTTTTATTGTCTGAATTCACAACATCAGCTTTATTCCCCATCCATTCCACTTTCCCTTTGTAGATGAAAGTGATGTGATCGCCAATCTCCATCACCGAGTTCATGTCGTGCGTATTGATAATCGTGGTGATATTAAACTCTGTTGTAATACTCGATAGCAACTCATCGATAACCAACGAGGTTTTAGGGTCGAGCCCGGAATTAGGTTCGTCACAAAAAAGATACTTAGGATTCAACACGATAGCACGGGCAATTGCTACTCGTTTCTGCATACCACCCGACAACTCGCCAGGCGACTTCGCTTGCGCATCCAAAAGGTTGACACGCTCTAAACACTCTTGGGCACGCTTCACACGCTCTCGATAATTCTTTGTTGAAAACATATCCAAGGGGAACATCACGTTTTCAAGGACGGACAAAGAATCGAAAAGGGCAGAATTCTGAAACACCATTCCCATTTCTCGCCTCATCACCACTTGTTCGCGCCTGCTCATGGAGACGAAATCTCGACCGTCGTAAAGCACTTGTCCTCGGTCTGGGGCAAGTAAACCTACAATATTTTTTACCAAAACGGTTTTGCCCGAACCGCTTTGTCCTATGATAAGATTTATCTTGCCGTTCTCAAATTTGGTATTGATATTCTTCAAGACTTCTTTCTCACCAAATGATTTATATAAGCTTTTTACCTCTATCATAAACTCAAAACTCAGAAACTTTAAAAACTCAACTCAGCAAAGGAGTAAGGAATACATCTGCAAACAACACCAATACGGAGCTACTCACAACAGCATTGGTCGACGCCTCGCCAACAGCAACTGCACCTCCCTCCACAGAAAAACCGTAATAGGAGGAGACACTGGCAATGATAAAGGCAAACACAATACTCTTAATGATACTCATCCAAACAAACCAAACATTAAAGGAATATTGGAGTCCTAAGGTCAAGTCTGCAGGCGAAAGCACCCCGCTATAGGCGGTGGCATAAGCCCCTATCATTCCTGCCACAGAACTAAAAACCACCAAAAAAGGCATAATGGTGATCAACCCTATAATCTTAGGCAGGATGAGATAGCATGCTGGATTAACACCCATAATATCTAATGCGTCGATTTGTTGAGTGACGCGCATTGTTCCTAATTCAGAGGCAATATTCGATCCTATCTTCCCGGCAAGTATCAAACACATAAAGGCACTTGCAAACTCCAACAAGAAAATCTCACGAGTGACATATCCCGTTGTCCAACGAGGCATCCACGGGCTCTGCACATTGATTTTCATCTGAATGCAAATAACGGCTCCAATGAAAAAAGAAATGAGCAATACAAGCGGAATGGAGTCGACACCTAACTTCGACATCTCTTTTATATATTGCTTAAAAAACATGCGCATACGCTCGGGACGACTGAACGTGCGCCCCATCAACAACAGGTACTTCCCGAACGTGATTAGATATGTGATGATTAATTTTATTACCAAAATTCTACTCGCTTTTAATCTGTTCTTTGATCGCTAAATCATAGCTTGGTACAAAAGTAACGAAATTCCTCATATTATCCACGAGAATTGTCACTGTTTTTCTTCGCAAATGCCAAACTGTATCATTTTACAACGCCTGATGTCAGCATTTCCTCACGTTCTTAAAAGGGCAGCCCTGATGTTACGAACAGAATAAAGCGAACTTCATCCTTTCTTTTTTGATTATTTTTCATACCTTTGCAAAACAACCTCATCGATTCGGAATGGAACAATATACCGACACATACACCTCTCCCTTAGGAATCATCACCATGAGCAGCAATGGCAAGCAACTTACAGGACTGTGGTTTGAGGGACAAAAGTACTTCGGCCATGCACTAAGTGACCAACCTTCACATCCATCGCTCCCCATTTTTGACGAAACCCGCACATGGCTCGACGTTTATTTTCAGGGCAAGTACCCTACATTCATGCCCCCGATTCTGCTGAACGACACGCCATTTCGTCAGACTGTATGGCAGCTATTGTTAACCATTCCGTATGGAGAAACCACCACCTACAAACACATTGCCTTGGAATGGGCCAGGCAACACGGTGTGAAAAGCATGTCGAGCCAGGCGGTGGGTGGTGCCGTTGAACGAAATCCCATCTCCATCATCATTCCCTGTCACCGGGTTATCGGCACCAACGGAAGCCTCACGGGCTATGCGGGAGGCTTAGACAGAAAGCGGTGGCTGCTGCAATTGGAGCAAGCAAACACCGACAGGTTCTTGCCGAATCAGTAGAGGTTTCCTCGTAAGTTCAATGAAGAAATACAATTTTTTGAAATAAATTCCCGCCAAAGTAACTAAAACTGCCGTTTTTTATTCCCACTGGCTTATATATCGCGATTTTTATGTAAATTTGCAAAAGAGTAAAAATCAAGATACAGCATTCATGAATGATCAAATAGAAACGGAAGTGCCACAACAAGAAAGCGAAAGCTTGGTGCTGCGTACAGAAGGACTGGTAAAACGATATGGCAAGCGCACCGTTGCTGACAAAGTGAGCTACGATGTACACCAAGGGGAAATTGTAGGACTGTTGGGTCCCAATGGAGCAGGAAAGACGACTTCGTTTTACATGACGACAGGACTGGTCATTCCAAATGAGGGGCATGTCTTTCTAAACGAGCAAGAGATTACCGACTATCCCGTCTATAAACGTGCGCAGGCTGGCATTGGTTACTTGCCACAAGAAGCCAGTGTGTTTAGGAAAATGAGTGTGGAAGATAACATCCTTTCTGTTTTGGAAATGACCAAGCTTTCTAAGAAAGAGCAAATGGAGAGATTGGAAAGCTTGATTACAGAATTTAGACTGAACAAGGTGCGGAAGAACAAAGGCGACCAACTCTCTGGAGGTGAGCGTCGACGTACAGAGATAGCTCGCTGTTTGGCAATCAATCCTAAGTTCATCATGTTGGATGAGCCTTTCGCAGGTGTAGACCCCATTGCCGTAGAAGATATTCAACACATAGTCTGGCGACTCAAATACCATAATATCGGTATTCTTATTACCGACCATAATGTGCAAGAAACCTTAACCATTACGGATCGCGCCTATTTGCTGTTTGAGGGAAAAATCCTTTTCCACGGCACACCAGAAGAGTTAGCTAACAACAAAATCGTTCGAGAGAAATATTTAGGTAGCAACTTCATCCTTCGCAAAAAAGACTTCCAGCTCATTGACGAAGAACGAAGGGCAAGAGAGGAATAAGTAACGATCCTCTTTCTTCAGAAAGAAGAAGATTGATAGATTTATCACGAACCAACTACTCCCTCTCTTTCACAGAGAGGCAAGGGGTGAGACCGTTTTCTTACGCATCTGCATCGTATCCTTTCCCCTCACCGCTATAATCTTCGCCCGTTTCATATCCTTTCAACATATCTTTCAGAATGGCAATCATCTCGTTTCTTAGAGATTGAGGTTCTAAAACAATCAGCCCCCTGCTATTCTTCAGCAATTCTTGCTTAAAATCGAAAGTTGGTTGAACATACAGCTCATATTCTCTATATTCGCCATCGCCCGAATCTTTTACCATGCGCTGAGAATGATGCAAGGGCGTTTCTTCCAAAAAGACATATTGTGGCCAAAAGGCTCGCAAGCGAATATGCTCTGCCTTTCGACGAGGATCTTTCATGATGCCGAAGCAGTCGGCAAAGAATTCATCGGGCGTCAGAGGCTTCTCCTTACGCACCTTCACGTCCAACTTTTCAAATTCCAACAACCGATTGACCGCCAAGATTCTGACATCCCCATTCTTTTTATCACGTCCGATAAGATACCACCGCTGCCTGAAAAGTCGAACAAAAAGAGGAGCCAAGATAAATGTACTCTCAACACCGTAAGCATTTTTGTACGACACCCTTACATATCTATTTTCATCAATACAGTCTAAGAGTTGGTTCATGTATACCGTATCTTGCGGAGGATTTTCCAACATAATCTTATCATGCTGCCTCACTCTTTGTGCCATTTCCGAAATGCGAAACGAACTCAGCAGCCAGTCCACGACATTTGCGTTATCGTAAATCGACTCCTTGATATAATACACATTCCCCGCTTTCTTGTTACACTCGATATACACCCCCAACTCTGTAGCAATATTCTCTCGATAACGATGAAACGTGCGGTCAGTCAATTCACCATGATCCACATTGTATGATGATGCAGACCACCTTTGCTTAATCTCCGCCAACGTCATTCGCTTTTGGCGCAGTATGTCAATTAGCCATAAATAGGCACGCAGTCGTCCATCCATGTGTGTATGTGTGAAGGATTACAAAGAAACCACAGCAGAGCATTATTATAGAACTGATGCAATGGTCATCGCTTTGCGTTATTTCTGATAGATTTTATTGAGTTCGTCTTGAGTAAAGGCCTTGAAGCGTGCCTGCCAATAAAGGGACTTCTCTTTATTGAATTGGTCTCTGTAAATTTTAGATTCACGCGACGTATGCAATATGGGATTATTCCCATCGCCCATGTGTTCGTTCCAAGAGAGTTCAGCAAAAGGCGAGTCTTGTTCCTGACCGATATGGTGCAACTCATATGGGTCACCATTGGCATCACGAGGTGGGAACCCCTCTCCTATCAAGTCGGCATTGTTATATTCAGCCCATTTATCCCAGTCTGCCAAATATTTTTTCAGCCATGTGTTACGCCTAATGCTATAATCGCTCCAGTTAATATCCTTTCGTATAAGAGCCACTCTTCCACCAATATTACGTTCCACCAGTCCTGCTTTCATATAAATGGCAGCTTCCTCCATAGAACGAATATGGCTGATTACGTTATCACTCCACCCTGTTTGGTTGTGCAAAAGGTTCTGTTGCTCAATTGTAAGAAATTTATTCATATTGTCTTGATTTTTCATTTTTTGAGTATTTATTTATAGATTAAAAATAATTAATATGGTAGGTTAATAAGCAATAGTTCAAAGCATATTTTTTCTATACACTGATAAAATACATATAAGCATCCAACTATTAACATCAATGCTATTGCTACTCCCAATAAGCCGTAATCGAATAATGATTTTATAGCAAGAAGAGGAAGTAATATAATTGCAGCAATAACAAACAAGACAAATATTCACATTGAAAATGAGCCTTTCGGCAAAATATACCAAAAAGCTCATTTGTGTAGTTAATTTTGATTTTGACCTTTTGAATTTTGTAGTGCAGTAACAACAGTTGTTGCAACAGTTAGAGCGACACCTGCCACTTTACTCCAGTTAATCTTCTTTTTAGAATTAGAATCTCCCATTTTTTAATAATTTAAAAGTTAAACAAATTTTCTGTGTAACAATTTTATTTGTTCTGTCACATTCAGCATTTATATTAAATGTTTTCTTCACCCTATCTTCTCCACCCTCAAGCATGAGCAGTTGAGTGCGCCCATTTTATCTAAGTCTACACCAAAGTTGTTGATGAAGAGTTGGTTCACTTTTTTGCACTCTTGGATGTTTGTGACAGGATTGTTAACAAACGAAGCGATTTGCACGCTCATTCCTGGCTCGATAAGCATACCTGCGGTATTTTTACGGCGTGTTACGGTAATTCTGAATAATGCCATATTTTTAGGTTTTTATTGGTTAATACACTTTGTTGTTTCTTCATGGCGAAAGCCTACAAGAAAGGCATGAACGCCTCGGTATCACATTCTACTAAGAGTAAGGCTCTGGTAAACCCGAAATTAAGTAAAATACGAAAGAGGAATCCATGCCTATGCTGGCAGTGAACTCGCTCTGACTCTCCGTATTCATAATTTCAAGTTTAAATTTACCAGATTTTACTCCTTGAACAGAATTGTCATGGCGTGCGCACAATTTTATGTCGCTCACATATTGATAGCAAAGATATAAAATATTTTTATACATCTGCAAAACGTTTGCAAGAAAAAATTGGATTCCTCTCATTTTTTATATTTTATCTTTTAATCGAATCAATTATATCAATCTCCACATTCCCCCTTGGGATGTATCTGTTTATACAATGTCGCACCATATTGATTTACCATATGAGTTAATTTTGCACGGAATTTATGATTTACTAAGCGCAAAATTACAGGGGCGTGTTGCCATATTGTGTCATAACCAGAAAAATTATTAAGCTTTTTGTGTGTTTATTCTCACGATGGAGTAAAAATCTATAGATTGATATAAAAAAAGCAAGCCTTGGCTTGCTGCTATCTTTAGAACGAAACAAGACGCTTCGCCCTTCTTATAATACAAATACCCCTCCCGAGGTAACAACTTGATAAAGAAAGCGAGACATCTCGTCCCACCTTATAGCACACTCATTGGCAATTATAAGCTTATTCAAAAAAACGTCTGCAACAAGGGTGGAACTTTAGTAAGTGATAAATATAAAGAACCTTTGTATGCTAACGTATACCAAATCTAACAAACGCTAACTTACCAACATTCCTTAAAATATGAGTCTTGAATGATGAATTATCTGAGATACCAAACTCCTTTGTTTTCTACCATTGGAACCACTATTTCTTCGTTCGTACTATCCCCATAGGCAAAGACCAAAAAGACATTAGCTGCATGCTTTTCTGTGTCGGCTTTTACCTGAACAATATGGACATCCTTAATGCCACGGTGTTCAACGGTCTGCTGATTCATATACATTTTGGCATTTGCAATGAGTTGCTCCCTATATGTGTCAGGAATACTGTCATGGCGAAAATGCCCATCCACAAAGGAAGCATAATCGCCTTGAAGCAAATAGTCGTAATATTGCTTAGCTGCGCGTGCCGCCACCTCGCCTTGATCTGGAGTAGAGGAACAGGCAAGAAAGAACAGCCCCATTAGGATATATAAGAGATTTTTCATTTTTACTTGTTTCATATAGAGTAACAAAAACACGCAAAGAGCCTGATATCTCTTTCGTCCTATTTTTTACGGATAAAGACATGGATGGGCGAACCCGTCAGCGTCCAATTCTCACGTATCTTATTCTCTAAGAAACGACGATAATTTTCCTTAATATATTGAGGCAAATTGGCATAGAACACAAACGAAGGAATCTGTGTGTTGGGCAGTTGCGTGCAATATTTTATCTTGATGTACTTGCCTTTGATAGAGGGTGGAGGTGTCGCTTCAATGATAGGCAGCATCACCTCGTTGAGTTTTGAAGTTCCTATGCGTAATTTTCTGCTTTTATAAACATTCTTCGCTGTTTCAAGCACCTTAAAGATACGTTGCTTGGTCAAAGCTGATGCAAATATAATAGGGAAATCAACAAACGGTGCCATGCGCTCACGAATGGCATTCTCGAAGGTCTTGATAACCTTGTGGTCCTTGTCCTCCACCAAGTCCCACTTGTTGACTACCACCACCAGCGACTTGTTGTTGCGCTGAATGAGCTGAAAGATATTCATATCCTGCGACTCAATACCTCGTGTGGCATCAAGCATAAGAATACATACATCGCTATTCTCTATGGAACGGATACTGCGCATCACAGAGTAAAACTCAAGGTCCTCTGTTACTTTATTTTTTCTACGAATGCCCGCCGTGTCTACCAAATAAAAATCAAAGCCAAACTTATCGTAACGGGTATAAATGCTATCACGAGTAGTCCCAGCTATCTCGGTGACAATGTTACGATCTTCACCGATAAAGGCATTGATGATACTACTTTTCCCCACATTGGGACGCCCTACGACCGCAAAACGTGGTATATCCTCTTCAAGCTCTTCACGCTTATCCGAAGGCAACTTCTCAAGAAGCAAATCTAACAAGTCGCCCGTTCCGCCACCTGTTGCAGCACTGATACATTGTGGCTCACCGAGTCCTAAACGATAAAACTCAGCAGCCGTATAATACTCGGCGCTATTATCCACTTTATTGGCAACTAAGATGACTGGCAACTTCGTTTGGCGGAGTATTTGGGCTACATCAGCATCCCAATCGGTGAGACCGTTTTTAACATCGACCACAAACAGTACCAAGTCGGCTTCTTCCGTAGCAACAACCACTTGCTTGCGAATGGCATCTTCGAAGATGTCATCCGAATTCACAACCCAACCTCCAGTATCAACGACCGAAAACTCACGACCATTCCAGGAGCACTTCCCGTATTGACGGTCGCGTGTGGTACCTGCTGTATCACTTACTATCGCTTTGCGCGATTGGGTTAAACGATTAAATAAAGTGGACTTTCCTACATTGGGACGTCCCACTATTGCTACAAGATTTGCCATTTTGCTTATATCTCTCTTCTTAAACCGATGACGGAAAAACGTACATCTGTATATTTACTACTAAAAATGTTTTAACAACACTCTCTTTCAATGGTGCTTCAACAACACGACTTACTCGGGATTATACCCAAAACTGTTGAGCTCGCGAGTAGAGTTTCGCCAGTTTTTGTCCACCTTGACAAAAGTCTCCAGATAAATCTTTTTACCGAAAAACTTCTCTAATGCCTTACGCGCCTCGGTGCTTACCTTCTTTAATGCCATGCCTTGATGCCCAATGATAATACCTTTTTGCGAGTCGCGCTCAACATAGATAACCGCATGAATATGAATTTGCTGCTCTGTCTCTTTGAAACTATCTACCTTCACCTCAACCGAATAAGGGATTTCTTTGTCATAAAACAGCAGAATCTTCTCACGGAAAATTTCACTCACAAAGAATTTGGCAGGTTTGTCCGTGAGCTGATCTTTACCGAAATAAGGAGGACTGTCAGGCAAAAGCTCTTGAATACGATTCAACAGAATATCTATCCCAAATTTGTTCGACGCAGATATCGGGAGTATTTCTGCATTCGGAAGGATGCCGTGCCATTTCTCCACCAGCTGGTCTAACGTCTTTTGATTACTTTGATCGATTTTATTGATTAGCAAGATTACTGGTATGGTCATCTTGCGAACCTTCTCCAAGAAATCAATGTTCTTCTCAGGCGTCTCAACAACATCGGTTACATAAAGCAAAATATCAGCATCAGCCAGTGCAGACTCAGAAAAGGCGAGCATATATTCCTGCATCTTATAGTTTGGCTGAAGGACGCCAGGGGTATCCGAAAAAACAATTTGCATGTCATCGGTATTCACAATTCCCATAATTCGGTGACGCGTTGTTTGCGACTTGAACGTAGCGATAGAGATACGCTCCCCTACCAACTGATTCATGAGCGTGGACTTCCCTACATTGGGATTACCCACAATATTAACAAAACCTGCCTTGTGCATAACGTGATTCTTTATGAAAGAACAAAAAAGCGCACTCTTTACCAAGAAAGGATGCGCTTTCATTATTCAATATATGAAATATTTAATTATTTCTTTGTAGCCTCTGTAGCGCCATCATAAGCCCACTTAAAGAAAGAAGCCCCATGTACGAATCCTGCTCCAAAAGCAGTGAAGATAACACGATCTCCTTTTTTCAGTTTGCTTTCATAGTCCCAAAGAGCGAGTGGAATTGTAGCAGCGCTTGTATTACCATAATGCTCGATATTCACAGCAACTTTGTCCATAGACAATTCTGCACGCTTTGTAACGGCTTCAATAATACGCAGATTAGCTTCGTGAGGTACTACCCAGTCAACATCATCTTTGCTTAAATTGTTCCGTTTCATAATTTCCAAAACGTCATCGCTCATATCTGTTACCGCATAGCGAAAGACATTTCTTCCCTCTTGGTATAGATAATGCAAACGATGATCTACGGTGAAATGAGACGCTGGACAAACACTACCTCCTGCTTTCATGTGCAAAAAGGGCAAGCCCTTGCCATCGGTGCGGAAAAACATGTCCTGCATTCCGTATTCGGTATCCTCGGAGGCTTCTACCAATACTGCTCCTGCGCCATCTCCAAACAGTACACAGGTCTGACGGTCTTGATAATCTACCAAAGATGACATCTTATCCGCTCCAATCACAATGATTTTTTTGCATCGACCGCTTTCTATCATAGTGGATGCAGTACTTAATGCGTACATAAAGCCACAGCATGCTGCTTCAAGGTCGAACGCAAACGCATTTTTAAGTCCAAGTTTGCCCAAAACGATAGATGCTGTAGAGGGAAACTTGTAATCAGGTGTGGTTGTGGCAACAATCAGCGCATCAATAGTATCAGGATCAACGCCCGTCTTCTGTATCAATTGCTTAGCCGCCTTTCGCGCCAGATAACTGGTCCCAAGACCTTCTTCCTTAAGAATTCGACGCTCCTTGATACCTACACGAGTCATAATCCATTCATCGCTGGTATCAACCATGCGCGAAAGTTCCTCGTTGTCAAGAATATAATCAGGAACATATCCGCCAACGCCAGTAATTATTGCGTTGATTCGTCCCATTACTCAGCAACTTCCTTTTCAATCGCAACCTTTCCTCTGTAATAACCACAAGTTGGACAAACGGTGTGGTAAACATAGTATGCTCCACAGTTAGGGCATACAGCCAATGTAGGAACTACAGCCTTATCATGAGTTCTTCTTTTAAGTGTACGAGTCTTTGACTGTCTTCTTTTAGGATGTGCCATTTTCTTTAATCTTTAATTATTGTTTTTAATTTTTCTAATTGAGCCCAGCGCGGATCTATAGGGTCATTTTCAGTTGCTTCATTACTTCGGGTAACCAAACAATTGTTAAGCGCCCTCATCATCGCATGATTACATTTTCCAGGTGCATGTACATGCTGGATGGGAATGCTAAGATCTATAAATTCATAGATAAACCAAGACGTGTCGATAATTCCTTCATCTTCAGGCACGGTCACTTGGTCATCTACGTCTGAGTATTCTGTTCCAAGTCTGACTACAAGACATTCGTCAGTCTCTATTGGTTGGTTGAGTTCGTCGAGACAGCGATCACACTGCACCACAACAGTACCAACAATATGAAAACTGAGCATAAAGCTACCCGCCATTTTTCGAAGAGTAAGCTCAACAGAGAGATTCCCCTTGTGAATATCTGGGGCATTAATGGCCTCAAAGTACTCATCGGTAAGCGTAAACTCGAAGTGTTCAACTTCTTGATTCACAGCTCTTAAATCTATCTTAAACGGCTCTAAGTCAAACATATTCACACTTTGAGGTGCAAAGTTACAAATATTTTCTGAGATGCTAACGTATAATGATAAAAAAAATCTTATTATCAATTAAAATCGAATCGAAACAACACAGAAATAAAGGTATGTGTCGTGTACTCTCCACTTTTGTCAATGATTCGAAGCCTTCAACTCGATACGGAAGGTGGTTCCTTTATCTTTCTCTGAATCTTTAACGAAAATTTTGCCATTATGATATTCTTCAATAATTCGTTTGGCAAGAGACAGTCCTAACCCCCAACCGCGTCTTTTAGTGGTAAACCCAGGACGAAAAACGTTCTTTATATCTTTCTTCTTAATTCCCTTCCCGGTATCAGAAACTTCAATCACTATTTTTTTCGATTCACGAAAAGCGGAAATCTTAATTTTACCCACAACTCCTCCCATTGCATCCACTGCATTCTTACATAAATTCTCTATCACCCACTCAAAAAGAGAAGGAGACATGAGCACGAGTTGATCGTTTCCTTCAAAAGCGATTTGAGATTCAATGGCAATCTTTTTGGAGGTTCGACGGTTCATATATGCCACCACATTCTGAAGAACTTTTGACAAGCTATATAACTCTAATTCTGGCGCAGAACCTATTTTTGAGAATCGGTCGGCAATGAGTTGCAAGCGCTTCACATCCTGATCTATCTCTGGAATTAAAGTGTCATCTGGGTACATTTCTTTAAGTATGGCTAACCATGCCATCAGACTTGAAATAGGTGTACCCAACTGGTGGGCGGTTTCTTTAGAAAGTCCCACCCAAACTTTATTTTGTTCGGCTTTCTTCGAACTAAGAAGGGCAAAAAGTGCGACAATCACAAAAATGAGTACCACTCCCAACTGTATATAGGGATAAGTGGAAAGACGTTTGAGCATGAAAGAATCATCATAACAAACATCGATGTACTCCTTTTCTTCAGGCTCATTAAAAAAGATGCGGATATATTTGCCAGAAGCTTTAAGCTTACTACCCAATTGCTGTACATAAGCAACACTATCTACTTTGGATTTGTTGGAAAGTTTGATATTACGGTTACTCTGTATTGTTCCTTGGCTATCCATCACAATCACGGGAATCGTATGATTTTCATTAATCACTTTCAACACCAAATTCAAATCTGTATTTTCATCTGCCTCATTCAGGGTTCGCATGGCTTCTGCCCAAATCTCCATTTTATTCTGCTCCTCCTTCTCCAAATCACGGATGAGACGATGAGATACAATTAAGGAAATGACTGCTATCAGCACAGCAACAATCACCAATATCACTTTTACGTGTCTAACTCGATCTGTCCATTGCATAAGCTAAAAACGTCAATGAACAAAATTTATTGCCCATATCCACTGCAACCTTCCATACCTTGGCATCCTTTCGTGCCTATCCACACCGCACCACCCTATACTCTGCTGCCTATAAACACAAAAAAACCTCCAGCATCGGTTGAGACACTGGAGGCGTGAAGTAAAAAAGGCAGCTACCTACTCTCCCACATTGCATTGTAGTACCATCGGCGCAAGCAGGCTTAACTTCTCTGTTCGGAATGGGAAGAGGTGGAACCCTGCCGCTATAACCACCTGATAAAGGGGTTGACAAATCTTCACAAGCAAAACATGAATAAAATAAAATGTACCTTTTTGTTGACGTGTCTATTTTCATAGCACAACAACACACGATACAACTGAAAGAATGGCTCACAAAAGAAAGTCTTGGGCAATTA
>ERZ1673752.2883-NODE-2883-length-17771-cov-6.904098_pt1 | contig 17771 bp, 12 predicted proteins | sample MGYA00580195_ERZ1673752 | MGnify/ENA primary metagenome ERZ1673752 (study PRJEB41218, sample SAMN15661744) | gut metagenome | host: Homo sapiens | place: Canada: London | collected 2015-08-20/2019-03-30 | study: EMG produced TPA metagenomics assembly of...
GAGCTTTACATAACACGTCCCCATTGCGTTGTACACTTGATGATTGAAAGCATATGCTTAGGACTGCACGAGGGCTTGGAGTTGCGGCATCACTTATTCCGGCGGATTATCAATGTGTGCGGCGGTAATCACTTTGTAAAAATACAAATCGTTTTCATCAAAGTCGGTCGTTTCTTCCGCATTGATGATCGCTTTTTGCATGGCATCCCAGCGATAATGTTCGGATAAAAGTTCAAAAATTGCATAATACACAATCGGATCATTTTCCGAAAGTTCCAACGCCCGTGAATAATGATTCAACGCATGGTCAATATGCCCCAAGTTTTTTTGTGCTTCGGCTAAAAGCATATGTATTTCGGTACTCGCTCCGAAAGTTTTGCTATAAAGCCGTCCGGCGACAATCGCCCGCTGCCACTCGCCTTTTTGGATGTGCTGGCGAATCACGCCTAAAGCTAAAAACTGCTCGGTAACCGAATCTCCTTCAAGATTGAGCCCGATTGATGCGAGAACTTCAGTAGCTGCCTGCACTTCGTGCATGAGAAGCAGCGTCAGCGCTTTGTACCATTGGAGCGAAGTGTCTTCGGGGGCAAACTGCGTTGCCGCATCATATTGGGTTAAGGCTTCAGGGTACGCTTTCATTGCTTTGAGCGTATGGGCGAGATAGAGGCGCGGGGCAACTCCGTCAAGACCGTTATTAATCACAAAGGTAAACATTTGTCGCGCTAGTTCGTACGAACCGTTTTTAAAGTTTTTAACGGCAGAAACAAAAAGGGCGTTCAAATATCCGGCGTTCAGTTTCGGATTTTGCGGCTCCAAGGTCAACGCTTTTTCAAAAAGCTCAATCGCCGATTCAACCCGTTTTGCCTTTAAATGCGCATACGCCGCCATCGCAAGTGTGGCCGTATTGTTCGGCTCCGTTTTTAGAACGGTTTCAAAACAGGAAATTGCCTGTCGGTATTGCTTATTTAAAAAGTACGCCCGCCCTAAAAAGAAAAATACCATGCTGTCGGCACCGGAGAATTTGGCTGCCGCTTTTCCGTAAAAAACGGCGCGGGTTGCATCCCCTGTTGCCGCAAAGGCACGAGACAGTAAAATGTGGATACGGTAAAGGTAGACTTCGTTTTTTCGCAAAAATGCAATTTGGGTAATCAAAAGATTTTCTAAAATTTTTATGGCAGTAGGATAGTCTCGACGAATGCCTGCTTGTACCGATTCATCGATTTGCGTGCGGATTATTGTTTCGGCATCTTTTTCTTCGGTGTTTTTTTTATTCATACAATTTTTATAAAACTCACTTAGCATTTATTTTATACAGAATGAGCTTTTTTTACAAGATATTGTAAGATTATTTTGAGCCGCTGTCCTTGCGATGTCCTTATTCTATATAGAAAGATTTCGCGTTTTGAAGGTGCCGACTTTTGTCGTTATTGCAAGGAGACGCTCATTTTTCCCGTTACTTATAAATTGAAAACTTTTTCAAAATATCATATAATTCAAGCCAACATCAGTTTTTGCCGAAAATGAACTTGGAGAATTTATGCCTAAATTTAGTGACCTTGAATATATTCGAAACGAAATTTTACAAGTAGGAAATGAAAAGGAAACCCTTGATGAATGGGGCGAAATGTTTGATCCGCTGCCGCTTCCTCCGAATACCGATGCGGATGATGCCGTTGAAATGAAACAGGGCAAAGACTTAGGTGTAAATACGGTTTCGACACAACCGGAGATTTCTGAAACTTATTTACCGCCGGATACTGCGCCGCAGAGACAAAAAAATGAAAAAGCCGATGTGTTTACCGATATACTTTCTTCCATTAATTTAGATTCGAAAGCGGAAAACGCCAACGCGCAAACGGAAACGCTGGAAGTTCCCGAAGAATACTTATCCGAAGAGCATAAACCCGCTGCTGAAACGGTGTCTACTGACGCACTTCCTGAATTTGATGAAGATTTAACGAAACATGATGGACCTTCGATTTTTACGGATGGAGCGGAAATTAACGATTCGCTTTTTGATTCGAATAATTATGCCTCGGAAGAGCCGTTAGAAAAGACAACCTCGGGGAATGAAGCTCCACCATCGTTTGAAGACCTTCCCGACTTGGATGCGTTAGATTTTGGAAATAGAGCACATTCCGATGAAAACGCGTCTTCTGAAACAGCCAACACTCATGATATTTCCGTCGATGACCTCCCCGATTTGGATAATTTCGACTTTGGAAATATAACGCAGCCGGAAACTGTTGAAACTGAGCCGTCCGCTGTAAAACACGCAGGTGGCTTGCTTGCGACGGCAGCTAATCGTATAAATGCTGCCGATACCGGCGAATCTGCCGCTGCAACCGACTTTGACGTACCCATTGCTGAATTTAACTTTGATGATGACAACGACCAGCAGGAATCTCCGTCTACCGAAAGCGAAGCAGCAACCGAGATACCGGATACTGATGCGGATTTGGAACTCGATGCGCTTTCCAAACCTGAATATACGGAAACACATGAAATTCCTGATAATGATAGCACTCCGGAAACGACGGAAAGTACCGATGGAGAAACTCCGACGAGCAGCGAAACCGACGAGACGGACGATGCGTACAAACCGGTTGAAGAACTGAAAAATGTTGAAATTCCTGAAATCGATGAAAAAACCGGTTTTGCAAAAAAAGACGATGAACCGGATAATCATTCGTTTGCACCGCCGAAGCGGTTTGAAACGTTTGCCGATACTGCGGGACAAGCTTTCGTTACTCCGAAAAAAAGCGAAACTTCGGGAGCCGATATGGAAGGCGATGTTCCGCTTGCAATCAGCGAACAGGATTTTAAAAAACTCCTCAAAGAATTAAATGCGATGCCGTTGAATTTACGCCAAGAAATTCAGCACTACATCGCCTATGATGATGACCTTGAAGTGAACAAAATGGAGCTGGTTGACTTAATTGTCAAAGGAGCATCTCTCAACAAAGTAGTAAAATATCTCGAAGTTAATTTAAAAAAGTCAATCAAAATACCGAAGGGTTTTGACAAAAAGAGCTTTGAAGAATTCGAGCGCGAAAAGAAAACTTTCAAGTACCGTTTCAGACATCAGATTTTGCCGCTTCTTACCATTGCAGGAATTATAACGCTGCTGATTTGTTCCGTGTTAGTTATCGGTTGGCATTTTATTTATAAACCGGTTATGGCGGAACAATATTACAAAGACGGGCTTTTTTATATTGAGAGCGGTAATACTATCACCGCGTTTGAAAAATTCGACAAAGCGGGAAGTTACCGAAAAAAGAAGCGGTGGTATTTCCGTTATGCAGATGCGTTCCGCGAAAAAAAACAATATGCAGCTGCCGAACAAATATATTTGCGGCTTTTAACCGACTTTAACCACGATGTCGAAGGCGGTATCGCTTATTCGGATATGCTGTCGCGAGAATTGCGTGATTACCAAAAAGCGGAAACCGTGCTGCGCCGTCAAGTACTCGATTACCACCCGCAGTCGGATCTTGCTTTTTATACGTTGGCGAATGTGTATCTTGAGTGGGGTTTGGAAGACGCGGCAAAGTTGGAAGAAGCGAAAAAAATTTTTGACCGGCTTTTGCTCCACAACGGGAGTAATGATGCGTACCATGCAGGGCTCATGAAATACTATATTCGCACGAACAATCTTGCAAAAGTGCTGCCGTTTAAGGATTATTTTTTGAACAAGGGGCGAAAACTTTCACAAGCCGATTTTAACGAACTTGCCGGTTATCTCATTACCTGCCGGTACGAACCTTCGCCGCATATTACAACGGCGCAGAAAAATGAAATTGACGATTTGCGGGAAGTGCTGGAGCGGGCTTTAAAACTCAATGAAGCGGATGCCGAAGCAAATTATAACTTGGGACGTTTTTTTGTGTATAATTATAAAAACGAAGAAGCCGAATATTATTTAAAAAAGGCATACGAAAGTTACGGCAGCGGTGTTTTACCGCTCAATCAATTTTTTAAAAAAATCGACGCGATGCGTTTGTACGGCGAGATTTTTTTAAAAAAAGAACAGCATTTGGAAGCGGAAACTATTTTTTCAAATGCCCTCAACGTGTATCGAAGCTATGCCGCTATCAGCGAATTGCCGCCGAACAAGGCGGTCGGAAAACTCTTTGAAGATTACGGCGACATTAAGTATTTTATCGCAAGCGATTATGAACTCGCGTTGGAAAGTTTTGCCAAAGCGGTAGAACAGCATGCTGATTCGTCTGAACTCCGTTACAAAATGGGCTACATTAACTATGCGAGTGGTAATTACAATCAAGCTGCAACCGAGTTTGCACACGCTTTTGCGGATAAGTCAACCGATGCAAACCTGCTTTTCGCTTTAGGCAATGCACTTTTTAAGCGGGCGGACTACTATGCGGCTCAAGCCTATTATGAGCGGCTTTTGGAAACGCTTGAAGCGGAAAAATTTCGCCGCAAGATTATACTGCCGCAGGTGCGGGAAAACGATACGCTTTTTGTGGAAAACTACATGAAAGCCTCCAATAATTTGGCGGTTACCCTCAATCGGCTGGCGGTGCAAAACGGCAATTCTGAAATGAACTCGCGGAGTTTTATGCTTTTTGCCGAATCGACGCGGGCATGGGACGCTTTGACGCGGAATCCGAAAACGCTTATCCGTACTAAAAATCAGCAATCGCCGGCGTATGTCAACGTGCAGTATATGACCGCGCCGAATAAAAACTTTGTGCCGGAAATTTACACGGATATTCCGCTCACGTTGGAAAATGAACGCGTTTTGATGCAAGTGCAGTAGGCAGCGCATAAAACGCGACGTTTTTCCGCGAAAAAAACACAAAAATTTTTTAAAAAATATAAAAAATGACTTGCTATTTTTTATTCTTTATTGTATAGTAATCGGTTGGAAAAGTATTTGGCTTTGCGGAGAAAGATGAATACTTTGTACTGACCTCGTAAAATTGAATTTTTTAGGAGGTTTTTATGAAAAAGCTGATTGCTTCAATTCTTATTACTTTGTTGTTTTTTTCCTGTAACATGGATGTTGTGATCCCGAATACGACGCAAACAAATGACGGTAAGCTGCGGCTCGTACTGGGAAGTACGCAAGCGCGAAGCGTTACGGAAGGGCATGTGATGGCTCGGCTTGACAAAGCCGACTTTGTCCGGGTGCGGTTTGTCGCAAACGGTTCACAGCTCGTGCGTTCGATGCGGGATGGAAATCTGGCGATTTCGGGCAATATGCTGACGGTTTCCGATGTCCCGAGCGGTTTTTACACGAGCGTCGAAGTTGACATCATGGATAAACTCAACACCTATACCGCCGTTGCTAAAGCGGTAACCCTTTCCGCAGCAGCCGCAAATGAACTGCGTACGGAGATGACCCGGGTAACGCCGCACCTTGTCGTGCAGGATGCTGGTAACAACTACTTTTATACGTTTCCTGATTTGGATGATTTGAGTTTGTGCTTTGCGGTAAAAACCGATCAACCTGATGAGCTACTGAACGGCGGTTTTACACAAACCTTTTTTGACAAGTGGGGTTGTTTTTTTGGCAGGAAGGAGACGAATATACCGATGTTGGTTCCGTCCGCCTATTCGGAAAGCAGTATAACGCGTTCTACTACCCCCGCTCCGACTAATAATAATGGTTTATTCTATAACGGCAATAGGGGTTTGACATACTATGACCGAACAGCCAATAAACTGTATGAATATGATACGAGCAGCGGTGGTGATCCAAGTCTATCCGTACAAACGGTAACATGGACAGGAGCTGCCTACAAGGTAAATATTAAAGGGAACTTTAACGCTACGAAAGCGATTGCAGCAAACGGGAATACGTTGTATAGAGTACGAGAGGAGAGGAGTAACGATGTAAATGTATATGTTGATAAATTTACCCTATCCTTTACATCTTCCCCTACAGGTACCGAAGGTATGGCAGAACACAAAAAAGAGCAGAAAATCATCACGTTTATGGAGCCGGGAGGCAATGCGCTGCTTGACATCGTCGGAAATAAACTCTTTGTATTTGCTAAAAGCGGACATCCTGCGGGTAGCGACGGTCCCGGAACACTTTTTGTGCTGGATGCGGAAAATCTTTCTGTGATTGCGAGTGTACAGCTTGATTCACAGAAAGCTGAAGTTTTAAAAATGCTGGGAGTACGCGGCAACAAGGTATATTTTGCCGTCGATGATGCTGATACTACTTCGGGTACGTCGGCTCCAGCACAGGATTATGTCGGGGTGTACGACATTGATAACAAAACTTTCAGCAAAGCTGACAGCGCGAGAATCCTTGCCGCAGCGAAAAATGCGTTGGACGGTATTATTACACCGGGAACAGCAGCGATTACGCCGAAAATTGATTATCAGTAACCGCTGATAGGGGACGCACTTGCAAGAGAAAGGCGAAGCGGGTATAATTTCGATTTAAGGAGACACTGATTAGTTCGCTCGAGAACTAATTAGTACACACCTTTAAAATCGTTGTTTCGCAAATGTTCAGATTCTATGAATATTGTATTGAATGTTGAGAAACAATAAGGAACGGATGATGAAAAGAATTTTTTGCGGCATATACTTTATTCTAACGGTTTTAACCGGCTGTAATCTTGCGGTAGATTTTCCGGTGCAAAAAGGTAACGGGCAAGTGCGGCTTTTTGTGTCTGACGGAACGATACAGCCAAGTGCATTGCTCCGCGGTGTATGCGGGTTCCCTGTGATTACCGATTTAACCGCGAGCAGCGTCAAGGAACTGGATTTAACGGTGCAGTCAGGGGCGGGCAAAATGCAGTATTCGAAAAAAGACGGTAACTTGAAATACGACGCAACTTCCATTATGCTGGATCCGCTTCCCGCCGGTGCGTACACGTTTACGCTGAAAATCGTAAACACCTTTGCAACGTACCTTGCCGAAGGCAGCGGTCAAATACCGGGCGTTTCATCCATTGTGCTATCGGTAAACAAAGTAACACCGCATATTGTACTGTATTCGGATGGAAACGATGATGCGTTTTACTTCGCCCCCGATCCGGAAAACTCAAAAACCGTATACAAAGTAGAAGGGCTGAGTTTTAAAGAAACGTCAAGCGATTTGCAAAAACAGCTTTTTACGTTTGACCGCCAGGGCAGCTTTTATTATATGGGTACGGGTAACCGACTGATTTGCCTTTCAAATCCGGCTCTCAGCTGCGTCACTCAAGGTGCATTTTGCATTGACACAACCAACAACCGTTTATATTCGAGCCAGTATAATAATAGAAAGTTAGAGATCGGAATGAGTACGGTCGGTCAAAATGCCATTTCGACATCTGACACTCGTATATCACCAAATAACCTCAATGCCGATCAGTTTTTTTCCTGTCTTTGCTATTTTGATGACTATATTAATAATCATATCAACGGAAAAATTCACTATGCGGAAAAAAGGTATATTGCCGGCTATCATATCCGTAAACCGTCAACGGGCGGCGCCTGTCCGTCTGTTAAATTATACAGTACAACAAAACTGAACCGTTCATCAGCAGATATTGCCCTTGATGAAGCGGTGCATTCAGAAGATTCTAGGCAGAGAGAAACGATCGCATACGATATTACAATGCTAAAAAATGGTACTGATGTGACCATATTTCTTTTGCTTTCATCAGGTACTTCTACGTTTACGGAAATGGGTTATTATACGGTTACACTTACTGCAACCGGTAACAACTATCAGCATAAGATGAGCGGAGCTCGCGGGACCGGCGATCCACCGCTTGTGACGGAGTATCCTCTTGAAGGCAGTACAGGTAAAGAAAAAATCGTTGGCTCCCGCTTTTTAGGGCATCGCGGAACGAAATTCTATATTGCAGGTAAAGGAATAGATGCGGATCATATTATTGTGTTTGATTATGCAATCGGCACAAAGAAAAAAATATCGGTGAGAGAGTTTAAGGATGAACAGGGAAAGCCGGTGTCAGTAACATTTTAGATAGGAACGATAAAGAGTTGGTATAAGGAAGGATTATTTATGAAAAGATTTTTTACGTTTTGGGGTTTTGCACTTTTGAGCTTGGTATGCTTTGCGCAAAGTGCGGAAAAAATTGAGGCGCTGATTGCAAAAGATACAATTTCCATCGGTGAGGCGTGTTATTTGGCAGGCTGTGCCGATGAAAAAATTACCGATGATGCTTCATTTGAAGAAGCGTTTCGCAGTTTTAACGATACAAAAATTTTTAACGGAAAAACAGCGCAAGACGCCATTCGCCTTGATGAATTTGCAAACCTTGCATTGCAAAGCCTCGGTATTGAAAAAAACTTGTGGCATCGTGTCGGAAAAAGCAATCACTATGCGCTGAGAACGCTCGTCGGAATGAACATTGTTAAAAAAACGGCGCGCTCTGCAAGTTCCGTTTCGGGAAAAGAAGCTCTTCGTATTTTTGCAGAACTTATAAAAGAAAAAGGAGAGAACAATAAATGAAGCGTATACAAAAGATCGGTGTACTTATTTTTAGCTTAGTTATCGGGGTATATCCGCTCTGTGCGATTGACGGAGGTGCTTCGATTGCTGCCGGTGTCGATATACAAACGCCGATTAAACTGCCAAATAATCCTATTGGTGTCAAAAACTTTGAGCGCGTAAACGGGTACCTGCAGCAAAACATGGACAAAGACGGAAACTATAATTTTTATCTGGATACATCCTACCTTTTTTTATTTTCAGGAAACTTTTATAAAAATAAAAAGAATACAAACATAAAAAACATCGTGGATGTGGATCAGTTGAATTTTTCTTTTTTGTTTCCGCTCAATGGGGGCAATGCGGTATCGTTCATATTCGGACGTTTTCCTCAAGCCGATTATACAAATACAATATTTAAACAAAAATTGGACGGTGCAACGGTTGCGCTTGATTTTCAAAATGTACAGGCGGAATTTACCTTTGGCTACACGGGGCTTTTAAACACTTACACAAATCCGCTCTATGTGATGCCGCGCACATATACAAATACCGTGTATTCATTGGCACCTGCATTTATTGCAGCAAATGCAAAAACAAATTTCTTTGTCGGAAAATACGGACACCGTATCGGACTTGAATTTATGAGTTTTGTACAGCCGAAAAAAAAGCCCGGGTATCAAATCTACGGAACGTTTTCCGCTGACGGGCAAATTATTTCGCGCTTGATATTTGATGTTTCGACGACGATTGCACTGCGGAAGTATCCGACTGATAAAAAATTACAATTAGGCGGTCTTGTTATCGGAGACCTCACTTACTATTTCAAACCGCTTGATGCGACATTCGGGTTCAGAGCCTTGTATGCGAGCGGTGCAAACGCGAAAACCGGTGAAGGCGCTTTTACCGGCTTTTCACGGCAGGCGCTTTCAAAAATAAGCGGACAGCTTCCCTCGGATGTGGTGTCTTTGGGCCTTTTCGGTTCACTTAAACCGCTTGACAATTTATTGATTAAGCTCACCGCCGACACATACTTGAAAGGGTCAAAACCGCAAAACGATGAAAAAAAATTCTCAGGTTTTCAGTGGGGAGGCGCTCTTGATTATGTATTACTACAGTCATTGTGTATCAATTGCGAGTTGGGACACTTCGTCGGAGAAAAAGGACGCGGTGCCTTTTTGGGTTCTTTAAAATGCATGCTGACTTTTTAGCATGGGGAGGAAAGATGAAAAGATGTATATTTTTTTGTGTCTCTTTAATCGCGGCTGCTTATCTTTGCGCGGTTGAAGCTGAAGTTGTTGCAGTAAACGGTAAAGTTGAAATTCAAACCGGCGGAGCATGGCATACTGCCATGAAAGGTGAAAAAATCACGGCGAGTTCCGTTATTTCCACGGGGTTTAAAGCAACGCTCACTTTTAAGATTGACGGCTCTACGTTTACGGTGAACCCGCTTACGCGGCTGAAGTTGAAAGAAATTATTCAAAAAGAAAATGCCGTTTCCTCAAAAGTATTTTTGGATACCGGCAGTATGAAAGCCGACGTAAAGCCGAAAACGACGGAAAAAGTCAATTTCCAAGTACAGACACCGATTGCGACCGCTTCCGTGCGCGGAACTGCCGGAGAAATTTCCGCAACCGGAACTTTGGTGAGTACGCAGGGAGTTTGGGAGTACCAAAACGGTACGCGGGTCGTATACGTTCCAAAAGACAGTTCCGTTGTGGTTAATGCGGACGATACGATTGCAACCGGTGCTGATGCTTTGAAAACAAGTGCAGGTATGCAAACGATTGCGGACGTTGTACCCAATATCAGTGATATTGAGCCGCCGGTCGCTGTTTCAACGTTAGAAATAGAATGGTAATGCGTGAAAACCGAATGTTGTTGTTTTCAGCAACGGCATTCGGTTTTTAACTTGTGTGAGCTCGAAAAACTTCAGCTTGGAAAGCTTTCCTTGTGCAAAAGTAAATCATGCATAAGGAAACGCTGATTAAAGGCTTGACGCCGTTTAACAGCGTTTCCTTATTGTTTCTCAATGTTCAGTATAATAAGGTAGATTCTGAACATTTTCGAAACAACGATTTTTAAGGTGGGCACTGATTAATTCTCGATTGAATTAATCAGTGCCTCCATAACGGTATCGATTTTTTTTTGCAAGTTTTTTTTCGAGCCGTTGTTTTTTATAACATATATTTTTTTCCCCTTTTTTTTATAAGCGCTGAAAAAATTTTTTTGATTTTTAAAACGGAGAAGGGTATCTTTCAACGAAAGCGAATCGCGTTTATGCACCCGGACTGCCCGAATCCAAAAAGCTGCCGTTACATAGATAAAGCAATCAACGTCGTTAATCAAATCTGTTTTATGGAGTGTCGGGGCGTTGAGGATAATGATGCGCTGCGGCGCCGTGCGTACAAAATTGCGGATTTCCTTTTCAATGAGCGGCAGCATAAATTTTTCGTGCCGGCGCAAATCATCTTTGTGTGAAAAAAGAAAAGCCGCCAAAACTTTTTTATTCAAACTACCGTCGCTATTTTTCACCGCAGGACAAACCGATTCAAACATGCCGATAATTTCGCTTTGGTGTGCGTCTAATATTTTTTTTGCAACACAATCCGCATCGATGAGTGCGGCATCGTATTTTGAAAAACAAGCCGCCGCTTCGTTTTTGCCGCTCCCCGAAGTTCCCACCAATCCGACTATTATTTTTTTCATAAATTAGTGGAAGTCTCCCCATGACTTTCCCGTTTCAATACTCACGCGCAGTGGAACGGAAAGAGCAATAACCGACTCAAGCGTTTCTTTTACGATAGATTTCAATGTGGTAACGTCGTTTTCATGACAGCTGAAAATCAATTCGTCATGCACCTGCAATAAAAGTTTTGCATCGATTTTTTCTTTTCGGATTTTTTCATCAACGGCAATCATCGCCATCTTAACAATATCGCTCGCGGTTCCCTGCACCGGCGTATTAATCGCAATGCGCTCTCCTGCGCTTTTGACGATTTTATTTTTGTTGGTAACTTCCGGAATGTAGCGAACTCGTCCCGTCAATGTTTTTACATAGCCGTTCGTTTCTGCAAAACTTTTTACCTCGTCCAAAAATGTTGCTACCCCGGAATAATTTTCAAAATAGTGCTTGATAAATTCACTCGCCATTTTTCGCGGAATTTTTAATTCGTTAGCAAGCCGGAATGCACTCATGCCGTAAATAACTCCGAAGTTAATCACTTTCGCAATACGCCGCATATCAGGGGTAACCGTTTCAATGCCGGTGTGAAAAATTAAACTTGCGGTTTTTGCATGCACATCGAGTCCCTCATTGAACGCATCGCAGAGCGCTTTATCCTGTGAAAGGTGCGCCAGTACCACCAGTTCAATTTGCGAATAGTCGGCAGAAAGGAGAAGTTCTCCATCCGGTGCGTAAAACGCATGCCGAATTTTTCGTCCGAGTTCATCGCGAATCGGAATGTTTTGCAAGTTCGGGTCGCGACTCGAAAGACGTCCCGTTGCCGTACCGGTTTGTAAAAACGTCGTATGAATGCGGCTTTCGCGATCGACCAGTTTCGGCAATGCAACGGCGTACGTTGATTGCAGCTTTGTGAGTTTTCGGTAACCGACAATCAACGGGATAATCGGATCGGCATCCATGAGCGATTCAAGCGTTGCATCATCCGTTGAAAAACCCGTTTTAATTTTTTTAAGCGGTTTCAACTGACGCTCGTCAAAGAGTACCGTTTGTAGCTGCTTCGGTGAACCGATATTAAATTCGTATCCGGATAAATCAAAAACCAGCTGTTCAATTTTTTTTATTTCCGCATCAATACTGTTTGAAAAATCGTTCAGCTCATCAACCGAAAGATACATTCCGTTTTCTTCCATTCGGCACAATACCGGTATCAGCTTTAATTCAATATCGGTGTAAATTGTTTCCAGACCCGTTTCGCGTAAACTCGACGCAAGCAGTCGCTGTAAATAAAATGTGAGTACGGTGTTTTGTATTAAATAATTTTTTAAATGCTCCGGCTCAATTTCGAAAATTGTTTTTTTCTTTTTACTAATTTCTTTTAATTCGATAAAAGGATAATCAAAAATAAACTTGCCAATCGTTTCAATGTCATAGTTACTGAGAGTCGTTTGCAAAACCCATGCGGCCACTGCCGTATCAAAAATGGAAAGCGCATACTCATTGAGTAAGCCATTTTGTTTTAAAAGTTTTAGTGCCGGTTTTGCATCATGGATAATAAAGGTATGATTGCTTTCAGAAAAGAAATTTAAAAAAACGTTTTTTATTTCCGGTGAAAGATTCACCTCCGTTTGAAGGCTGAAATTTTCCGCCGACGGACGGAAACAATCGACAATGTACACACACGAAAGGTCAAAACAAAAAGCAAGAGCGGCAATCGTCTGTTCCGTTTCAGTTTGAGGCAGCATATACACACTGCAAAATCGTTCGCTCTGATGTTCCGTAAAAACGTTTTTTATTTCGTCGGCGCTTGAAAGAACTACCGTTTTCGCTTTGGGGAAAAAATTGTTTTTTTCGGAAGCGGCTATTTTTTGGAGCGGCGTGAGAATCGGCGCGGAGCCGGTTTGTTTTTTTGCCGGCTCCGGTTGAAGCGTTTCCGATTTTTGTACCTTCGCTTTGGGTGGCGCTGTATCTTTTACGGCGGAACTCGTTTTTGTGTTTGCAAGTGATTCAAACTTTTTTGCAAGCGATGGAATTTCGGCGTGCAGCAGTTTTGCCGCGCCGTCTGCAAAGTTAAAATCACCCGGCTGCAAACTGAACTCGATTGGAACATCGTACTTGAGTGTAATGAGCGAGCGAGCGGTTTCAAAATTTTCTTTGCCGGCAATTATTTTTTCTTTTATCTTTTTGCTGAGTACGGTGTCGGTTTCGATTTTTTCAAAAAGCTCGTCGACACTTTTATACTCCGTTAAAATTTTTTGTGCGGTTTTAATTCCGATTCCGTCCACTCCTCTTACATTGTCCGCACTATCGCCGGTCAGCGAAAGCAAATCCAAAATTTTTTCCGCACCGACGCCCCATTCCGTTTGCACATCATCGGCGGTAAAAATTTTAAGGTTGTGCATTTTATCGCTCCGAATCATAAATGTAAAATCATTAACGAGTTGCAATAAATCTTTATCACCGGAAAAAATATAGGTTTCTTTTTTTTGTTCGGTTGCGGTTCGTGCAATCGTTGCAATAATATCATCTGCTTCATAACCGTTACAGCGGAGCGTTTGAATATTCATTGCCTGTAAAATTTCTTCAATGAGGGGAATCTGCTCGCGTAAGTCTTCCGGCGTTTTTTCCCGATTGGCTTTGTACTCGGCATATTGTTCGTGACGGAATGTCGGTCCGATTGAATCCAACGCGGCAAGAATTGCTGTCGGGTGATATTTTTCAATGAGCTGGTGCAAACTGTTAAGCACACCGTATACGCATGAAATGTTTTTTCCCTCTTTTGTTAAAAGCGGATTGCGGTAAAACGCATAGTAGGTTTTGTAAATTAAACCGTACGTGTCCAATACTAAAATAAAATCTTTCACGGTTTGCATTGTAGTACACTTTACAAAAATAATAAAGTATAAGCGAACAACAATACCGCATCAAAAAGGGCTGATACCCGTTTTACTTTACCCGCACCGGAATGCCGCTCACGCACCAATATACTTCATCGCAGTGCGCAGCTAAAAAAGAGTTGGTCATTCCCTGCAAGTCGACGAACATGCGGGAGATTTTGTGCATCGGGATTGTTGCGCTTCCGACTTCATTAGTTACCATAAGTAAATCCAAATCTTTATCACGTACAACGGTAAGCAGCGTTGAAAACGTTTTTTGGATTGCCGCAAAAACGGTTTCAAAATCATCATCCGTGATGTTCGATTTTTCTCCGGTGTATTCAAATAAAAACCGCGAAACGGAATTGGTAATGCAATCAAGTAAGTAGTGTTTTTCCGTGCCAATGTATGTGTCAAAATTTTTATAGCATTCAACGGTTCGCCACTTTTGATTGCGACGTGCAATATGCTTTTGAATGCGCGCTTGCATTTCATAATCGTCTTCCCGTTTTTCCGCCGTTGCAAAATACACCACATCGGAAAAGTCCGCAAATAATTTTTCCGCGAACGTTGACTTGCCGCTTCGCTGTCCGCCGGTAATGAGTCGTATCATGATCTCCGCCGATTTTACGAATGCTTTCCGGTACGCAAATCGATTAAATCGCTTTTTGCAATCGGCGTATCGGTGAATTTTCCCATGTGATAAAAAATAAAAAGACTTGCATCCATAAGAGTAAAAAGGAGCGGGCAACCGCTTCCTTCACCGAGCCGCATTTCCAAATCGAGTACCGGTTTTAAACCTAAAAGTTCTGCAGCGAGTTTTCCGCCTTTTTCGTTTGACGCATGCGAGGCAAAAAGATAATCTTTTACCTGTGCGTTGAGACGGTACGCACATAATGCCGCTACCGTTGAAATAAACCCGTCAATAACCGCCGCTCCGTGATATATTGCCGCTCCGAGAAAAAAGCCGCACATTGCCGCTAAATCAAAGCCGCCGACTTTTGCCAAACAGTCAATCGGATCGTTTGCGTTCGGGACGTTGATTTTCAATGCTTTGTCAACGGCGGCGATTTTTTTCCGTCTCATTTCCGTTGTTGTCGACGCTCCGCTTCCCACCGTTTCCGATGCAGATTTTTCCGACAGAGCGGAAAGAACTGCCGCACTTGTTGTGGTATTGCAAATACCCAACTCGCCGACACCTGCCAGCGCGTATCCTTGCTCGGTAAAAATTTCTTTTGCCGTTTCAATGCCACGCAAAATCAGCGTAACGCAATCGGCGCGTGACATTGCTTCGCCGATAGAAATATTGTTCGTGCCGTTGTGCAGTTTTAAGTTTTTAATTTCCGGAAATTCGCTCGTTTTAATTAAGCCGACATCGTAAATAAAAATGTCGGATTTTGCAAACTGTGAAACCGCGCCGAGTCCGGTGTTTCCGCGCAGCATACTTTCCGCCAAGTGGAACGTGGTAATTTGCGGTTGGCTGGTAACCCCTTCGGCAAATACGCCGTTGTCGGCGGCAAACACACACACGCATTTTTTTTTCGCCTGCGGCGTTACCGTTTTTTGGATACTCGCAAGTTTACAGCACATCGTTTCCAAATGTCCGAGCGAACCGGGCGGGTGTGCTAAAAGATCCCAGTTTTTCTGTGTTGTTAGGGAAAAACTTTTTTCAGTCGGTATGATTGTTGCAAGCAGATTTTTTAATTCGGCTTCGCTCTTCATAATAAATTTTTTAACCTCTCAATTTCATGTTTCAAATCGCAGTCCCAGTATTCCAGTGAAAGCGGGACTTGGATCGTATATTCATCTAAAATTTTTGTCAGCAATGCGGCGTCTTCAGCGGTAACGGGATTATGCACATCATCTATGCCGTTATTTGAATGCAAATGCACATACCCGATTTTATCGGCAGTTGCCGCAATCCAATCGGCAATCGGCGTCGATGAAAGTTTTGCATGTCCGAAATCAAAATTCATTTTCACTTGGGGCAGCCGAATGGTATTCAGTAACGACAGAATATATGTGGGAGCCGCGTCAAGTACATTTTCCAAAACAACGGTGCCGGAAAATCCGGTTGCATCCAAGGCTTCCGCGAAAAAATCTTTTTGCAAATTGGCAAACACCGTAAACGCATTTTGATTTGCATAACGGAGTTTTGTATTCGCATGAAAAATAACATAATCCAAATCCAGCACTTTTGCAAAAAATAAATCACGCAAGTACAGCTTTTTACTATATCGTGCAAAATCCAAATTAAAACTTGCAATGTCAACATCCAAAAAGGAACCGTGCATTGCTTTAGTAAAATGAAAATCCGCCAGCTCCCTTTCATATCTGCGAAGCGTTTTATATACGGCAAAATCCGGCAGTGCCGGTTCGGTAAAATCCTGCAATTCAACGCCCAACTGTAAATCGCTAAAAAAAGACGCGTCAAATTCATCGATAGTGCGGATCGCTTTTACCGGTTTTCGTTTCATAGCGGAAGCCATTGTATCGCGCAATCAAATTTTTTGCAAGCGGTGTCGCATTTAACCACATTAAGGAAACGTTGATTAAAGGCTTGACGGTCGTTTAACAGTGCTTTCTCAAGAGAGCCGCTGCATAGCTCTTAATCGTACCTCGGTATAGTCTATAGTATATCCTGTATTGCGCTCGTAAGGTATCCGATACTATGTTCGTACGGTATCCTGTAATACGATATGAATGGAGTTAACGTTTAGTGTATAGTTAAAGAGAAATCTAGCCTATATTTCTATAGAAATATAGGCTAGATTCTTGGAGAAACAGAGGCTATGTTTCAGATACGATACAAGGGGCAGCTTGTTCTGCTTGCAATAGGAAACGCTGATTAAAGGCTTGATGCCGTTTACCGGCGTTTTCATATTGTTTCTCAATGTTCAGTATAAGTGGTTCTGAATATTCACGAAACAACGATTTTAAAGGAGGCACTGAAAAATAGTCTCTAAAAACATCAGTTTTTAGAGACTTCCCTTAGTCTATTGCGAGTTTTGAAAAATTCATATAATTGTACGTAAAATTTTTCAAAACTCGACGGGCATCTCTAAAAATCTAACCCGAGTTTTTAGAGATGCCCTCAATTCTCGATTGAATTAATCAGTGCCCACCTTAAACAGTTGGTGACTCAATTCCAAAAATGATGCAAGTGACCGGTTTAACTGCGGAAGAAATCGAAAAACTGTAGAGATTGAAATTTTTGAAAATTAATTTCCGTGATAGAAAATATATTTTGAGCGATTTTTATAAAGAAATATCTTTATAAAATTTTAAAAATAAAATATAATGCGCTTGACATTTTGTTTTATTTGGTGTTATAATTCTCATAACTATTTAAGGAGTTTTGCATGGAAGTTCAACTGCAAGAAATTATCGATAAAATTAAAACCGACGGGGTGCATTCTGCTGAAGAAAAAGCCCGACAAATTTTGAACGACGCTGATGAAAAAGCGAAAGTAATCATTGAAAAAGCCCGCGAAGAAGCGGCACACATTGTAAACAACGGCAAAGAAGAAGCAGCTCGCTTTGAAAAAGCATCTATTGCTTCAATAGAGCAGGCGAGTCGCAATACGCTTTTAGCTTTTAAAACCGGTGTTACGGATGCCGTTTCGCAGCTGATCAGTACCGAAACTGCAAAAGCTTATGACGCCGCTGTTTTGAAAACGCTCATTCCGGAAACCGTAAAGGCGTTTGCGAGTAATACCGACGCGAATGATTTGGAAGCGGTGCTTTCAAAAGAGAATGCAAAAAAGTTGGAGAGTACGCTTTT
>ERZ1673752.2884-NODE-2884-length-17770-cov-6.510020_pt1 | contig 17770 bp, 16 predicted proteins | sample MGYA00580195_ERZ1673752 | MGnify/ENA primary metagenome ERZ1673752 (study PRJEB41218, sample SAMN15661744) | gut metagenome | host: Homo sapiens | place: Canada: London | collected 2015-08-20/2019-03-30 | study: EMG produced TPA metagenomics assembly of...
AATTTTAAAGGTGGGCACTGATTAATTCTCGATTGAATTAATCAGTGCCTCCTTAGCTGTTACCTGGTTATTGCCGTATACCGTGGTTACTTCTTTCCACAAGAACCACTTCCCGTTGACTTGTACTTCAGGAATTTCACCGCGCTTTGCAGCCGTTACCAAGCCTGAAATAATTTCACCGTTGTTGTCAATATCGACTGTTTTTCCGACAGCATTAACCGAATCCACCGAAGTTAAAATTTCGTTTACCTTTCCCATACTTTCAGTCATATTCATCATCTGTTCGAGCGATGAAAACTGAGCCATTTGAGCGATAAACTCCGTGTCTTGAACCGGAGCCGTCGGATCCTGATGCGTTAACTGTGCAATCAAAAGCTCTAAAAAATCATTCTTGCCCAGTTCCTGCTTCGGCTTTCTTGACCCGAACGTTTCCTTGTTCAGCCGATCAACTTCCAGATCAACCAGTGCTTTTTCTTTTGCACTCATTTCCCACGTCGGCATACTTGCATTTATTTCCATAACGTTCCTCCGTCTATTCGCGGTAACCTTTAGGCTAACACGTTTACGGCTTTTGTTTCACCAAAGCCTATTATTTTTTCGGCTAAATTTTCATTTGACCTTAACGATAAATCATCTTCGTAGCTCTTTGAAGAACCGAACAATCGTTGTCCGTTTTGCGCAAACCGCTCGCCGTTTTCACCCTGCCCCGACCACGAAAGTTCAAAGCCACTCATTTCAAAACCGTTTTCTTCAAAACTCGCAATTAATTCACCCAAGTTTTCCTGAAAAGCCGACAGGGCTTCTTTCGATTGCACCGAAATTTTTCCCGACAGTTTTTTCCCTTCGTGCATTTCCAATAATATGTTTATCTTGCCCAAATGAGCCGGTTGTAAATGGAGGCGAATCGTTCCTTCGCTGTTGTTCCGCAAAATAACCTTGCCGGCTTGTACAATATCGTCATTTGCGCGAAAGAGCTGTTCCGCCAACGCTTGCGAAAAACTTTGCGTTTCAGCCGGCTTTGCCGATGCCTGTTCGGTTTTTGCCGAAAGTTCAGCGTTTTTTTCCGGTGCAAGATTAATCGTTACATCGACCTGCGCCGTATTTTCCGTTTCCGTTGCTACCCGCTCGCCGTTTGTGGTATGCGTTCCGATGTCGGCTGTAACCGGTTCGGCTTGCGAATCTTGCGGTATTTTTTTTGCCGTGCGAAAATCTTCTACGGTTATTTTTTTTGTTACCGCTTGCCTTGCATTTTGATTTTCACCGTTTCCGGAACGGTTTGACGTATCGTTTTCGGCTTGCTTTTTAAAATCGGCAACGGAAAATCTCCGTTTTACGCCGGGTTTTTCCGCTTTTTCAGTCTTTTCGGCATTTTCAAGCAGATGCTTCAAATCATCTTCCGACAATTTTCCGATATCGCCTTGCATCAGCACTTGTAAAAGCGTCTTTTGATTATCCGCATCCGAAATTACTGCCGCCATTTCGTTGAGTATGCCGTTTTCTTGGTTCGGCGCTTCTTTCACGAAAAGCTGCGGAATTTGCACACCGATTTTTTCGTTTTCCGCATCTGCCAACAGTTTTCGCGGATTGATTTCTTCATCGAATTGAACATGCAAGTCTACCAGCGTGTCTTTCCCTTTTCCTTGTTTTGAAAGCCTATGTTTCTTTTGGGAATTTAAAGGGTTTTTTTCACTTGGTATTTTGTTTGCATTTTTATCACCGGTTTTCGAAACTTCAACGTGTGCCGATTTTTTTGCACTCGGCAGCAGCATTTGTTCCCGTTCAACAGCTGAAGTTAAATTTTTCAAAAGCGAAAGAAACGTACCGCCGGAATTTCCGGTTTTCAGTTTTTGGATTTTCGCATCTTTTGTTTCAGTTTCAGCGCCGGTTTGATTTACTTGTATCGCAACCGCTTCCATAAACTCTCCTCATTATTGATTTTCGGCATCTAAAAAAAAGAGGTTAGTTGTTTTTTATAATTCATACATTGTTATAAAACAGCCATTAAGAAAATAAAAAAGTGCGACTCACGTATTGTCGCACTTTTTCAATAGAGAATAAAATGTATCAATGCAGAAATGAAATAAAATCATCCGATGAAAAATTAATAGACGCGATCGACGACGAGATTGCTTAAATCGCTGTCGGCTTTCAAACCGGTTCGAGTGTACGTTTCGCCGGAACGGTTATGTGATACCACATCGAAGACGCCGCTTACCAAGGTTTGTGCATGATCAATGTAATTGTTAAACACATCATTTTCAATTTTGGATAAAAAAACTTTTTCCTTGAGCGTTTTATATAAGTTTTCGAGTACGGCGCTGTCCTTGCCGGAAAATCCGGAGAGTAAAGTATCAAGCGTATCATTTTGAGTACCGACCGTGTCTCCGCTGTGTTCGAGCATCAACGAAACAAGCCGCTTATCCGCTTCACAAAACTTTTCTGAAAGTTCATCCAGTTCGTTCATACCGTTTTTAGTACTTTCCCAATCGCGAGTCAAAACAGTACTATATACTTTTCGCTGCAACGAATAAATTTCATCCATCAGTTTAATTTGCGTTCTCAGCACCGCTTCCATTTTTTGCGGTAAATCATGTACCATAAAAAGCTCCTCCCTTTATTTGTCGGAATTTTTATCCGCAGGTTGAGTTGTTTTTATGGAGCAACTTCTTTTTTTGCGGATAATTCCGAAATGCGTTTTATTTCAAAGCCTTGCGCAATAATGGAAGGATACATTTCTCGGAGGAGGTCGGCAAGTTCTGGCGTAAAAATATGTCCGATTAAAATCGCCTGACCGTGCTTGCGCGCATATTCCATGCCGATTTCCACTTGCCGTTTCATATCGTCGGTTTTCTTTGAATTATCCAAAAAAATGTTTCGCTCTAAAATCGGCATGTTTAATTCTGCCGCGATTTTAGGAACAACCGTGTTGGCATTGGTTCGGGAATCCAAAAATAAGATATTTTTTTCCTTAACCGTTTGCAAAAATGCTCGTGTCAACGTTTCATCGCCGGTAATTAATGAACCTTCATGGTTGTTCATTCCGACAAGCGGTTCAAGCGCGGCAATATTTTCCCGTAGGAGAGGGCGCACTTCATCGGGAGTCATCGCAGCGGTGATAGCATTCGGTCCCGGATCAAGGTTGCGATTGAGGGCTTGCATCGGCTGATGAAGCATCACATCATGTCCCGCTGCACGTATTTTGTCAGCGGCTTCTTTCGAATACGGCAAACCGGGAAGTACCGCAATAGTGCATTTAAAAGGTAAGTTTAAAAACTTTTGCAACTGTACGAGATTGTGTCCCGCATCGTCAAACACAAATACCAATACGCCGGCTTTTGCCGGTTTGATAATCGACTTTTCCGACGCGGACTCAACTTTGGCGATTGTTTCACTTTGTTGCGGCGTCGTTTTGGGGAGCGATTTTGTGTCGGACGGTGCTTCGATTTTGGATTTGGTATCGGATGACATTTTTTCCGGAGAATTTACTTTTTGATGGGGCAGCGGTGTTTCGATCGGATTTTGAGCCGGTTTTGAAGTATGTTGCGTTTGCGGCATTTCAGTTTCTCGCCGCGTGCCGTTTGATGCAGTGTGAGGCTTTGCCGGCGTGTCGATAGGCGTTGTTTTCTGTTTTGCCGGACTGTTACCGGACGCTTTGTCAGGTTTTGTCGGTGCGGCGGTGACGCGCGTTGCGTTATCTTTTGCGGGTTTGTTTGCGATTTGCGTTTTATTTTCTATCGGTGTATTTGCAAGCTGCGTTTCTGTTTTTTGCTCGGAAGTTGTTTGGATGCGGTGCTGTTTATCAAGGGTGGAAGCAATATTCGGTACCAGCAGAAATGAAGCAATCAACAAAAAAGCACACGTTGAAAAAATCCCCAATGCAATAAATAGATATGTTTTTTTTACATTGCGTACCGGTTTTCGCTTTTTATTCGATTTCCTTTTTTTGTTTTTGCCTGTTTTCATGGTAAATCGGTATAACTATACGAAAATACTCCATTTTGTCAAGCAAATTTGTGGGAAAAAATATCAATTTATTCCCGTATTTTCAGCATCTTTTTTTCTTTACATAAAAAGTGATTTCCGTGTTATTTTTTTATATATACTTGCAAAATCCGCCGTTTTGTGCTATAATGCCGCCCTATGCTTGAAAAAATGCGAAATATCGGAATTATGGCGCACATTGATGCGGGTAAAACAACCACGACGGAGCGGATGCTGTTTTATAGCGGTAAAATTCATAAAATCGGCGAAATTGATGACGGAGCTGCAACGATGGATTGGATGCAGCAGGAGCAAGACCGCGGCATCACCATCCAGTCGGCGGCAACGACTATTTATTGGCACGATTTTCAGGTGAACATTATTGATACACCGGGACATGTGGATTTTACCGCCGAGGTGGAACGTTCTTTGCGGGTTCTTGACGGCGCCGTGACCGTGTTATGTGCGGTTGGGTGGGTGCAGCCGCAAACCGAAACTGTGTGGAAACAAGCAAACGAATATCAAGTCCCCCGTATTTGTTTTGTCAATAAAATGGATCGGCTCGGGGCCGATTTTTTTGGAGCGATGAACGATGTGAAAAAAAAGTTTGGCGTTGAAACCGCGCCGCTCCAAATTCCGATTGGGAGTGCGGATAGTTTTTCGGGCATTATTGATTTAATCAATCAAAAAGAAATTTACTTCGATGCAACAACTGAGGGCGAAAAATTTGAAGTGAAGGAAATTGCTCCCGAACATGCGGCACTCGCCGACGAATGGCGCGAAAAAATGCTCGACACGGTTTCGGCGTTTTCAGATGAAATCACCGAATTGCTTTTGGAAGGTGCGGAAATTCCGGTGTCGCTTTTGAAAGCGGAAATCCGCAAAGCGGTGCTGGCTCAAAACTACGTACCGTTTCTCTGCGGTTCGGCGCGCCGAAATATCGGTATTCAGCCGCTTTTGGATGCGGTTACCGATTTTTTACCGGCACCGGATGAAGTAGTTCCGCAAATCGGCATCAATAAAAAAAACGAACAGGTTGAAATTACCTGCGATGAAAAAAAATTCCCGCTCGGTTTTGTGTTTAAAACGCAGTACGACAAAGAAGCGGGTTTTTTGTGCTATGTTCGGATGTATTCGGGAAAAATAAAAGCCGGTGAACAAATTTTGAATGTTACCAAGAAAAAAAGAGAGCGCGTAAACCGTATTTTGCGGGTGCATTCCAATAAGTACGAGCAAATTGATTCGTGTGCCGCGGGCGATATTGCGGTGTTTATCGGTTTGAAAAACGCTCAAACGGGCGATAGTTTGGGAAGTGAAGGCTTTCCGATTATGCTGCACGGTTTACAATTTCCCGAGCCGGTAATTTCGGTTTCCGTTGAACCGAAAACCCTTTCAGATAGAGACCGTTTAAAAGAAGTGCTTGAAATTTTGGCAAAAGACGATCCGACTTTTATCGGTAAAGAAGATCCGGAAACCGGACAGCTGATTATTTCGGGAATGGGCGAACTGCACTTGGAAGTGCTGACCACTCGCATGCTGCAGGATTTTAACGTACAAGCCCGAGTTGGAAATCCGCGGGTTACCTACCGCGAGTCGATTACCGCAGAAGCGATCGCCGCAGAAAACTTTTCAAAGATTATCGCCGGCAAAGAAAATGCAGCCGGAGTTACTTTGCGGGTATTTCCGCGTGAACGAGGAAGTGGCAACGAATTTGTTAGCAGCGTAAAAACTTTTTCTGCAAAGTCCGGCGGCGGAGCGGCAAATGCATTGCCGGAAGAATTGTTTGAGGCGATTAAGCAAGCGGTTGAAGGCTCTTTTTTGGGCGGTATCCGTATGGGCTATCCGTGCGTTGACATCGGGGCGGAATTGGTTTCCGTAAATTACGATGAATCAACGGCAACCGCCTTTGCATTTGAAGCGGCAGCATCCTCCGCCTTCGATAAAGCCTGCAATGACGCGTCGCCGGTGTTGCTTGAACCTGTGATGAATGTCGACATTGAAGCGCCGCAAGAATTTTTGGGCGAAGCGATGAGCCAGATTACGCAGCGGGGCGGTATCATTTTGGGTACAACGGTGAAGCAGGACACGGATATTATCAACGCTCAAGCGCCAATGGCAAAGATGTTCGGTTTTTCAACATCATTGCGTTCGGTGACGCAGGGACGGGCTTCGTTTTCTTTGACATTCAGCCACTTTGAAGCAAAGCGGAATTGAAAGATATGTTCAATCTTGTCTGAAATTTAATTTATAAACTAGATAAGTTTTCAAAACTCGACGGGCATCTCTAAAAATCTAATCAAGTTTTTGAAAGATGCCCTCAATTCTCGATTGAATTAATCAGAGCCTCCTTAAAGTTCGTCCCCAATCTGCCGATAACAAAAGCGGTGTCGGCTTGAATTATGATAAAACGATTTTTTGTAAGTGCAATTTTTATACTGACCTTTGCAAACGCATTCAGTGAAACGATTCACACCATGAAAAAAGGTGAAACCGTTTACGGATTAAGCAAAAAATACGGCGTCGCAATGTCGGTTATTTTAGAATACAACGGGATAAGCGATGCGACAAAAATTGTCGTCGGACAAAAAATAAAAATTCCTGAAATAAGAAATCTCAAATCCGACCAAAAAGCCACACAAACCTATATCGTACAAAAGGGAGATACGGTGTACGGTATCGCAAAAAAATTCGGCACTACACAAGCGGAAATTTTTTCTTTGAACGGATTAAGTGCACAAAGCGTTATTAAAGTTGGTCAAAAATTGAAAGTGCCGGTTCGTACAACGGCGACCGCTTCAAGCACTTCAAAAACGCAGCCGAAAAAAACTACCCCGAAAAACGCCGCAACCGATGAATTACGCCAGTATAGTCAAAAAAAAGCGAACACCAAAATTCTGTGGCCGATCGCTTCGGAAAAAATTTCGTACCTCGATGACAAAACCGCAGGCGTGGTTATTCAAGGTAGCGGCGGTGATATCGTCAAAGCGATTGCAAGCGGTAAAGTCGTTTCGAGCGGTCCATACCGCGGCTACGGCAGTGTCGTTTTTGTTAAATCGGCGAATGATTACATTTACGTGTATGCCGGTTTAAAAACGGTTTCCGCACAAGTAGGGGCAAAAGTTTCGCCCGGAACGGTTTTGGGAACACTTCCCGAAAAAGCGCTCCTCACCCAATCGAAACTGTACTTTATGGTGTACAAAAAAAACACTGCGATAGATCCCGCTCTTGCACCGCGCGGTTTATAAAAAACTACGGATGCGTTTCGAATTGTTTACGCAACTTCTTTCGGTTTGGAAACCGCCGTGTAAATCAAATACAGATACGGCGCACCTAAATTTGTTTCCATCAATGAGTCAACAATCAACGTGCGGATACCGGCACTGCGGATTCCCGTTATCAGCAAAACCGCTTCCCATGCAAACTGCACCAAAAGCCCGATTGCCAAAATACTCAAAAGCGGCATGCGTTCAGTCGGCTGCTTTGTCTGCAAGTTTTTAAAAATTAAAATCGCATAGCCTATAAACAAAAGAACAGCCATAATCCAGTGGTAACCGCCCGTGCCGCGTTCAATGCTAATCACCGGGAACGCAGCACCCGCTCCGTTACTGATAACCGCTACGGAAAACCACCACACGATAATCAAAAGCGAAAACTCCAGTCGGTTTTCCGGTTCGGCAAACCAAAGCCACATCCATACCATATTGGTGAATCCGTAGCTCATACTGAGCCATAGTAAAAACCAAAACGGATTTGCACCAACTACTTTTCGCGTTCCGAGCAGCAAATAAAATCCGCCGTAGTCCGCTAAAAAATACAGCAGCCCGCCGAGTACACCGACGAGGAGCGGCACATACCGCTTCGTTTTCACAAAATAAAATGCAAGTAAAACTAAAAATATGCAATCCAAAAATATGTACAGTCCGTTCAATGAACGGTTCGGCATCAATTCCATTTTTTCCTCCGAATCGATATTGTATAAAAAAAACAAAAAATTTAAAGCAGTTTTTGTTTTTTTGCTGCATCTAAAATTTTTGCGTTCCAAAAATTTTTTTTCATATATTTATCGCGGACATCATTTTCGTTTGTGAGCATCACGCGGCTTTGAAGTAGCTTAAAGCTTTTTCCTAAATAGCTGATTGCTTCGGAAGAATTTTCACCGTTTAATTTTGCGCTTATATCATAACAAAAATAAAAATACCAATGCGCGTAAATGTTTTTTTCCGTCACCGATTTGTTCGCGAGCGCATTCATTTTTTTTAAGTGCATATCAAGTTTTTGTTTATTTTCGGAAAGCGACACTCCCAAACTAAACACAGTGCATTGATAATAAAGCAAAAACATTTGAAATAAATCTTCGGCTGTTGTAAGCGCCGTTTTTGTTTTTCGGGTTAAGTCTTCTGCAAAAGAAAAACCTGAAATTGTCTCATCACTTTGTTCAATTTTTTCCAAAACTGTCGGTAATATTTTTTCATAAGGAAGCGATGCGATTTCACTCGAAAGTATTTTTTCCGTTTCGTCTTTTAAAACGGGCGTAATACATAATCCCGCTAAAAATAAAGTAACCGCATCAAAATTCGTTTCTACATATTTTTCAAAAATCTTTTGTGCTTGGATATTTTGATTCCGGAACGGAAGCATTGATGCACGCCAAATATCACACATCGGAAGTAAGTTCATAAAATACTGCTCGGAAAAATTTTTTGCCGTTGTAAAAAATTCTTCCGCCTTTGTGTATTCGCCCATCTGCACATACACTCTACCCGTCATAAACAATGATCGAACTTTCCAATTTTGTGCAAAATTTTTTTCGATAGTTTCATCCAATTTTTTTAAATTGTTCAACGCAAGACTTAAATCATTTTTCAAAAAATAGGCAACACTGATATGAAAGATAACTTCGCATAAAAATTCAGCGTCGTTGATTTTATGCGCCGTATCCAACGCATACGAAAAATAATTGATCGCATCGCTGATATGTGATTTTCGCAAACTAAACATTCCTAAAAAAAACATTGCCTTATATTCACCGACTGAAAAACGGTGATACTTAAATTCAGAAATCGCAAGCTTTATTTCATCCAGTGCTTTTGAATCATCAAAGTTTATAAAAAAGTTTTGCGCTTTTTGGTAATGTTGCAATCCGGTAAAAAAAGCGGTATCGTGAAACTTGTTTTCTATATCCTCCGGAGTACAATTTTGCATTTCGGAAGTATGCAGAAAAATTGCGAGACGAATCATATCCGTTTGCTTGTAGTGCATCGCATTTATGATTTCCACAAATTCAACGGAAGGACTTATTTCACCGGCGCGATATTTTGAAATTAAAAATGCGGAAAGCTTGTCATAAAGCATTTGTGTTTTTTCACCGACTTTGCTTTCAACGAAATCGACGAGGTGCGTTGAATGCGCGTATAAATTATTCGGTTCGAAAATAACATCGTTCGCATAAAGCCATGCACAAAGATCCGAAAAAAATTCAGGGGATTTATTCAACGAAGTTAAAAATTCCGTTAACTCATCAATAAAAAGAAACTTTGAAAAAATCGTCGTGAGGAAAACCAAGCTGAGCATGTCGTCAGCGATTTTCGCAATACTGGGTAATTTTTTTGAAAGCTCGCGAACTTCAGCTTCAGGAATGATGGTTAAAATTTTTTGAATTTCAGCATTTAATTGTTCGTTGCGTAAATCGCCCGAATAAATAATCGGCAGCGAATCGTGATTTTTTTGTTTATAAATTTTAAAATACAGCGAAGTATATATTAAAAAAGCATCGGTAAAATAATCCGGTAATTCTTTTTCAAAGCGATGTTTTTTAAAATATTGCATTGCCATGTGCACTTGATTAAAAGAATATTTTTCATCGTTTGTCAGATATTTTAAATCCTGATCGGAAATTGGATTTTGCAAAATAAAATTATAGATCACCCAAAAAAAAGAATCGTTTTTATGCAAAACAATTGACGGGATCGGTTTGTCCCCGTGCTTCTTTTTTTCGATCACTTCAAAAATCGTATATGCTTCAATCTTACAAATTTTTGCCGACGTGTTTTCCAGTTTTACATAATCCGAAAAAGTTTGATATGCGCGGTTCGTTACATAAAATGAATTTTCATCGATGAGAATATTGCGGGTTTTATCAAAATGATTTTCCAATTCAATTTCATCGAATGTGTTCGCAGTTTTATCGATAATGATTCGGTAGCTTTCAATCATCGCAGCATTTTTTGTTAAAAGTCCGTGCAGTAAAAATAAAAAACGCACACTCGAAAACTCATGAGCGAGGACTTCGCTCGAAAAGTAAAAATAGTATTTGTTCGATTGAGAAAAAAAACTGCCTCCGTTGGTAAGGCAGAACTGTTCGGCGTTTTTAAGCAGTTCCGTAAATCGTACCGTATAAATTTTTTTCACTTGCCGTTGAAAAGGCAATTCTAAAAATATGCTGATCATAACCGGATATCATTATAAAATAAATGTACATTTTAAACAAGCATTGGTACTTTTGTTTCGATGAAAACAAGCGCTTTTTATCGACCGGTTATCGCAGTCGCCCACTTTTCCATAAAAATTCCGAATGCTACACCGACGTTGATTGAAGCTTTGATACCGTGCATTTTTATACTCACGCGGGAAGAACTGCGGGCTAAACTTTCCGGCGTGAGTCCCAGTTCTTCCGAGCCGACCAACACAATACCTTCACGCGGAAACTCAAAAGTGTTTATTTCGGTGCCGCCCGTTTCCAGCGCAATAACCGGAAAATCTTCCGGCAGGTTTTCTACAATGCGCTCAAGCGGAAGCCGCCAATGCGGCACGAAGTTCAAAGCGCCCATCGCACTTCGCTTGGCGCGTTCAGTTTCAGGTGACACGCAATCGGGCGAAAGAAAAATCGTATCAACACCGAATGCATCACCGGTGCGGAAAAGTGATCCGAGATTAAAAGGCGAGCGAATATTTTCCGCATAAACAAAAACATTTTTAAAAAAGGGGCGTTTGCGGGCAGGGGCGCTTTGAAGCTCGCCGGCACAATCGGTATGCGGTATAATCAAATCCCATTCGGCGGGTTCAACACCGGTTTCGCGGTACAGATGATGCCGCATCGTGTTGACAAATCGCAGTTTGTCATCGCGTCCATGTTGTTCGGACGGTTCGGCAAAGTATCGCCTTCCCAAAGCACGCACTGTTTCACTGCAATCGTTTTCAACGACGGTGAAAAGTTGTTTTAAATAAAAATCATCCAGCATTGGCTCCGGACGGTTGGAAACAAGCGACTGCTCCAGCTGCTCAAAAATTTTTACCGTTTTTATGAGCCTTTGCGTACGGGGAAGATTTTTCAATTTAAAAAATTCTATCATGCAGCGATACGACTCCGTTGATTAAAGTACCGAAATAGCGTTCTCCTTTTCATTGGATATACTCAGTACGTAACAAGTGTTGTAACCGGCGTCGGCGCGAGAACATCCGCATACGGAAATTCGGATAAACCGATTACCGCAAAAAACTCGGAAACTTCAGCGCCACCCTGTGCTAAAATTTTTTTACAGGCTTGGAGTGTTCCTCCGGTTGCAATTAAATCATCAATCACCAAGTATTTACCTCCGCGGGTAATATCGCTTTGGTGGGCTTCGATCGTTGCACTTCCATACTCAAGTGCATATTCGCATTCGTATATTTTCCCGGGAAGTTTTCCCTTTTTACGAATCAGCAAAAGCGGAAGATGCAACTTTGCCGCAAGCGGCGCTGCAAATAAAAAGCCACGTGATTCAACGGCTGCAATTCCGTTCAATGGTTTGTCTTTGTATAAATTATACATCGTATCAATACAAAACGAAAACGCTTTGGGCTGCATCAATATGCTCGTGATATCATAAAAAAGAATGCCTTTTTTCGGGAAATCCGGCACTTTGCGGATTGCCGCATCTAAATCAAAAATACTCATGGAAAAGAATTGTACACCTTCTAAAATTTTAGGTCAATAGATATAACACCATAGAAAAAAATAAAAATTTTAAAAGTTTTTAGAGACGCGCTTATGGAAACGCTGATTAAAGGCTTGACAGTCGTTTACCGGCGTCTTCGTTAAAAGAGGTGCTGTATGGTACTTAAGAGAGGCCGTGATTAATCCTCGATTGAAGTATTTAGTGCCGCAACATGACAGGCAATGGGGCTCCTGTCATGTTGAGCAAAGCGAAGAATAATCCCTGCAAGAAATGAGTCCGCGTGCAATCTTACCTTGTGTAAGACGATCGCATTACCTCATGTAAGATGATCGTATTACCTTAGGTAAGATGATCGCATTACTGTTACTGCGATGATAGAGTGATAAGTGTTTCAGAAAACGCCGATTAAAGGCTTGACGCCGTTTACCAGTGTTTTCTAATTGATTCTCAATGTTCAGTATAAAATACTAGGATTAAACATGGGTACTGAAAAGTAGTCTCTAAAAATCTAATCCAAGTTTTTGAAAGATGCACTCAATTCTCGATTGAATTAATCAGTGCATTTTTTACCGCTTGTGCCGTTTTATCTCATCGCAGGAAAAAGACGGATGTCGTTGTTGGCGGCATCCGATTCGGAAAAACGCGATATGCAGCGAGTGAACAGGTAAAAGTATTTTTAAATTTAGGATTTTTTACCGATACGGAAAGTATGCATACAAAATATGAAGTCGAAGGAAAGCCACAGATAAAGAAAAAGTTTGTATGGCAATCCGAGTTTATCTATTTTGTTCCAAAGTTCGGAGTAGTATATACATTTTAATGTATCTTGAAAATATAAGTTAAATAAATAAAATAATATCGAATAATTTTCAAGGAGATATCGATGAAAAACAATTTTTAAAAAAAACTTTTTACGGTATTGATAGCTTTTTCAATGGGATTTGCCTATTGTATGGGCGGGACGGAAAAAGGAGACGATGTCGTAAACTTTTACAGTTGGGGCGGCAGTATGCTGACCAATCGTTGGATTGACGGTACTTTAAGTGACATTGCTCAAGAAAAATATGGAATTAAAGTCAATCGGGTTGGTATGGATATCGATGATATTTTAAATCTTTTGATTGCGGAAAAAGCTGCCGGTAAACAAGACGGAAGCGTTGACTTGGTGTGGATTAACGGCGAAAATTTTTATACGGCAATGCAAGCCGATTTACTGTACGGATCCATCACGGACAAAGTACCGAACTTCAAAACTACGTCGATGAAACCTCACCGGATGTTTTATATGACTTCGGTCAAAAAATTAACGGCTATGAAGTTCCGTACGGAAAAGCTCAATTTGTGTTCGTATACGATTCAAGTAAAATCAGCAAAGCTTCGCGGAATCATCGGGAGCTTTTAGCGTGGTGCAAAAAAAATCAGTGACGCTTTACCTATGCCGCCTTGCCCGATTTTACCGCTTCGGCTTTTGTGCGGAAAACTTGGAATTAACGCGCGATTTAAATTGGCAGAATAAGTTTATCGGTGAATATGCCCGAGTGGATTCTCCGTACGGAACGGAAACGCTCCATTTTTTAAAACCGCTCACTTATATGAATAACTCCGGTAATGCCGTTGTCAAAATGATGCAGTTTTATAAAATCAAACCGCACGAGTTGGTGGTCATTCACGATGAGCTTGAGTTGGATAAAGCGGTTATTAGCTTAAAATGGGCGGGCGGTTTGGGAGGACACAACGGCTTGCGTTCGATAAAAGCACAACTGGGAACGTCCGAGTTTTGGCGTATCCGTATCGGCATCGGGCGTCCAGCATGCGAACAGGCGGATATTGCCGATTATGTATTATCCCGATTTACCAAATCGGAGCTGGAAACCTTACAGTTTCAGCTGCCCGTTTTAAATGAACTGATCGCAGAGCTGCTACAATGTAAAAGCGACGAAGCGCTGCACGCATTACTTCCCGCCCGGGCAAAAGTAAAACCGGACGTTTAACATCGCCGCTAAAATAGCGCGGCTCGTTAAACTGACGACTTTTGCTACCGCAAAAGATCGCATTTTTAGAATGCACGTTTTCACTTCGTTGCGAACGTGCGAAAAATCATCGCCTTCGCAAATTGACATTTGCTCACTTGATGATTTCAAATGGACGTTTAATTTCGGCACAAAGTTAGTGTGTCTCGTTAAACTGACGAGTTTGCACTTTGAAACGCCAAACTCATTATACGTTTCAAAGTGACCAAGTTTCCAATCTGCGGTTATATTTTAAAGAAGATTGGAAACTTGCACATATAAGACGGTAATGCAAAAGCGCGCATTATAGAGTCGTTTTTCAACTATCGCTTGCAAAACGTGTGAAAAATAAAGCGAAAAATTATTTCAAAAGCATTAAAGTTTTTCAATGTTTGATCCGAAAATAGGGTATACCGCAACAGAACGGCAGTAGACATCCAGATGCCGCAAGCGGCTTGAGATTGACTTTCCCCCTAAACAGTCAATCTCTTTTTTTTTGTCCGAACGTAATGAAACCGTTTGCGTATCTTCAATACCAAAATACCGGACGGCTTACACATTACGTTTGGGGTTGTTTTTCTCCGAAGTGAAAAGAAAAACTTTTTTATTGCACCGCATGGAGGACAGCTTCCTGTCGTTCGCGGATTGCCGCTTCAATGTGGTGATCTTCTTCGACCAAATCGTCAATTTCCGTATTGAGCTGGTTCCTCGTTTTAAACTCCACATGTTCGGCAACAATACGAACGGCGGCACAATTTTTTCCCGCACTGTTTTTCCAGCGGTACTGCTTCACCCGCCCGACGACGCGAACCGGAACACCTTTGTTTCCGAGTTCCGCACATTGCGTTGCAAGTTCCGCCCAGGTTTCAACATCGATAAACGACGTTTCCTGCTGAACCGAGCCCTGATAATTCCGATAAAACCGATTGTTCGCCACGGAAAACACACATACCGGTGTTCCTTTCGGAGTTTGCGTCAACTCCGGTTTTCGCACTACATTTCCTTCGATGATAATAGAATTAATTGCACTCATATTTCACATCTCCTTCTCACCCGTAATATAATGCAAAATATTTTTTTTATTATCACATACGAAAAAGTTTTTTAATCTTTTTTTTATGGAAGGATTTGTAAATCTTGCAATGCACCGGTAATTTGAGCGTGTACGTCATCAACGGATTTATTTGCATCAACCATAACAATGTGCATGGGCGTTTTTTCATAGAGCAATAACACTTTTTTGTACATCGCTTGCACTTTTTTTTGAAACAATTTCGTCTCATAAATTTCTTTTGTAGCAGCTCGTTTTTCAATCCGTGAAAAGGCGGTTTCAACGGCGCAGTCAAAAAAGAATAACACTTCGGGGAGCGGAAAGTCTCCATTGAATTTTTGTGCTTGCTCAAAAAGACCGCTCGCTCCTTGATAGGCTAAACTGGAAAAAAGGTAACGGTCGGAAATAACATAATCGGTTGTTTTAAGCGATGATATAATCCCGTCTGATGAAAAAAGATGCTCATTGCGGTCTGCAGCAAAGAGCATAAGAATCGTTTCGCTTTGCACGGGAACGGCACCGGAAAGGCAGCGGCGCAAAAACAATCCCGTTTCACCCGCCGTCGGCTCGCTCGTTTCAAGCACGGATTTTCCGTAATCCCGCAGATATTTTGCAAGAAGTGCAATCTGCGTTGTGGTTCCGGCGCCGTCAATCCCTTCAAAAACAAAAAAGTTTTTTATAATATCCGCATTCATTGACGCAACTATTGTGATACGCGTGACGGTACATCGCTTTTTCCCGCTCCGATAATATTCATGGTAATATCCGTGTTTTCATCCGCGGCAACCGCCACTGCAACAAAAGGATAGGTCAACGCTTGCGTTACGATATCATAGGGTCCCGGTGAAGAAACGGCAAAGGTGAGGTTCAAGCGACCGTTTTCTAAAACCGCCGATGCAAGATCAACTGCATATCCGCCGGTATTAAAACGCCCCGCACTTGCAATCACTATTGCCTTTTTTGAAAAATCGAAAGCGGCATATTTTTTTTTCATATCGGCTGAAAATGAACGCAAGCCGTTTAATTCGTCCGTCGAACGAATAACGCAGCTTCCGACTGCAGCAGTGCTGCCGTGAAATAAAACTTCATATTTGACATCAAAACGGGCATCCGTGTTTGGGTTATTTTTGTATTTTTTGCGTATAGCTTTTTCTGCGGCACGATCCGAAACTTTTTCCACGCCTTGTTTCGGAGCCGATACGGCAGCTTCGGTTTGACCGACCGCTTCCGTTTTTTTCGATTTCGTTGAGGCGCATCCCGCACATACCAAAGCGCACAGCATAAAACATCCTAAAACATACTTCATAATGTACTCCTCTTATAGAAACGCTGTTAAATGGCGTCAAGCCTTTAATCAGCGTTTCCTTAACGATTTATACGTTTTTTAAAGTGCCCACGCTTGCAGCGTCAACACTATCGCAAACATAAAAATCAGCCCTCAAGTTACATTCCTTGCGGTAATTTTCAGCTACCGTTTTTTTAAACCGCTCCAGTTCGGAAGTTTCAACAATAGCTATCGCACAACCGGAAAAACCCGCCCCCGTCATTCTCGCTCCGATGCAGCCTTTCACCGTAAGGGCGTTTGCAACAAGGGAATCCAATTCTCGACCGCTGGTTTCATAGTCGTTTTTTAACGAAGCGTGGGATTCCGTTAAAAAAACTCCCAACGCTTTCACGTCCTTTTTACGCAGAACGGAAACGGCTTTTTGTACTAAACTGTTTTCCGTGATGCAATGCCGCACCCGCCGAAAAAGCACGGTGGCTTCGGTTGTATCGGAACATTGCGCTTTCAAAAAATCTTCAACGGAAGGAATATCGGCGGGGACAAGCTCACACAATGTTTTAACGGAAAACTTCCGTTGTAAAATCGCCAACGCTTTTTCGCATTCGCGTTTTCGCTCGTTGTATTTTGAGCCGACCAACGACCGCGGTTTATTCGAGTTCATCACGACCAAAGAATACGCAGCACCTCCCTGCGAATCCTGACAGTTTAAATCCAAAGAAATATACTCGCAACGCAGCGAGGATGTATCCAAAAGCATCGCGGTGTGTGCTTTCGCATTGGCAATGATAAACTGATCCATGATGCCCGATTGTAAACCTAAAAACTCGTTTTCGACCCATTTTCCCAAAAGGGCGGTTTCGGTCCGTGAAATGGCGGCGCCGAATAATGTAGCGGCGGTGAGAATAAAAGCGACTTCCAGGGCGGCTGACGAAGAAAGTGCGGAGCCGACCGGAATAGTGCTTGTTATAAAAAGTTCAAAACCCGAATCGAATACTGCGCCGTGCTTTTGTAAACCCGCCAAACAGCCGTTTATGTAATTGGCAAAGCCGAGATCGGACTTGTAGGTAAACGCTTCGTCAAGCGAGCATTCAAAAGCGGCGTCCAACTCCGCGCTGTAATAGGAAGCGGTGCGCCCTTTCTTTTTTCGTGCCAGCACATAAAGGTACCGATTTATTGCACAGGGCAGGACAAAGCCGCCGTTGTAGTCGATGTGATCGCCGATGAGATTGACACGCGCCGGCGCTCTGCCGCAAAAAATCGGTTCATCGGAACGCCCGAACCGCGCTTCAAAAGCGGCAACCAGTGCTTTACTGTCAATCGCATCAATCGCAGGTGTTTGATATGCCGTTGGTACTATTTGCATTTTAGTATTATATACGCGGCTGAAAAACTTGTCAATGAAAGAATACGCGGAAAAATACAATAAATCTGTAAATTCGGTTCTTTATAAAAAAAAGATTACTAATTCAAAAAACTCACTTGACATTATTTTTTTTTTTTTTTTTTCTAT
>ERZ1673752.2887-NODE-2887-length-17750-cov-4.368466_pt1 | contig 17750 bp, 13 predicted proteins | sample MGYA00580195_ERZ1673752 | MGnify/ENA primary metagenome ERZ1673752 (study PRJEB41218, sample SAMN15661744) | gut metagenome | host: Homo sapiens | place: Canada: London | collected 2015-08-20/2019-03-30 | study: EMG produced TPA metagenomics assembly of...
GTGTGCCAATCTTTACACTCTTTCCACACCCATTTACAAAAATTGATGAATTTATTTATTATTTTTTCAAATATCTTTTTCGTAATTATAACCTCACACTTTTTATAGTATTTCAAGAATAGCAAGAAATAACACAAAAGTCAACATTTGTATTCATACTTAACAAGGGAAAAGACCAATCACAATGTGATTGGTCTTTGGTGGCTCATCGGGGAATCGAACCCCGGACACCTTGATTAAAAGTCAAGTGCTCTGCCATCTGAGCTAATGAACCGTGTTCACCCTGTTGTCAGGGTGTTGGCTGGGGAGGCGGGATTCGAACCCACGCATGACGGAGTCAAAGTCCGTTGCCTTACCGCTTGGCTACACCCCAATGTTGGGATAATTTATAATAAATAAGTGGGGTGGGATATCGGATTCGAACCGATGACCTCCAGTGCCACAAACTGGCGCTCTAACCAACTGAACTAATCCCACCATATATGTAAAAGCACTTTCGTGCTGTTACTGCACAATAAGTTGGCGCGCTGAGAGGGACTCGAACCCCCGACCTACTGCTTAGAAGGCAGTTGCTCTATCCAGCTGAGCTATCAGCGCATTGGAGCGGGTGATGGGAATCGAACCCACACGACCAGCTTGGAAGGCTGGGATTCTACCATTGAACTACACCCGCGTTACAACGCTCATTATTATACATAACGAGCGATGAAATGTCAAGTCTTTTTTGTAATTTAATTTATTTTAATTTTTATTTCATCATTTTGAGTTGAAATTGCAAGTGTTTTAATATCTTCATCTTGGTTGAAAACTATTGCATTTGCAAGCTTTTCTTCAACATCACGCCTTACACAATCGCGAAGTCCCCTTGCATTTTTCTTGGAGCCAAATGCTTTTTTTGCAAGGTAAACAGGAACACTTTCGTCATAAGTCATAGAAATAGCTTTATCCTTAAGGCTTTCAACAAGTTCATCAAGCATAAGTTTGGCAATCTTTTCAAAATTATCGTGAGTAAGTTGGTTGAAAATAACAACCTCATCTACCCTACCCAAAAATTCAGGGCGAAGAAAACGCTCAAGAGCTTTCATTGTAACTTCTGCGTTAATATCATTTGCAGTTTTATTAAAGCCTAATGATGCAGAATCAGTTGAGCCGGCATTAGAAGTCATAATAATAATTGTATTTTCAAAATTAACATTTCTTCCCTGTGCATCGGTAATTCTGCCCTCATCAAGAATTTGAAGAAGAATGTTAAGCACATCTTTATGTGCTTTTTCAATTTCATCAAAAAGAATAATGCTGTAAGGCTTGCGTCTAACTTTTTCAGTAAGCTGGCCTGCATCATCATATCCCACATAACCCGGAGGCGAACCGATAATACGCGATACGCTGAATTTTTCCATAAATTCGCTCATATCAAGGCGAATGAGATTATCAGGGCTGTCAAAAAGACTGTCTGCAAGTCTTTTAACAAGTTCGGTTTTGCCGACACCGGTAGGACCTACAAAAATTAATGACTGCGGTCTTTTTTTCGGGCTAATGTTTTCTCTGCACCTGCGTACAGCATTAGCAACCTTTTCTATTGCAACATCCTGACCGATGATGTGCTCTTTTAATTCATTTTCAAGATTTGCAAGCTTTTTAACATCATTTTGCTCAATTTTAGTAGCCGGAATTCCGGTCCAAAGTGAAATAACTTTAGCTAAATCAGCCTCTAAAACTTGATTATCGGCTGCTTTTTCCTTGAGTTCTGCCAACTTCTCATCAAGCTGCAAAACTTCGCTCTTAAGCTTTGTAACAAGCTCATAATCTATTTCTTCATTATCTTCAGGATTAGAAAGATTATCTATATTTGTTTCTAACAGATTTTTGCGTTCTAGTGCCATCTGGTATTGGCTGATAGCAGGATTGCGCAAATTCGCACTTGTACAGCTTTCATCAAGCAAATCAATAGCTTTATCAGGAAGATACCTGTCAGTAACATATCTTTCTGACATAGTAACAGCCTTATAGACTAATGAATCGGAAATCTGAACCTTGTGGTAATCTTCATAATAGCCTTTAATTCCTACAAGCATTTTATATGCATCGTCAATAGAAGGTTCTTCAACTTTAATAGGCTGAAATCTTCTTTCAAGCGCTGCATCTTTTTCTATATATTTTCTGTATTCATTAAAAGTTGTTGCACCAATAACCTGAATTTCACCGCGTGAAAGTGCAGGCTTAAGAATATTTGCGGCATTCATAGTTCCCTCTGAATCGCCTGTGCCTACAAGATTATGCACTTCATCAATAAATAAAATTATATTGCCCTCGTGCTTAACTTCATCAACAAGACCTTTAATTCTGCCTTCAAACTGGCCCCTAAATTGCGTACCGGCAACAAGTGCAGTAAGGTCAAGAAGATAAATTTCTTTATTTGCGAGACGAGCAGGAACTTCACCCTTTGCAATCTTAATAGCAAGGCCCTCAGCAATAGCTGTTTTACCTACACCCGGTTCACCGATAAGGCAAGGGTTATTTTTAGTTCTTCTGCAAAGGATTTGAATCGCACGGGAAATTTCATTTTCACGGCCGATTATATTATCTATTTTGCCCTGTTTTGCACGGTCAGTAAGATTGGTACAATAAGTATTAAGGAACTTTCTCGAATCATCCTTACCGTTTTTCTTTCCTCTTTTACGCTTTTTACCGCTTGAATCTTTAACTTGATTTGCAAGTTCATCATTATCAACTTCATCATTAGTTGAAAGCGCACCGTTAATTAAATCGGAAAAAGGCATAGTTTGGGCGCCGTCAAAATTCTCGGGATTAAACATTTCACCCAAGCTATCCATATCAAAATCGCCCATATTTTCCATAAGGTTTGCCATTTGCTCTGATGCAGCTTCAATTTCTTCATCGGAAATGCCTAGCTTATCAATCATTTGATTGATAGAGCCTATATTGAGTTCCCTTGCGCATTTAATGCAAAGTCCCTCCGGTGTAACCTTATCATTTTCCATTTTTTGAATAAACACAACCGCAGGTCTTTCACCGCAGCGTGAACACATTTGTTGTTTCATTAAATCACCTCGTGTTAGGCAGTTAATTATTTTTCAGAAGAATTGCTCTGTTTTTTATTTTCTTTAAGTTGACGAATAAAGCCCGGTGCATAACCAAAAAGAGATGCAAAAGCAAGAATTGCGGAAATAATAACCATAATCATAATAACGGTATTATTAAGTTCCAAGCCTTTAAACAAATCTATTGAAAGAAGTGCGCCGTTAGGACCTATTGCAATAATGGTAATCATAAAGGTATAAAATACAACAGTTGCAAGTTTGCCCCACACTTCGGCAGCAACAGGGCGCATACCTTTAGACATAAGTATACCGGCGCCTATAATCATAAACAATTCCTTAAATATAAAAAGGAATAATATATATTTAAGCGGACCATCCCAAAACTTAACAAGTAATATAATAACAATAGCTATCTGTGACAGTTTATCTGCAATTGGGTCAAGAATTTTGCCGAGATTTGACACCATATTGAATTTTCTTGCAATTTTGCCATCAAACACATCTGTAAGTGCTGCCACAATCATAGTTATAAATGCAGCTATGTACTGCTCTTTAACAAAAAGAACCGTGAATACAGGTATAAGTGCAATTCTGATAAAGCAAAGCCAGTTAGGAATTGTATTCCAATTTTCAAAAAGGTCTTTTACATTTTCATTAAACTTACTCATAGTTTAACCTCCTCATATTAAAGGGTTGAATTTATTTATAAAATCAATAATCACACTGCCCTTAAGCTGTGTAACAAAATTATTTTGAACTGTTATAATATCAAGTATAAATTTTGAGATTGAAGATAAAACCAGAACATATGCACCTGATTTCACCAAACCGAAAACTCCGCCGAAGAAACTGTTTGTTTTATGAAGCGGTAATTTTTTCTTTTCCCTTATCTTTTTAGCTAAAGAAAGTATTATACCTGTTATTACATAAAAAAGTATAAAAGTCAATAGAATTAAAAGTATTTTAATAATTTCTTGAACAATAGGACAAAGAATATTATCAGTTATATAAACCGAAGCTGTGTTAGTGTTAACCAAATTGATTGATTTAATAAGGGATTTATCCTTAAATAAAAACGAAAATGTGCTTGTAATTGATTTTAAATTTTGCACAAAATCGTTTATCTCATTAGATTGAGATAATTTATCGTTAACATATTTTAAAACATACTGCCTTATATAATTTTTATATATTATTTCATTATAATTATTTCCTACGAAAAAGGAAAGCGGTATTGAAACAATAAAACGCAAAGCAGATAAAAGCGAAATTAAAAGCCCTCGTTTTATACCTACAAACACGGTAAGGGCAATAAGCACAATCAGAAACAAATCTACCAAATTCATTATTTACCACTCTCGTTTCTGTCAATAAGTGATTGCCTATGAACGAAAATTGATGAACCCATTTGGCAAATTGATTTTACCGAATCATCAACAACAATTTTTTTCTTTTGTTTCATATTTCCGAGAGAATAAGTAATAATGTTACTGTCAGTCAAAACACTTACCACACTTGAAGAAGCCGACACACAGCGAATATTACCGTTAACCGTTGTTTGCGATTTTGTACTTCCCCCGCCCTTTACTCTGACAAGCGTATTTTCAGTCGAATTACTATAACTGTTGCAAGCTAAAATAAGTTCGTTTGACGGAGTATAAGTATAATATACGGTATTGATTTTACCGCATTCAAACACATCTTTAAGCTTCTTTTGATTTGAAACTATACCTACATAGTTATCGGCAACAACATATAAATTATCCCCGTTATATTTTAAATCAACAACATTGCAATTAGGCAAATCGAAATCAGCTTTTGGTTTATCCACACCGATATTCATTGTATAAAGTTTAGATTTAAGCTGGGCATTTTTACTGTTAACTGCTACAAATGCGATTTTGCTGCCGCTGTTATTTATTGCAACATCTACAATATAACCGTAATTTAAATCATAACTTAATTTTTTATCAAGTGATTTATTATAAACAGTTATGTTACAAAGCTTATCGCCCGAAAGTGAAGCAATAACAACATTGCCGTTTTTTGCGACATCACCGCAAAGAATATCGCCCATAGCTTCATGCTCATATACATTTTCACTTACATTATCAAGGCGCATTTTTTTATCACCCTGGTCAATTATAAGCGAATATATGCCCGAACTTTTTAATACCGGATTTGAATATCCGTGGTCAAATGTATACTTCGCAACCGCTCTTTTTGAATCAAGAATTGTAAAGCTTGTAGGAGTTAAAACACCGAGTTTATTATTTATATTTTTTACAACAACATTTTGCGATGAATCAAGATTATAAGGATAATTATTTTTATTTATATCCTGTGAAACAGAAATTTTACCGTTTGAATCCGTAAAATGCTCTTTTACTGTGTTAATGTTGATTTCGCAGATTTTCATTACAACCAAAATTGCAACAATAATTGCTATAACAATCCAAATAATTGTTTTATTCTTCTTATCCTTTTTTGCTTTCAGTTCTTTTTTATGCATTTCACGCTGATTGCCTGCCAATTTCAACACCTGCCTAATAATTGATTTTGTTTAAATAAAGGCCTTGCGGCGGCGCAGTTTTTCCTGCACGCTTGCGCTGTTTTGAAAAAATTACATCTTTCAGTTCACCTTTTTTTATTTTACCTTCCGAAACAAACAAGAGAGTGCCAACCATAATTCTAACCATATTATATAGAAATCCGTCAGCCTCAACCTTAAAATATATCATATCCCCTTCGCGCCAAACCTTAAAGGATTTGACATTGCGAACGGTATCTTCAACATCGCTTTTAGATGAGCAAAAGCCTGAATAATCGTATTTTCCTACAAAAGCCTGTGCTTCATCATTAAGATAACCGGCGTCAATTTCACGCCTGTAATAATAAGCATACTTGGGCAAAAAAGCATTAGGTCTTTTACCGTTATAAAGTTTATAAACATATTCCTTCGACTTACAGGAATATCGCGGGTGGAAATCATCATCGCATTCTTCACAATCAACAACCGCAATATCATTCGGCAATTTTGAATTAAGTGCCATAATTACACCCTCGTTTGATATATTCATATCGGTTTTAAGGGTAAGAACATACATATTTGCGTGAACAAAAGAATCTGTCCTGCTGCAGCCTATAACATCGAGCCTTTTTAAAAATACTTTTTCCACAGCATTTTGAAACACTTCCTGCACGGTTACAGCATTTTTTTGCACCTGCCAGCCATGATAATTTGAACCGTCATATTGAATTGTAATTTTCAAATTTCTCATATTACTTTAGTAAAAATAAAATTGAATAACACCAAAAGTGCTATAAATATTATTACAGCTGCAAGAGAAATATAATCCCTTGCGTGAAATTTCATTATCTTCATTTTAGTTCTTCCGTCACCGCCGCGGTAACAACGACATTCCATAGCATAAGCCAAATCATTAGCTCGCCTGAAAGCTGAAATAAAAAGTGGAATAAGAACAGGCACAAGGGCTTTTGCACGGTGAATAATTCCGCCCGATTCCATATCTGCACCGCGTGATTTTTGGGCAGACATAATTTTATCTATTTCTTCAATTAAAGTAGGAATAAATCTAAGTGCAATAGTCATAGTCATTGAAATCGAATGTACATCAATCTTAAAAATTTTAAGCGGTTTCATAAGCCTTTCAAGACCATCGGTAAGTTCATTCGGCGATGTTGTATATGTTAAAAGCGAACTTATAACCACAAGAGTGATAATTCTGATTGCCATAAAAACAGCTGTCATTATACCCGACTGTGTAATTTTAAACTTCCAAATTTGAACAAGCGGTTCGCCCTTACCGTAAAACAAGTTTAATACTGCGGTAAAAGCAATGATTATTGCAAGTGGCTTAATACTTTTAAGCACTGTTTTAAACGGTATTTTAGAAACGAGAACAAGTACCGCAGTTGCCACCACAATTACTGCAAGCGACGGCAATGTTTTGCAAATAAAAATTGCAACAATAAGCATAACCGTAAGGATTATTTTCATTCTTGCGTCCATTTTATGAACAACCGAATCACCCGGGAAATACTGCCCTATTGTAATATCTGTAATCAATCAACAGCACCTCCCAATAATCTTTTATATTCCTCAACGCCCTGCTCAACAGTGTAAATATCAGTTTTGCAATCCACACCTGAAGCTTTGAGTTTCAGAAAAATATCGGTAACTTCCGGAACATTAAGTCCCATTTCTTTAAGTTCCTCACCGTGAGAGTAAACTTCGTTAACACTGCCGCAAAATGCAATCTTGCCCTTATTCATTACAATTACCTTTTTGCAAAGTTTGGCAACATCTTCCATTGAATGAGAAACAAACAAAACTGTATTACCCATTTGGCTTTGATATTCTTTAATAAGATTAAGAATTGTATCTCTGCCTTTTGGGTCAAGCCCGGCACAAGGTTCATCAAGTATAAGAACTTTAGGCTCCATAGCGATAATTGAAGCTATTGCCACACGCCTTTTTTGCCCGCCTGAAAGGTCAAAAGGAGATTTTTTTGAATACTTTTCAAATGACAAGCCGACAAATTCCATACTTTTTCTTATTCGCTCATCTATTTGAGCATCATCAAGGCCCATTTGCTTCGGGCCGAATGCAATTTCTTTATATACATCTTCTTCAAATATTTGATATTCGGGATACTGAAAGCAAAGTCCGACTGCAAAACGAACCTGCCTGATTTTTTTTCTATTTTCTTTAGTCCAAATATCTTTACCGTCAAGTATAACTTTACCGTTATGCGGTTCAAGAAGACCGTTTAAATGCTGGATAAGGGTTGATTTACCCGAACCTGTATGGCCTATAATTCCGATAAGGTCGCCTTTTTCAATTTCAAGGCTTACATTATTGAGAGCCGAAGTTTGAAACGGAGTTCCGATACTGTAAAGATATTCAAGATTTTCGCAGACAAGAAACGCCATTTACCTTTTAGCCTCCAAAGTTTTTTTAAATAAATCAACACATTCATTTGCGTTTAAAACAGTATTTTCACATTTAATACCGAGCCTGTAAACAAGTTCGGTAGACTGCGGAACATCAAGGCCGAGTGCCTTAATCTCGTCCACTTTCGCAAAAACATTACGCGGTGTATCATCAAGCTTTATTTGCCCGTCATCCATAACAACAACTCTGTCTGCCTGCACCGCTTCATCCATGTAATGAGTGATAAGAACGATTGTTATACCCTCTTCTTTATTAAGCTTTTTAACCGTGTTCATAACTTCGCGCCTGCCGCTTGGGTCTAACATAGCAGTAGGCTCATCAAGAACAATGCACATAGGTTTCATAGCAATAATTCCGGCTACTGCGACACGCTGTTTTTGCCCGCCTGAAAGCTTATTAGGTGCTTTGAGCCGATGCTCATACATACCGACGGTTTTAAGTGCGTTATCAACACGCTCTCTGATTTCTTTAGGCTCAACACCGAGGTTTTCAACACCGAAAGCCACATCTTCCTCAACAATAGAAGAAACGATTTGATTATCAGGATTTTGAAATACCATTCCGACTTTGCGCCTTATGTCAAAAATCGTATCGTTATCCTCAACTTTTTGCCCGTCAACAATAACTTCACCGCTTTGCGCAATGTTTATTCCGTTAATAAGCTTTGCTGTTGTTGACTTGCCGGAGCCATTATGGCCGAGAATTGCAACAAAGCTTCCCTTTTCAATTGTTAAATTAAAATTCTTAAGTACATCGACTGTAACTTTGTTTTCCTCATCATCGTCAACAACATAAGAAAAGTTTACATTTTTAAATTCAATCAAATTCATTATTTTAACATCCAAATTGCAGTTGAACCGCAAGGAAGTACCCTTGCATTTGATGAAACAGGAACACCTATTTCATCGGCTTCAACTCTTCCGCCGCGTTTATTTGTAATAATATCATCAAGAATATATTTCATAACAGAAGCCGAAAGCCCTGTTGTATACGAATTAAGCATAACCATAAGCGGAGCATCTGACAATACCTGTTCAACAAGTTTTACGAAATCATAAATACTATCCTCAAGGTGCCAAATTTCGCCTTTAGGGCCACGCCCATAGCTTGGCGGGTCAAGAATTATAATATCATACTTATTGCCGCGCCTAATCTCTCTTTGCACAAACTTAATACAATCATCAACTATCCATCTGACCTGCGCATTGCTTACCTGTGAAGCATCTGCGTTTTCCTTTGCCCACTGCACCATTCCGCGTGACGCGTCAACATGAACTACGCTCGCCCCTTCTTTAAGGCACGCAACTGTTGCACCGCCTGTATATGCAAAAAGATTAAGTACCTTTACATCATTTCTGCCGGATTCTCTGATTATCTTCCTTGTGAAATCCCAATTCACAGCTTGTTCCGGAAAAATGCCGGTATGCTTAAATCCCATTGTTTTAATATTAAAAGTTAAATCTTTATACCTTACCTGCCAGGAAGAAGGGATTTTTGTATGTACTTTCCATATGCCACCGCCTGTGCGTGAACGCAGGTAAGTGGCATCCGGCTGAAACCAATATTTATTTTCTTTTTTACTCTTCCAAATTACTTGCGGGTCAGGCCTCACAAGTATTTCATTGGTCCATCTTTCGAGCTTATATCCGTCACTGCAATCTATAAGCTCATAATCTTCCCAATCAGTTGAATATCTCATATTATAATTCCTTTATGATAATCTTTCTTTCACAACATTGGCAATCTTATTGCCCAGAACAGTGATTTTATCTAAATCGCTTCCTTCAAGCATTACACGGATAAGCGGTTCTGTGCCACTTACACGAACAAGAACTCGGCCTTCGCCCATAAGTTCCATTTCTGCCTGCTGTACAGCCGAAATAATATATTCGTTATTATTATATTTTTCCTTGCCTTGTGGTGTAACCCTTACATTTATTAAAACCTGTGGATATACTTTCATAATTTTTGCAAGTTCTGAAAGCTTTTTACCTGATTTTACAACCGTTCCAATAAGCTGCACACCGGAAAGTTCACCGTCGCCGGTAGTAGCGAAATCAAGAAAAATAACATGACCGCTTTGCTCACCGCCAATATTATATCCTTCTTTAAGCATACGCTCAAGAACATATCTGTCACCAACTGCTGTTTTCGAGCAAGATATATCATTTTCTTCACAAAATTTAAAAAATCCCATATTACTCATAACAGTAACAACAGCGGTATTTTTTGCAAGTTTGCCTTCATCCTTCATCCTCTTTGAGCAAATTGCTATAACCTTATCTCCGTCAACAAGTTCACCGTTTTCGTCCACAGCAAGCATTCTGTCAGCGTCCCCGTCAAATGCAAGGCCCAAGTCAAGCGAAGCATCTTTAACAAAGCGCATAAGTTCTTCCGGGTGGGTAGAACCGCAATTATCGTTAATATTTGTTCCGTCAGGAGTATCTGAAAGCATTAAACATTTTGCACCGAGGGAGGTGAAAATTTCTTTAGCACATACAGAAGCACTGCCGTTTGCACAGTCAAGTGCAATTGAAAGTCCGTCAAAACGAACACTTGCAGTTGAAACAACATGATTTACATAATCGCTTACCGCTGTTTTGCAATATATTCTGTTACCTACTTCACCGCCGGTCAGGCAAGGTATTTTCTCGGCATTATCAAGAATAATTGCTTCAATTTCGTTTTCAAGTGCATCATCAAGTTTATATCCGTTGCCCTGAAAAATTTTAATACCGTTATATTCACAAGGGTTATGCGAAGCAGAGATCATTACACCTGCTTCACAACCGTATTTATTAACCAAATATGCAACAGCCGGAGTAGGCACAATGCCGACCGAAAGTACATTGCAACCAACCGAGCATAAGCCTGCTGTAAGTGCAGCTTCAAGCATATCGCCTGATGCTCTGGTGTCCTTACCGATAAGAACAGTAGGTTTGGCAGATTTGCTTTCTTTAAGCAAAACCATTGCCGCCGCCCTGCCTATTTGAAGTGCAAGTTCGGAAGTTAAATCTACATTTGCAACTCCTCTTACACCGTCTGTGCCAAAAAGTCTGCCCATAACTATTCCTCATTTCAAATAATAATTTCTAAATAAGTGTTTGCTGGCCCGGTTGCTCCAATCCTAAATGCTTATAAGCAAGTGCGGTTGCACATCTGCCCCTTGGCGTTCTTGACAGAAAGCCGATTTGCATAAGATAAGGCTCATAAACATCCTCAATAGTAACAGACTCTTCACCTATTGCGGCTGCGATAGTATCAAGCCCTACCGGACCACCGTTATAATTTTTAATCATTGTGGTTAAAAGTATTCTGTCTATATTATCAAGCCCGAGATTATCAATTTCCATTCTTTCAAGTGCGTCTATGGCAGCTTCTCTGCTTATTATACCGTCATATTTAACCTGTGCAAAATCTCGACTTCTTTTTAAAAGCCTGTTTGCAATACGAGGTGTACCCCTTGAACGGGAAGCAATTTCCATTGCGCCCTTTTCATCAACAGGAATATTAAGTATATCGGCACTTCTTTTAACTATTGAAGCAAGCTGCTCATTAGTATACATTTCAAGTCTGAAAATAACACCGAACCTATCGCGAAGAGGTGCGGAAAGCTGGCCTGCTCTTGTAGTAGCACCGATAAGAGTAAAGTGTGGTAAATCAAGCCTTATTGACCTTGCCGAAGGGCCTTTGCCAATAATTATATCAAGTGCGCCATCTTCCATTGCCGGATAAAGAACTTCTTCAACCTGACGATTTAAGCGGTGAATTTCATCAATAAAAAGCACATCGCCCTCTTGCAAATTTGTGAGAAGAGCTGCTAAATCGCCCTGTTTTTCAATAGCCGGTCCGCTTGTAACACGAAGATTAACTCCCATTTCATTTGCTATTACACCGGCAAGTGTAGTTTTGCCAAGACCGGGCGGGCCATAAAGCAAAACATGGTCAAGAGCTTCGCCCCTACCCCTTGCAGCTTGAATATATACAGCCAAGTTTTCCTTAACTTTATCTTGGCCGATATAATCATCAAGGATTTTAGGCCTGAGCGAATTTTCAATATCATTATCTTCGGGTGTGAAATCAGAAGTAACTATTCTGCTTTCAAAATCCATTTCAGTTTCCTGCATATGTAATTACCTCCGTTTAAAGATTTTTAGCAAGTTCTTTTAATCCGTATCTAATCATTTCATCAACCGACATTGATTTATCAAGTGAACTTACAACAACGGTTGCATCGGATTGTGAATAGCCGAGCGAAACAAGTGCTTCAATCGCTTCGCCTGCCGAGCTTTTATCAATATTTTGAACATTTGATACAGCACTCGATACCGCTTCGGTTGCAACCGCACCGATTTTATCCTTTAATTCAAGCACAACTCTTTCTGCTGTTTTTTTGCCGATACCCTGCGCTTTAGTAATTGATTTCGCATCTCCCGATGCAATGCAAAGTGCCAGCCTGTCAGGTGTAAGTTCAGAAAGAATTGAAATTCCTGCTTTAGGGCCAATACCCGAAACGGTAATAAGAAGCTTGAAAGCATCAAGTTCGGCAACAGTGGCAAAAGCGTATAAATCCATAGCATCTTCACGCACTGCAAGGTGGGTATATACATTAACTTCTTTTCCTATTTCGGCAAGCTGCTTGGCTGTATTAAGAGATGTGAAGCATTTAAACCCAATGCCGCCGCATTCAACCACTATGAAATTTGCATCACATACAGTAAGTCTTCCCTTTAAATTATATATCATAACTAATCCCTTTATTTAAGTGAATTTAATTTTCCCATTATAGAACCAGAGCAATGACCGTGGCATATAGCCATAGCAAGCGCATCGGCAGTATCATCGGGTTTTGGAATTTTAGCAAGGCCAAGCATAAGCCTTGTCATTTCCTGAACCTGCTTTTTTTCAGCCCTACCGTAGCCTACAACAGCCTGCTTAACCTGAAGCGGAGTATATTCAAAAATATCCACACCGTAGTTTTGTGCCGAAAGCGTAATAACTCCCCTCGCCTGTGCAACATCAATAACGGTTTTGGCATTGTTATTATAGAAAAGTTTTTCCATACTCATTACTTCCGGCTTATACTTTTCAAATAAATAGCACATATCGTTATATATTGTTTGCAACCTTAACGGGAAATCGGTATGTGCCTCAGTAGTGATAGCACCGTAACCGAGAACACGAAACTTATTCATTTTATATTCAAGTACACCCCAGCCTACAATTGCATAACCCGGGTCAATTCCAAGAATAATCATATCACACTACCCCATAATAAATCAATTTATTATAGCATACTGAATTTTAATAAGCAATATATAATATATAAATTATTTATTATAAAAGAAAAGGCAGTCAAATGACTGCCTTTTAAGTTATTTGGTTTTAACGCTCTTAACCTTTGACCAAGAAGAATAAACCTTTTTACCGTTCACTATTTTATAAGTTCTGATTCTTACATAATACTTTTTCTTTGCTTTAAGCTTTTTAATAGTAGTCTTTGTGGTTTTCTGCTTCTTGATTGTTACGGTTTTCTTGTTCTTCTTAAACTTCTTATCTGTTGCAAGCTGAATTTCATAGCCCTTAACTCCCTTTGTTTTTGACCAAGTAAGTTCAACAGAGCCTTTTTTAGCCTTTGATTTTTTAATTGAAGTTTTATTAGGTTTTTGAACTCTTGCAGAAGTTGTACTTTCTGCATTTGAAGCTTGCGAATTTGCCGATTGAGGCAATGTTGCAGCGGAATTTGAAGCAGTAGGATTTGTAGGCGCTGCTGTCGGCTTTTCAGTAGGCTTTACAGTCGGCTTTTCGGTAGGCTTTACAGTTGGCTTTTCAGCAGGTCTTTCTAACTTATCTGTAAAGTCGTCTTTATAGGTGTAATTGCAAACTTCACAAGTGTAGATTGTGTAACCCTGCTCATCATAAGTCGGTAAAACAACTTGCTTTGAATATGTATGCACACCAGTTGGGCTTATAACCGCTTCTTCCTGCTTGGTACAGGTATTGCATACTCGTGTTTTTTTACCCTCATCTACGCAGGTAGGCTCGGTTTCAACCGTCCATTCGCTCCAATCGTGAATATGCTTTTCAATCAATACCGATGAATTATTATCACCGATATTAACTTCGTTTGAATCACTTGTTACGCTTGCAGTAATAACTGCTCCGCCCTCTTCTTCATAAGTTAATTTATCATCACCTATATTAAACTGAACAATATTTGTTTGAAGCGGCAAAAGTGTATCAACATTAGAGGTGTAAACTTCATTTTCTCCGTTTTTGAATACAACATTCACATTTTTTGCTTCAACTGTACCTATATTGTGAATTTGGGCGGTAATTACATTTTCCGTGCCAAGCTTTTCAAGTGTAATATCATCTACCGATAAATCGGCATTACCCACTTCAAGCTGTGTATCTGCCGAAGCGTCACCGCTTGTTGCGTTTACTGTAACAGTTCGCCTTTCAAATGTTTCGCCGGAAGTTGACGGTACATAATCAAGTTCAACAACATCATAGTCACCTGACGGTATATCAACAGTTTTGTTTACACTTTGCGAATATCCCAATGAATCGGTAATTTTAAAATCAATTGATTTAATATTTTCTGTTCCGTTATTTTCTACCAAAACATTAAGCTTGGTTTGACCGTTACTGTTAAGCTGTAATTCATCAACGGTATCAAGCGTAACATCAAATTTATTAAATCCGTCTGTATTAAATACGCATAAATCTGTGCTTCCGTTTACAATACTTCCGTCTTGCTCTGTTCTTCCGGTAATGTTATATGCGCCAAAGAGCTTGCCACTGTAATTTGCAATACTCAACTGGCTTACAAGCTTGCCATAATCGGTAATTGCAACAGGTTCACTCCAAGCACCGTTCACAAGTTCGCTTGTATAAAATTCAGTACCCATATCGGAAGTTTGTGACCAAACAGCTCTGATACCGTCATCGGTAGCAGCTAATTGAAGGTTACCTGCAATTTTGTTATTTTCAAGCGAAAGCTTCGGTGTATCACCGTCAAGCATATAAATACCGCTGTTTGATGTATAGAAAAGTGTATCATTTACACTTGCAAGCGAAGTCGGAATTTCCTGCTTATCTATTCCGTCATTATCTGTAATTTGAACTTTATTTTTATATAAGTTCAAATCATTTGTATTTTCGTTGCTGCAATCACTTTCAGCAGTATAATAAATATCATTGCCGATAACTTTAAGCTCATAAATATAGTTTAAGCCACTGTAAACAGTTGATATATTGCCGACAAAATCAGACTTCATAATTGAGCAGGAATTTGCCGAAAAGTCACTTGATGTGCAATTTACCCAATAAAATACAGGCTGTGAATTTTCAACTGCAATGCAAGGCAAATAATCAAATGTATCATTTGAAGTAATAGATTTAACATCATCAAATGAGTTATTATTTGCATTGTATTTTGCAATTTTTATTTCTGCTTTTTTATTAAGTTCATCTAATCTTTCTTCATCACCTTTAGTGAATTTAGCATTGAATTTTTGATATGCAATATAAATATCATTACCAACTGCTGTTGCAGATACTTGGTAATCAATCATTCCGTCATCATCAACTGCTTTAGGTACAGACCAAGAACCGTTATTGTAAAGCGAATATACAAGCCTATATCTGTTATAAGTATCACGCGATGTGTCATCATCAACCCATATAAGCATCATTGTATTCCCTGCTGTTACAAGCTGTGGGCGCTGAAATTCATTAACAGATGATTCAAGGGTTGTATTTGCAAAAGTAAGCTTGCTTGCACTTCTTGCCTTGCGCTTTGCCGAAGTTTGCGTGCCGACCCATTTTTGATTATTTATATAATCACGGGATAAAAGTGTGGTTTTTTCACTTGTTTGGCTTACGGTTTTATCAATAAATTCAGTCATAGCATAGGTGGTTGCAATTTGGCGGCGAACCTGCTTTGACTTTGTACCGAAATATTCATCAAGCAAATTAAATGTTCCGTCAATAATCGTACCGCTTGCTTCACCGATAATATAATGTGCTTCCCAACCTATTTCGCCATCAACACCAAGAGTAAAATGTTTTTTCTTAATGGCATATTCAACAGGCATTTCTGCTTTTGCATATACACCGCCTGATACTGCACCTTCAAGCCCGATACCTGCTCCGCCTTTAACTTTAGGTGTTAAATGAATAGTAACATCAAATTCAAAAGGAAAATCACCGTCAGGCACAGTTTTGCCGGCATTTGCAGCAGCGCCGGCTTCTGCCCCGGCTTCTACATAAGCATAGAAAATCGGTACACCAAAAGGCCCAAACTGACTTTTTATCTTATACGCAAATTCTGCGGCAACAGTACCGCATACTTCCGTAAACTCAATTGAACCCGTATCGGTTATATAGCCTTCGAGGTAGCCTAAAAAGTCGGTTTTGAATGTTCCTTTTTTATTTGAACCATAGTTTTTCTTGAATTTTTTTAACTTTTTTAATGTATCATTATGGTCTTTTGAAGTTTCCTGAAAACTTTTGCAATTATCTTTAAATTTAATCCAATCACTTTTGGTTTTACCGTTATTACCGGTTGATTCGGTATTACCAAAAAGGTCTAACCCAACAGAGATTTTAACCTTGTTTCCGGTAATTTCTACACCTACCGGGCATTTCATAAAATCAAGTGATGCTTCAGTTCCGCCTATAATAGGCACGCTGTCGGAAAGCTTAAACTTCCCTGATTGACCGCCTAAAACATTTACGGTTGATGAACTCATAAGATTTTTAAGTGAATTACTGAGCTTTTTCTTTTCAAGCTTTAATGATACAGGCTCACTTGCCACTCCGTCGCAAACAACATATGCGTAAAGTGATTTACCCTCTTCCATTTTTGACGCAAGGTCAATTTTGCTTGCCACACCGTTTGTAATCTCTGTTTTATACTTGCTGTTGCCGTCATTTTGAATTAAGTAATATTTTACATCTTTTGCACCGTTGGTTACAGCAGAAATAATAAGATTATAATTCACACCGTCAATCAAAGTTGCACCGTCATATTGCGCGTCAACATATGCTTTTTTCGGCTTATTTTTCTTATCAAGCTGCTGAACATAGACGGAGGAAACATACGGTTTTCCGTCTTTTCTGTCTTTAGTCATATAGATATTATGACTGTTTGATTTCAAATACTTTGAATCACTTGTAACTTTGGCAGGGATAATATAATCTCTGAAATCATCTTTTGTAAACTTGATTTCTTTTCCTTTTATATCATTCTTTTTAACAACCTTTTTCTTGTCAAATTGTGATGAATTTTCAGCAATATTCATATTGACAGATTTAAGCTTAAGATTTACATCGTTTTTGTTTTCAACTATTTTTATATCTTCAATAAGTGCTTTGCTGTTATAAACGGTAAAAGAGGTTTCGTCTTCGTTAGTAATTAAAGGAGTTTCAACACCCCAATTGTAGTGAAATGTTGCGTCTGTTAAATCCCAATTCCAACCACCTATACTTATCTTTTTCCAATCGCTTTGCGAACCTGTATAGTATACATCTTTTAAGCTTGTGCAATCATAAAATGCAGAGTTACCAATACTTATTACACTATCAGGTATTGTTACACTTGTTAAACTTGTGCAATATTCAAATGCTACGGAACCAATACTTGTTACACTGTTTGGTATTGCATATTCACTATCTGTTTTACTGGCAGGTTAAGTAATCAA
>ERZ1673752.2892-NODE-2892-length-17723-cov-11.691363_pt1 | contig 17723 bp, 13 predicted proteins | sample MGYA00580195_ERZ1673752 | MGnify/ENA primary metagenome ERZ1673752 (study PRJEB41218, sample SAMN15661744) | gut metagenome | host: Homo sapiens | place: Canada: London | collected 2015-08-20/2019-03-30 | study: EMG produced TPA metagenomics assembly of...
CACGGAGCATCTTGCCCATTTCAGAGATTTTCGCGGCGGCCGGAGCCATTACCTCGACCCAGGAAGGGTGCATGATTTTTTCCAGGTTGGTGCTCATAGTTCCATTTTAACCTGTTCTGGAACCTGAGCTAAGACCGGTAAATGCTGCTCCTCGGCGTGGCAGTTGCCCTTTGACTGCTGTAATCCGGTTAACCTGTGTTTGTGAGTAAACAAGAGTTTCCGGAAGATGAGTTCGATGCGCTGGCCGAAGATGGTCCTTCGGGTGCTCATCGCCGTCCTATTAAGCGCTGGCAGACGCTACTGCCTATTTTAGTGGTGTTGGTGCTAGGACCAGCTTTGGCTTGGGGCGGGGTAGCCTTGATGAAAGGTACCGGACACACTCCGACTCCTGCTGCCACTAAAACTACCACCACAACTACTGCAACCACTCCTACTACCCCTACCGTTAGCCCCAAAAAAATTGCTAAACCCAGTGAGTCTTCCGAAGGAGAGTCTGCTGCTGGAGCTACTTCTAGCACTCCAGCGGCGAATAAAGCGGAAGCGCGAGTGCGGGTTTTAAATGCTTCCAAGCGCGCTGGCTGGGCAAAAGAGGTTGCCGATAAATTGGCATCTGACGGTTTCACCAACCCGAGTGCGAGCAACTCTCAAGCTCGCGGATTGAAAGATTCCACGGTGCTTTATCGCGGTTCCCAGTTCGAAGCCGCCGCTAGGGAAGCCGCTAAAGTTGCCGGCATTAGCAATGTGCAGGACGCCGATAGTGGCGGATATCAAATTGGGGAAAGCGATATCGCTATTTACCTGGTTCGCTGAGGGCGGTTACTCGCGGACAGAAGCTGGAACGTAGTTGTGGGAACTAGCTCCTCAATCCCGGTAATCCATTTTTGGCAGAGGGGCAATTGCAGAATCTGCAAGTTTCACTTAGAGGATATTTTTCCTTCTGGTTTTGCTAAAAGTTTGCACTTGCCCTAGGAGAGTGCCAGAATCATATTTAGCACTCGAACCTAGAGAGTGATAAAAACCGAGTTCTTGATGAGAGGGCGACGTTCCGAGACAGGAGCGGCGCGGCGTCCTCGTCCGTCGCGGGCATCAAGGCTGGGTCAAAGATCTAACCGCGTGGCGCGAAGCGTCGCGATGGAGGGAATAAAATCTTATGAGCAAAATTATTGCTTTTGATGAGGAAGCTCGTCGGGGAATGGAGCGGGGTCTAAACACCCTAGCTGACACGGTAAAAGTAACGCTGGGACCGCGTGGTCGTAACGTAGTTTTGGAAAAGAAGTGGGGAGCCCCCACCATCACCAAAGATGGCGTGTCTGTAGCCAAGGAAATTGATCTGGAAGATCCTTACGAAAAGATCGGCGCAGAGCTGGTCAAAGAAGTCGCCAAGAAGACTGACGATGTAGCTGGTGACGGCACCACCACCGCCACTGTATTGGCGCAAGCGCTGGTGCGCGAGGGGTTGCGCAACGTAGTTGCCGGGGCAAACCCAATCGCCCTAAAGCGCGGCATTGACAAGTCGGTTGAGGCAGTAGTGGATCAGCTGCACGCCGATGCCAAGGAAGTCGAGACTCGTGACGAAATCGCCGCTACCGCCTCTATCTCCGCCAATGACCCCGAGATTGGGGCTTTGATTGCGGACGCCATGGAAAAGGTAGGCAACGAAGGGGTTATCACCGTTGAGGATTCCAACTCGTTCGGTACTCACCTGGAAGTCACCGAAGGTATGCGTTTCGATAAGGGTTACATCTCTGGCTACTTCGTAACCGATGCGGATCGTCAAGAGGCAGTACTAGAAGACCCCTATATTCTGCTGGTGGAATCGAAAGTTTCCCAGATTAAGGATCTGTTGCCGCTGCTGGAAAAGGTAATGTCTACCGGCAAGCCGCTGCTGATTATTGCGGAGGACGTAGACGGGGAAGCGCTAACCACCCTGGTACTGAACAAGATTCGTGGCACCTTTAAGACTGTTGCGGTTAAGGCTCCGGGATTCGGTGACCGTCGCAAGGCGATGCTGCAGGATATGGCAATCCTAACCGGTGGACAGGTAATTTCCGAGACCGTGGGGCTCACCCTGGAAAATGCGGAACTGGATATGCTGGGCAAGGCACGCAAAGTGGTTGTCACCAAGGATGAAACCACTATCGTAGAAGGCGCGGGCGCTGCCGAAGATATCGAGGCTCGGGTCAAGCAGATTCGTCAGGAAATCGAAAACACTGATTCTGATTACGACCGCGAGAAACTGCAAGAACGTCTAGCCAAGCTGGCTGGCGGGGTAGCAGTAATCAAGTCCGGTGCCGCCACCGAAGTGGAAATGAAGGAGCGTAAGCACCGGATTGAGGACGCGGTTCGTAACGCCAAAGCGGCAGTTGAAGAGGGCATTGTTGCCGGGGGCGGGGTCGCCTTGTTGCAGTCCGGGCTGAAGGCTTTGGACGGCTTGAAGCTAAGTGGTGACGAAGAAACTGGCGCTTCTATTGTGCGGGTAGCTCTGTCCTCCCCGATGCGGCAGATTGCCGAAAATGCCGGTCTGGAAGGTTCGGTAGTGGCTGAACGGGTAGCGCATCTGCCTGCTGGCCAGGGTCTAAACGCGGCCAATGGCGAGTATGAAGATCTACTCAAGAGCAATATTGCTGACCCGGTTAAGGTGACTCGTTCTGCTCTGCAGAATGCGGCCTCGATTGCGGGGATGTTCTTGACCACCGAAGCGGTAGTAGCTGACAAACCGGAGCCCCCGGCTCCGGCAGGGGGCGACGATGCTGCCGCAGCCGGTATGGGTGGAATGTACTAAACCACGCTGCAGTTGCTCAGTGCTATAGCTACTGGGCATAACGGATACCAAGAGGCGGGGGCGAACCGAAAGGTTCGCCCCCGCTTTGTCTATCTATGTTAACTGGCAAACATGGCTGCCGCGCCGCTTTCGGCATCTTCATAACTGGCGGAGGTAGCCTGCAAGGCTTGTGCAATGGAATCGAGAGCCGCTTCCATCTGAGCTTGGGCAGCGCGCCAACGGGTAGCACAATCCGCGAAGGAACTGGCGGCTGCCCCGGTCCAGGATCCTTGCAGGGACTGTACTTGTGCCATCATGGCGGCAGCATCGGTGCGCAGTTGCCCGGCGATTGCTGCTGCCTGAGCTCCCGTTGCCGCTACCTGACCGGAATCGACATTGAACTGTGCCATCTTGGTTTCTCCTTAAAATAACTGATTGATTGGCTTTCACCCCTCAATCTAGAGCCGGAGACACCACATCAAGATATGCACGATAATAATTTCAGGAAACCGTAGCATTATCCTGTCCTGTGGACACTTTTCAAGGTCAGGGAAGGGGTAGTCCTTACCAGCTAGAAGCCGAGAACTTGCTAGATTTCTTCTAACGAGTCCTCGTCATCGGCTGAAGAATACATAGTTTCCTCTATCTCTTCCTCCTGGGGCTGGGAGGGAGGTTCTTCCTCTTCAGACTGATCAATGGTTTGCGCGCCAGGGCGTGTACCCTTTGCTAAATTAATCTTCCGCATAGTCAAGGTAGAGAATTGGTCAGCCACGTTCTCCATTGAAGACAGTCCATTTTCGGTGGCACTAGCGGCATTTTCGGCCTGTAGCTGCGCAGCGCGTTCCTCTAAGGCCTTTCTTTCGGTGGCGGAAACTTTCACTACCGGAATTTTGCTGGAAGTGACGCTATCTTCGGGCGGCATAATGGATTGGCGCACGCCCGTACGGTTAGCAGCACCTTTGATCACCACAATTTCCGAGGTGTCGGCAGCGGAATTTTTTTCTTTCTTAGGACGCGAAACCGTTTTTTCTTTCCCGGCTGGTTTCCCCGGAATCAGCGCCGAGAGCTTCGCGTATTCGCCCTCCAAATTTTGCCGCGCCGCATTCTCATTTCCGCTGCCTAAGGGGGAATGAAAAATTGAATCCCGCGCCAGTAGCTTCGAGATTAACGAGCGACGCAGCCGGGCATAACGCAGCTGATCCATGGTAGCCATCTCCGCCTTCATCAGCTGACAGTAACTGCGGTAATCCTGCGGGGAAGCTCCCAAATACGAAATAGCGGCATCCACAAATACGCAGGCATCTAAATCGTCAGAGGGAGGCTGGCGCCCCTCTAGCATCAAAATCAGTTCCCCGACCCTAATGGCTTTTTCTTTTTGCGCTCCTAACTGCAGGAGACGATCAAGGGCAAAATCGGCAGAAGCCGGATAGTTTTCGTAGTTGGTGGTATTTTTAGCTCGCGTTTGCGATTGGGTAATTACCCCGTGATACCAGGCAGAAACGGTTAAAATAGCTGGCTGCTGCGAGGTATTTGTGAAGTGATCCAAACAAGTAAGTAGGCGAATTAAATGGGAAGTGGTGTGGAATTTCCGTCCGGCAGACTGCCACATTTCCAGGAGTCTAGCTGCTTCTTTGCGCAATAAGGCATCATCGGTAATCCCCAGCTCCCGCATGGCTTTGACGAATCCCGTCTGCAGCCAAGATGGTGCACCTGGCATAGCCTCTGTACCCCCGACGAATGAATGTTGCAGTGGTTATCCTACGGCTAAAAGCTCGGGAGAGAAAATAAAGGCTAAAAAACCAATCCAGCTTGAACCGATTTAACCAGTTTTAGGCGGAATCTTTGCCAGAGTCCATAAGGGAGTTCTTAGCTGCACCCTTCTTGAATCTTTTTCCCGGCTTTTTCCCGGCTTTGTTACCGGAGGGTGAAGGATCGATTGCGGGGAAAGATACCTTAATAGTGAGCCCGCCCCCCGCAGTAGCTAGCGCCTGGGCAGTTCCGCCATGCACCGCGGCAATAGCTGCCACAATCGAGAGACCGAGACCGGTGCCCCCGGTTTCTCGCGAACGGGAACCGTCGCGGCGATAGAAGCGCCCGAAAATCTCATCGAGTTCGTCCTCGGGTACCCCTTCGCCGTGATCTCGCACCTCTAAAATGGCCTGCCCGGCTTCAATGCCCGCCAAAATCTCAACCGGGACTTGCGCCGAGGTGTAGCGCTCCACATTACCTATCAGATTGGTCATTACCTGGGTTAGTTGATCACGATCGGCGAGCACTAGCGCCTTCTCTCCTTGATCTAACTCCAGCGGGGAGCCATCCAGGTGCAGCAGGCTGATTTCCCGCTCCGGTGAAAGCGCAGATAGATCCAGAGCTCCCGCCGCAGCAATACGATATAAATCAACCGTCTCCATTTTGATCTGTCGTCCTTCGTCTAGGCGCGCCAGTTTCAACAGATCCTCCACCAATAGCCCCATCCGGGTGGCTTCGGACTCGATGCGTCCCATTACTTCATCAACCCGCTCTGGAGGTACCCCGCCCATTTTGTAAAGCTCCCCGTAACCACGGATAGCCGCCAGGGGGGTGCGCAGCTCGTGCGAAGCATCAGACACGAATTGGCGCACTTTCTGCTCACTGCGCTGCTGGGTAACAATAGTTTCCTCAATCCGAGAAAGCATAAAGTTCAGTGCCGACGCCAGGGATAACACCTCCCCGGCACGCACCTGGGATAAATCGATACGCTCATGCAGGTCACCAGAGGAAATCTTTCCGGCGACCTCCTCCATTTGCCGCAGCGGACGCAGGGAGACTTGTACTAACACGTAGGCTAAAACCCCGCCTATCAAAATAATGATGACGGAAGTCCCCAAAACGTTAATGCCGGTAGCAGTAACTGTTTGGGTAACAGTTTGCAGAGGCAGTGCCACGATTAAAGTACCGGTGATTTTAGAGTCCTCACCGCTGCGAACCGGCAGCATAATCGCGCGCCATGCCGAGGAAGATTCGCCCGCAATCGTGAAGGGCTTTTCCCAGGAGATATCTCGCGATTTTTCTGCTAGCGCCAAAGCCTTGGGATCCGGGCGCCCCATATCCAGAGCTGCAATCGAGGAAGTAGCTTCGGCGATCTGTCCGGCGTAGTTGACCCTTACAAAATAATTCGTGGGCTGATTCCCCTGAAAAGTCCCTTTATCCAGCAGATCTACCAAATCATTAGTTTTTATCCGCGAGGCGGTGGCTTTTAGATTGGAATCAATCTGTGCTGCCAAGTGAGAATGTAAAATCCCTAGCATCGCAGTTCCGGTGCCACCCAGCCCCCCAGCTAGCAGTGCCATAATTATTAACACTAAACGCCAGGTAAGCGGGATTCTTTGCCAATAGGTGCGGTGCTGTTTAGTTTCTTTAGAGGCCGGATTTTCCGCAGAGTTTTCTGCTGCTTTTGTGGCTTTCGGTAAGGACATTAGTGCTTTCCGGTGCGAATCATGTACCCGATACCGCGGCGGGTAGTAATAATATCCCCGCAAGATCCGGGTACATCTAGTTTGCGCCGCAGATAAGAAATATAGGATTCCACGATGGCAGCTTCGCCATTCCAGTCGTATTCCCACACGTGGTCAAGGATTTGAGCTTTAGAAACTACCCGCCCCTCGTTAATCATTAGGTACCGTAGCAGTTTGAACTCTGTGGGGGAGAGGTCTATTACTTGTCCGGCGCGGCGAACCTCATGGGCATCCTCATCTAAAGCAATATCGGCCACCCGAATTACCGCATCTTCCCCGGAAACTCCCCGGGTGCGCCGCAGAATAGCGTTAATGCGGGCGACTACTTCTTCCAGTCCGAAAGGTTTGGTTACATAGTCGTCCCCGCCCACGGTTAGCCCCTGGACTTTGTCGCTCATATCGTCTTTTGCGGTCAGGAAAAGGATAGGGGTGGTGAAGCCATTTTCGCGTAGGCGGCGGGTGACGGTAAAGCCGTCCACGTCTGGAAGCATTACATCCAACACGATTAAATCTGGGTTGGTGGATTCTGCCTGTTTAATAGCTTCGGTGCCATTGGCGGCAGTGATAACTTCAAAACCGGTATAGCGCAAAGAAGAAGCGAGGAGATCGCGGATATTAGGTTCATCATCTACCACCAGTAGGCGGGCAGCATCTTTAGCAGTCATAAGCCAAATACTACCCAGAAAACTGGATAGTAGCTGAATGAATTATGGGAGCCGGATGGATGGGGGCTTAGGGGGCTTGGGTGTTAATCCTTGCCACTAGCGGGTAGAATCAAGCCAGCAAGAAAAATAACTTGAGGGAAAATAGCGTGAATAATCCGAAAGAACCGCTGGTAGTACATGATCGCCAGACGCTGGCACAAGCAGAAAAAAATGCCGGCACTGTAGGGCTGATGGTTACTCGCGGCAATTGGCATCCCGGGCATCAGGCTGCTTTTACTGAGGCCAGCGGGCGGGTAGATACCCTAGTGGTCTCGGTTTATACCGATCCGGTGGGGTCGGCGTTTGAGACTACCTCCGATATGATTAGCTCCGCTGATTTGCAATTAGCGGCGAGCAGCGGGGTGGATATTATTTTTGCGCCCTCAACGGAGGCTTTTTATCCCTTCGGGGCGGCGCAAACCATGCTTGACCCTGGTCTGATTATTCGTCAATACGAGGCTGCTGACCACCCTGAGCAGTCGCTGAATCGGCTAACCCAATTAGTGAAGATGCTGGGTATTGTGCGTCCTGACAAAGTGTTCATCGGACAGTGCGATGCCCAATTATTAGCGGCGCTGCGTCTGGTGGTGCGGGATTTGGATATTCCGGTGACGGTAGAGGCAGTTCCTACTTTCCGGGATTTGGATGGGCTTACGGTTTCCCAAACTACCCGGGCGCTTTCTTCTTCTCAACGCGAGGACGCCGCCGTTTTTGCGAAAGCTCTCTTTGCGGGGGTGCGCGAGGCAGCATCCTCTGGATCGGGGGAGGCAGTGATCGCTGCAACTCGGGAAGCCCTCAGCGCTAGTGACGCCGAAATCGAGTACCTAGATTTGGTGGATCCGATTTCCTTTGAGTCTTGGCAGGCAGACGGCCCTAGTACCGCTTGCCTGATAGCGGCGGTGAAGCTGGGGGACGTTCGTTTGAGCGATAACCAGCTAGTGGTGCTTTCCCGTCCTTAAATCAAGGCGAATCTGTCAAGATTGAACGGTTTCACTCCTCACCGATAACATGGAAGGCGTGAGTGAAGCTAATAACCAAAGTGTGCCTGAACAGATTCGTATTCGCGCCCAGAAACGTCAGCGTCTAATTGACGATGGTCGCAACCCCTATCCCATCGCGGTTCCTATCACCCATACCCTCAGTCAGGTGCGGGAAAAATACCCGAACCTAGCTGCTGGAGAAGAAACGGAGGACTTCGTAGGGGTCGCCGGCCGGGTAGTGTTTTCCCGCAATACCGGCAAACTCTGCTTCGTTACCTTGCAGGAAGGCGATGGCACCCGCCTGCAGGCGATGCTTTCTGCCGCCCAAGTGGGCAAAGAATCCCTAAGCGATTACAAAGCCGATGTGGATCTGGGAGATCACCTGTTTGTTTACGGGCGGGTAATTGCCTCCAAGCGCGGAGAGCTTTCGGTAATGGCGCAGCCGGGCGCACAGGGCCAGCCCGCCTGGCAACTCACGGCAAAATCTTTACGCCCCCTGCCAAAAACTTTCAAAACCGAGGACGGACAGGAAGTTTCCCTCTCTGAAGATCAACGAGTACGCCACCGGGAAGTCGATATGATCACCCGGGAAGCTGCTCGAGAAATGGTGCGCACCCGCGCGAAAGTGGTAGCTTCTCTGCGCGGTACCCTGAGTGGGGAAGACTTTATCGAGGTGGAAACCCCGATGCTGCAAACCCTGCACGGTGGGGCAGCCGCGCGCCCCTTCGTCACTCATATGAATGCATACGACACCGACCTTTACCTGCGGATCGCTCCGGAACTGTTCTTGAAACGCTGCCTGGTAGGCGGGATCGACCGGGTTTTCGAAATTAACCGTAATTTCCGTAACGAGGGCGCAGACTCCTCCCATTCCCCCGAGTTCACCATGCTAGAGGCCTACCAGGCCTACGGAAATTATCGGCAGATCGCCGAGCTCACCCGCCACCTGGTGCAAAACGCGGCGCAGGCCGCCCTGGGAACCACCGTTGCCACTTTACCGAACGGGGAATCCTATGACCTAGGCGGAGAGTGGGAATGGATTGACCTCTATGGATCGCTATCCGCGGCTTTGAACCAGGAAATCACCCCGCGCACCCCCCGGGAAGAACTGGTAAAACTAGCCCAGGCGCGCGAGATTGAAGTCGAAAAATTCTATTCTCCTGGCAAACTCGTGGAACTGCTGTGGGAAGAAGAAGTAGGAGACGACCTCTATGCCCCCACTTTCGTAGCAGACTTCCCGGAAGATACCTCTCCGCTGGTGAAATCGCATCCCGAGAAACCCGGTCAGGTACAAAAGTGGGATCTGTATGTGCGCGGATTCGAGCTGGCTACCGGTTATTCGGAACTGAATGACCCGGTGATTCAGCGCGAACGTTTCGAAGCACAATCCCTAGATGCCGCCAACGGCGACCCGGAAGCTATGCAAGTTGATGAAGAATTCTTGCAGGCAATTGAAGCGGGGATGCCGCCGGCCGGGGGCATGGGGATGGGGCTTGACCGCCTACTAATGGCGATTACTGGCCTGGGAATCCGGGAAACCATCACGTTCCCGCTGGTAAAGAGGATTTAAAGAACCTGGGCGCGCCGCAAATCTGTCCGCGCCCTCCAAAACTTTTATTTCAATATTTAGGAAGAAAATAATTATGCCCGTAAAAACTACCCACGTCGGTTCCCTACCGCGAACTCCGCAGCTGCTAGAAGCCAATAACCTGCTATCTGCCGGGAAAATCAGCCCCCAGGAATTCGAAGAAGTGATCGAACGTGCCTCCGCGGAAGTGGTGGCCAAGCAACGCCAAATCGGGATCGATATCGTTAATGAGGGCGAGTACGGCCATATCACCTCGGGGGCAGTCGACTATGGCGCCTGGTGGAACTATTCCTTCTCCCGCCTGGGGGGACTTACCCAAACCGATGAGGATCGCTGGGTCAAAACCGAGGTCATTCGCTCTGAACCGGGCAAAATCCGGCTCACCACCTTCACTGATCGGCGCGACCGCAACCTGTTCCGGGAAGCTTATGAGGATCCGGATTCGGGAGTGCTCGGCAACCGTAACTCAGTGGGTAACCCGGTGATTACCGGTCCGCTGAGCTATATCGGGGCGGATGCTGCCCGCCGAGATGTAAATCTGCTGCTCAAAGGGCTACAAGCCAATGGTTTAGATGCTTCCTCGGGTTTTATTGCCGCGCTTTCGCCCGGATCTTGTGCGCGGGTAGATAACCGTTATTACCGCACCGATGAGGAAGTGGTTTGGGCGTGTGCGGATGCCATGCGTCAAGAATACAAAATCATCACCGATGCCGGGCTCACGGTGCAGATTGATGACCCCTCCATCGCAGAGTCTTGGGATCAGATCAACCCGGAGCCTTCGCTAGAGGACTATAAAAAGTTCATCGGGGTGCGTATCGAGGCTCTGAGCTGGGCGTTAAAAGATATTCCCACCGAACTTACGCGGTTCCATGTCTGTTGGGGTTCCTGGCACGGCCCGCACACCACCGATATTCCCTTCGCCGATATTGTGGAGGACGTGCTGCGAGTAGATGCCAAAGGCTACACTTTCGAAGCCTCCTCCCCGCGCCATGCCCACGAATGGCGTATCTGGCACGAATACCAATTGCCGGCGGACAAGGTGCTAATCCCGGGCGTGGTTTGCCATTCCACGAACATTGTGGAACATCCCCAATTGGTCGCTGACCGATTGTCGCGCTTCGTGGCGGCAGTAGGTCCTGAGCGGGTAATCGCCTCTACCGACTGCGGCCTGGGCGGGCGCCTGCATTCCTCGATCGCCTGGGCGAAACTACAGTCCCTGGTGGACGGGGCGCGCCTGGTTTAGGGCAGGAAAGGTACCTAAAGTGCTGAGGCTTTCCGGGGCGGTCAAAGATTACGCTTGGGGATCTCCCCACGCTATCAGCGACTTTACTGGGATTGATTTTGGGGACCGCCGGGTGGCCGAGCTGTGGTTTGGCGCCCATAATGGGGCGCAGACTCTGGCTGGAGGACGTCCCCTTTCGGAAGTGATTTCCGCAGATCCAGCCGGGATTTTAGGGGCGGACGTTGCGGCGCGCTTTGACGGCGAACTGCCGTTCTTACTAAAAGTGATCGCTCCCGAACAGCCGCTATCATTGCAGGTACATCCGGGTAAGGAATTAGCAGAGGCGGGTTTTCAAGCGGAAGAAGAAGCTGGGATTCCCCGGAATAGTCCCCGGCGAAACTATCGGGATCGTAACCATAAGCCGGAAATGATTTTCGCGCTTACCCCCTTCGAGGCGTTCGCCGGTTTTCGCGCGCCTCGCCGGGCGATCGAGGTGTTAGAAAATCTAAATGCCCCCCTAGCGCGAGAAATGCTAGAAATTTTACGTGCTCACCCTGGCTATCGCGGTTTGCGGGCAGTAGCGCGTAAGCTACTCGCACCCTTAGATGAAGAACGCCGGATTCAAATTGAAGCGGTTATAACCGCTTGTCAAGACCGCCTAGATCGCGGCACCTCGCCCTCGCTCAGGGTTGATCGGCAAGCGGTTGCCCTGGCGCGTACCTATCCCAGTGATCCCGGAGCGGTATTATCTTTGCTGCTTAACCCGGTCACTTTACGTGCAGGCGAGGCATTATTTATCCCTACCGGGGCCGTTCATGCTTATGTTTCCGGTCTGGGTATTGAAGTCATGTCCTCCTCCGATAACGTTTTGCGCGCTGGGCTCACTCCCAAACATATTGATGCTGGGGAAGCCCTACGCTGTATGGATTTTCACGGCGCACCTCCGGTGAGGATTGCCCCGGAAATGAATGGTCGCGGCACCGGAATCTACTATGCGCCAGTGGATGATTTCGAGCTGTCGGTATCGGATGTTAACGGAGAGGAATGGATTCCGATTCCCGGACGGGGACCTCGGATCTTACTGGGAATCTCCGGAGAATTGGAAGTGGGGGTTGGTGGCTCCATAGAAACTATCCGCACTGGTGAAGCCCTTTTTATTTCTGCTGCCGAGGGGGCTGTGCGCGTGCGTGGAAAAGGCAAACTAGCGCAGGCAGGAGTGCCTTAATGGATGAAGAATATTGCTGGGATAGCCACTGGGTAAGCGCCCTTGCCGGGATTTCTTCCCCCCGTCTTACCTGGTACGGCGAGGATCGCATAGAGCTATCGGGACAGGTGGTTAGCAACTGGGTAACTAAGACCCAAAATCTTTTGGCCGGTGACTTAGCTGCGGAGTCCGGCGGAGTCTTAGCCCTGGGATTAGGTTCTTCCTGGCGAGATTTGCTCTGGCGGATCGCAGGTTGGGGATTGGGACTGACGGTTAAGAACTCGGGGGAATCGACAGCTGCTAACCAGGAGCTAGCCTCCGATCCGGATTTAGTTGCTTGCGCGGTTACTGCCCCGGAAACTGGAGCTTGCTTTCTAAATGCCGGAATCGAAACCTATCTGGTTAGCCTGTCCCCGCTAGCATGGCGCTACCCGGAGGCTTTACCTGCGGGATTCCTCGATGGTAACCGGGAAGTACTTTCCCAAGCCGACCAACTGCTTTATCCCTTACCTGGGGGAGTAACCAGGATAGGAAATCTCTCTTTTCAGGTACACGCGGATGGACAACTAGTTCCTGATTTTCCCCGCTGGTGTAAACAAAACTGTCCGGAGCGCCGGATACTAATCAAAATATCCGCGGATTTGTCCCCACACGCCCTGGCGCTAGTAATCGGGCAAATTTGGCGTTATCAGGGCGCTGCGGTCGTCCTTGAGCCAAATTGTGGGGAAATCGAGAAAATTTCTTCCCTAGAACACGTTAGTAAAATTATTGAACTAAACCGCAGGTAGAATGACTTTGCTGGTCCCTGAGAGGGGTAGAAGCCATAAAAAATCTATACCATTTTTTTGGTCGACTTCCCCGAATGACACGCTTGTAGTTTATACTCGTAGAGAAACCTATTTTTGCGAGGAGAACAGTATGTGGAACATTTTTGGCGAGGGTCCCATCTCGTCTAATCCGCAGTCCTGGCAAATTGGGCAGGATGACCAAGGTCCCCTCTCCTGGCAGGAACAAGCACTATGTGCCCAAACCGATCCCGAAGCGTTCTTTCCGGAAAAAGGCGGTTCTACACGGGAAGCAAAAGCGGTTTGTGAGCTTTGTGAAGTTCGCGATGAATGCCTCAGTTATGCCTTAGAAAATGATGAACGCTTTGGAATCTGGGGCGGTCTATCAGAGCGGGAACGGCGCAGGCTGCGGCGCAATGTAGGTTAGTGCAGTGGCTTCCGCCTCTGAAACCTCTGCCCGCTACCGGCACCCCAACGTCCAAGTTTTTGTAGTCACGCGGGGACGCACCCCCTATCTGGAGCAAACCTTAAAAGCGCTGCGCGCTAGCCGTTACCCGATAACTTCCCTGGTAATAGTAGATTCAGACCCCGCTAGCGATCTCGCTCCCTCCGACCTGCGCCCCCATGCTCCCTTACATTACTCCCGGGTAAAAGCCGCCAACCTGGGGCAAGCGGTAAGTGCTGCCCGGGCGGATAATCTGGAGGCCGTAGATTACCTGTGGCTATTACATGATGACTCTGCTCCCGACCCCTCTTGCCTGGGCGAACTTATCCAGGCTTTTGAAAACTCCACTACCTTGGGAGTCGCAGGTCCCAAAGCCCTTGATTGGGATAAACCGGAAACCTTGGCATCGGTGGGAATCCACGCTACGCGCGGAGGTGAGCGTCTCACTCCTTTCGATCCGGGCGAAGTTGACCAGGGGCAATATGACGGAATCAGTGATGTTCTGGCGGTAGGGACTGCGGGACTGCTAGTAAAAGCCCCGCTTTGGGATCGCTTGCGCGGGACAAATCTGCTGCTTAGTCCCTTTAACGAGGCTTTAGAACTGGGGCGCCGCGTACGCATGGCAGGCTACCGGGTTTGCCTGGTGCCGGCGGCACGAATTTACCACGCTCAAGCCGGTCTCTATGGGCTGCGTGAATATCTGCAGAATCAAAACTTAGCTGCTAGTGACAGCGATAAGGAAACCGATAAAGCCAGAGGGAAGGAAAATATCCAGTCTCCCGAGGCGACGGGGCAGGAGGATAAGCAAGGGGAAATTCCCCCGGACTCAGAGAAAAACCTGCAGACAGAGCAATTTTCCTCACCGCCCGTCTCCACCAGTGATGCTGCAGCCTTCGTAGCTAAAGAAGATGGTTCTCTGGAAGAGAAAAATGATATCGGTGAAGCTGACGAGCACAAGGAAACCAAAGGGGATAGCCAGTCGCAAGATCCGGATGCTCCCGTTCCTCACCAGCCGGTTTATGTTTACGATCCGGTTCCGGTCACGCCTTTGGCTGGTAAAGCTCCGCGGGAGAAGGAAAAATCCTGGACGGCGCGACGCGCGGACAGCTATATTTATCGCGCCCTAACTATTAACTCCCTGCTGCTGCCGCTGTGGATACTGTTTCTGCCTCTAAAATCGGTGCTGCTAGCCCTGTATTGGGTACTGCGTTCGCAGGGACAGCGGGCAACGGTAGAGATAAACGCCGCTAACCGGGTGTGGGGGTCATTAGGAAAGATTCTTTCGGCGCGTCGGATCGGGCGGCGGCAATCCCAGATCTCCCGGCGCGAACTTGCCCGCCTGGAAGTACCGGCTAGCAGGGTACGGGAAAACCGTCGCCTGGTTCGGCGGGTAAATCGGGAACGAGGGCAGGCAGTTCTCAAACTGGGGACGGTAGCTAAAACCCAATTGGAAAACCTTACTTGGCGTGCCCAAATAATCTTCTGGTCACTCGCCCTGTTTTTCCTGGTTATAAGCCTTTTGGGGATGCGAGTGTTCCTGGGAGGAATGCACGGCGGTTTTTGGAGTGTTTTGCCTGGTAACTGGCATGACTTTTGGCTTTTAGCAACCAATTCTTGGCGCACGCTGTCCACTGGGATGAGCGGTCCTCCTGACCCGATTGCCTATCCGCTGCTAGTAATCACCGCCCCTTTCGCTATTTTCGGGATAGCGCCCACCGCGGTTTTACGGTGGCTACTGATTTTGTCCCCACTGGGGGCTGCAGTTAGCGCCTGGTGGGCATCAGTGGCATTCACGCGGGTAAATTCCCTGCGGGCTTTAACCGCGCTCAGCTGGGGAGCGGCGTTACCCCTATTGGTTTCGGTGCAGACCGGTAACCTGTCTGCCGTGCTGACACACGTATTTTTACCCCTGGCAGTTTGGGGAGTGCTTTCCTATTACGGTTTGCGCCGTCCCTACTTATTAGCGGGAGTTTTGGGTACCGAAAAGTATCAACCTAGCTATTCGCGCAGGTCTGCAGCAGGTATCGGAGCGCTATGCCTAGTGGTGGTCACTGCCGGTGTCCCTTGGCTATGGCTAGCGGCGTTAGTTCTTATCCTGGGCTGCTCCTTTGGGGTTGCCATTAAGAAGCATTTGCCCTTCCGACGCGGTCTTGCTTATCTAGGTGGCGGGCTAGCGATACTGATACCCGCCCTGGTTACGTTGCTACCGTCTTTTATTTGGGCGCTGCGTACCCGCAGCCTGCGGGCTTATCTGTTCCTGACGCCCTCCGCATTTACCCCGTTGTCAATGCGCTCGCAACTTCAGGTCCTGGGGCAAGTATTGTCGGGCGCGCCCTTATTTTTAGGAATAGCTACTTTCGCCTGCGTATTTTTGGCTGCTACCGGAGCGTTATTTACTGGTCGCCAACTGTTAGCAACCCGCGCTGCCTGGCTATTTGCCCTTTTAGGCGTCTTAATATGGGTGTTTTCTGCGGCGCAGATGGTGGCGCCGGGGCAAAGACCGTGGCAGTTGCCAGCTTTTTCGGTGCTGCTGCTGGGCCTATTAGGGGCAGCCGCCTTAGGGTGGAGCGCGGTACAACCGGCTAAACCTGGGCGCTACCTACTCGCAAGCCTGCTGGCGGTGGCAATAGTATTGCCGCTGACCACCGCAGCTGCCTGGGCAGTTCCCGCCACCAACACCCCATTGAAGGCTGGCAACGACCGCGCCCCGGTGGCCTTCTCGATTTTATCGGCCTCAGAAAAACGCACCCGCATGCTGCTAATAGATCGGGAGGGGCGCAGCTACCAGGTAGCGATGCGCCGTGACGCCGGGCCGGGGATGCTCGCCACCAACTGGGTAATCCGGACGAAATCACTTGGTCAGATTGCTGCTCCCGAAAGTCGGGTGCTGGCGGCGCTGGTAGCTGGAAATGACCGCCAGGGTGCCACCTTATGTGCCGATTTAGCGGTTGAGCAGTTGTTAATCACCAAAGCGGCTGCCGCTGACGGGCTAAATGCCAAACTTACCGCCTCCAGTTATTTCCACCCGGTTTCTACTAACGCCGATTACAGCGTATGGCGCCTAGACACCTCCAAATTCTCTCCCCCTCGTTCGGATGCCCGGGTGCGAATCGCCTCCGGCAAGCATCAGGAAACCATACCGGCAGGGGTATTAAATGGCGAAAAAAATATCTCTTCCTCCTCAAAGCCGCGCCAAGTTTTGCTGGCAGAATCACCCTCCCCGGCTTGGAAGGCTCGGATAGACGGTCGCACCCTGCAATCCCGATCTGAGGGGGGACTGCAAGCCTTTACGATTCCAGCTGGTACTTCCGGGAAACTGGAAGTGTATTTCGCTAATCCGGGGCGCTATCTGATGATAGGAGTATTTATGCTGGTCTATCTGGGTGCGGTCGCCGCCTGTCTGCCGCTAGCGAAAAGGGGGGAGCAAAAGTGAAAAAACCGGCTTCAAAAACTGTGATTTCGCTGGGATCAGCGCTGGTTATTCTCCTGACTGCCGGTGCGCTTTCTTTGGTGCTAGTGAAGAATCTCCCCGCTGCCTCTAGCGCAAACAATAGCGGTAGTGAAGTGGCAGTCCCGGCAGCCACCCAGCAAGTGGTATGCCCGGGTTTGCCGGGGAAAGATGCGAAGGCCTGGGTGCAAGGGATTTCTGCAGCGGGATCGCCACCGTTAGTAGATTCTTCCGGGAGGACGCTGACCAGGCAAGCCCCGCAGGCAGTGGGTAAATCCGGGTTGAACTTGCAGGTAAAACCGGTGGCGGGGAAAAATGCAGCCGCCGTGGGATACGTAAGTAGCGCCGGAAAAGACGGCGAAAATGGATTTTTCGCTGATTATTGTGCTGTCCCGGCAAATCGTGCCTATTTCCTTACTCCCGGAACTACCACCGGCAATGCTTCTACTTTGCATCTGGTGAACCCGGCAGGAGCGCCGGTAACTGCCCGGATTCAAATCTGGACAGAACAGGGACCGCTACCAGCCAAAGTGACGCAAAAAGTTCCCGGGAAGGGTCATATCTCCCTGGTACTTGACGGGCAAGCGCCCGGTTTTACCCGCCTGGGAGTTTTAGTTGAATCTGACGGAGCCGGGTTGAACTCTTGGGTGAACACCACTTTGGCTACTGGAGCCCAAAAAGCGGGAGGTGCGCATTTGCCGCCCCTGGCGTCGCCGGGCAATCAGGTGCTGATTCCGGCAGCTAAAATTACTGGTAAGACCAGTTTGCGGGTACTTAATCCCAGCTTAGCGGTGGCAACGCTGCAGGTATCGCTACTGGATGCCAAGGGCGAAACCCCGGTGCCGGCTCCTAAAAAGTTACAGGTAGCTAGGGGAGCGATTTTTGATATCCCGCTGGAGGGAGTTAAAGACGGGGTAGTTGCGGTTAAACTCAAATCCGATCAGCCGGTGGTGGCCGCGGTCTTCGCGGAAGAAACCTTTGGAGACAAAGGAACTTTGGCGGTTTATCCCTCAGCTAAGCCAACTACTTCGGGAGCGGTGCTGATTAGCGAGGAAGCGGGGAACCTGGCATTTGCAAGTAGCAGGCTCCAAG
>ERZ1673752.2897-NODE-2897-length-17690-cov-12.735413_pt1 | contig 17690 bp, 15 predicted proteins | sample MGYA00580195_ERZ1673752 | MGnify/ENA primary metagenome ERZ1673752 (study PRJEB41218, sample SAMN15661744) | gut metagenome | host: Homo sapiens | place: Canada: London | collected 2015-08-20/2019-03-30 | study: EMG produced TPA metagenomics assembly of...
TCCAAACCGCAAACGCTGCGCTGGTTTGCGGTTTGGTGAGGGGATTTCGATTTCCACTCAGACTCCCTTGAACCGACCAAGAAAACCCCTTCGGTTTTCTTGGATCTTTCCCGCGCAAGCTGACAGAATGATAGTAAAAATCTCCTTTCCCTGCACCTAACTTGCCTCTCCCTTTGGGAGAGGTGGCCGAGCGAAGCGAAGACGGAGAGGGTACACGCTGCCCTAAAACCCTCTCAGTCGCCTCCGGCGACAGCTCTCCCAGAGGGAGAGCCAAGGGGTTATGCGAATACGTACCATTCAGCAAATTTCGATGGCAGTTTCTATTGACCGCACTGATTCAAAGGCACAGGCCGGCAAATCTGATGCTATCCTAACGTGCGGCGCGTACCATAGCGCCCGTAAGGTGACTGAATGCGAATGAAGAAACTAGCAAATTGGTTGCCTGCTTAAACTGCACTGCGGCACAAGCCCCGCGTCCCCACGCACCCTTTTCTCCCCTATCTTTTCTCTTGCGAGAGAAAAGATATGGCCTCCGGAGGAACCCAGAGAAGAAATTCTCAGCATTTCCCCGTCTTATGGAGCTTCCGGATAATGAGGATCGCTGCTGCGATGACGGCGGCGCAGAAGACGCCGACGCAGGCGAGGCGGAGCACCAATTGCCGGTGCGCGGCCTGTCTGGCCTGTGCGGCTTCGGCTTCGGCCTGCGCCTGCTGTTCGGCGGCGAGGCGTGCCTGCGCTTCTGCCTGCTGCTGCTCTTCGAGCTGCCTTGCTTTCTCGGCTGCTTTTTCCTCAGCCGCCTTCTGCCGCGCCTCTTCGGCGGCCTTCCGGTCTGCGTCGGCCTTGGCTTGCTCCTCGTCAAGGCGCGCCTGCGCGGCGGCGCGCGCTTCTTCCTCGCGGGCAAGCTCCGCCTGCTCCTCCACATACGTCTTAAAAAGCACCGCAAGCTGGCCGCAGATCACAGAGCCTGCGCTCTGCCCGTCCGAATACGCAGAATCGACATTGCCGCCCGCGCCGTAGGACAGGCCGGAGGTATAGACCGCCAGCAGAAATGGCTGCTCGGCCCAGATGATGCCGACGTCGTTCTCCGCGCCGTTGTAGCTGCCGTATTTGTGCGCGATGGGCGTTTGCTCAACGTCGATATAGGTCTTGAAATACGCATTCGGGCAGGCGATCCTGAGGTAGTCGATCAGCTCGGTGTATTTTTCCTGCCCGTCCCAGACGACCTTCAGCGTGTCCATCATCATCCGGGTGCAGAAGACATGGTCATAGTAATAATTCTGCGGGATCTCGTCGTCCGTCATGGTGAAATACTTGCGCATGGCCATCTTATACTCCGGCCAGTCGCCGATGCGCCGCCAGAGGGAATAGGACAGCTCATTATTGGAATAGACCAGCGACTGATAATGCGCCTCGTCCAGACTGGAGCCCTGTGTGATCATGGTGTCGCCGGTGATCTCCCCGGCCAGCTGCATGTCATAGTAATAGAGATTCAGCGGCAGCTTATACGTGCTCGCGCCGTAGAGCAGCTTCGTCTCGTTATAGTCATAGCTCTCGCCGCTGACGGTGTTGTAGTAGCTCAGCTCGAAATTCATCTCGTCCAGATTATGCGCCTCGCGGAACGCGTCGATCAGCTCTTCGACGCTCTTGCCGGAGACGTCGGGCGGCGTGTAGTCTTCAGCGGCCAGCGCCGGGACGGCCATGGAGAAAAGCCCGGCTGCGCAGATCGCCAGCGCAGCGGCGGTACGGAACGGATGGTGCATAACGGATCCTCTCTTTTTCTCAGATAGCAGAATCATACCGCATCCCGCGCCGATTTGCAACCGTGCACCAAATAAACCGCCGCGGCATATGGTAGGGAAGGAGAAACGAATAAAGGAGTGATCCCATGCACCAACCCTGTAATTATACGACGACCGGCGGCGCGCAGGACGCGCAGACCTGCCCGTCCTGCTGCCAGCAGCCGTGTCCGCCGCCCGCGCCGCAGCCCTGCCCCGGCCCGCCTCCGTTTCCGCCGCCTCCGCCGCAGCCCTGCCCCGGCCCGCCTCCGTTTCCGCCGCCTCCGCCGTTCCCGCCTGTCTGGCCGGATAACCGGCGCGAGCCACCTGCGCAGGAGGCCGATATCGACTGCGGCTGCGGCTGCTCCTGCGCGCCCGGACTGGTCGCAGCGCTGCAGCTGCTGTGTCGGCCGCGCTTTGCGCCGCTGACGGATTATAAGCAGTTCGCGTTCATCACGCGCGACTTTGTGCTTGGCTCGTCTTTGAACTGCCCGGCCACCGTGACCGTTCCATACGACAACCTGACAGGCCCGCTTGATGGGGAATTTGTGAAGATCAAGCCGGATTCGTGTGAGAATCTGGAGGTTTCCGGCCAGCTGTATTATCCCATTCCGATCTGCACCACGACGACAGAGACGCCCTGCTGCGCGGAAGGGCCGTATTTCGATACGGATTCTGTCCGCCTGTGCAGTCTGACCGCCGTCGCCTTCGGCGTGTCCACGACGACCGACTATCCGAGTGTGGACGCCGCATATGACGCGCTGGCAGCCCTGTTCTATCAGGCGACGCACACCGGCTGCGGCCCCGCGACCGCCCCGCCGACAAAGCCCACGCCGTGCGACCGTTCGGACGACGATCTGGCTGGGCGCGGCACCGTCTCGGTGACGGCAGGCCCGCTGGTCGTCGGGAACGCGAGCGTTCTCGGTGAGATCGGCGATGTGCTCATTCTCGCGAACAGCGAGGATCATCTGTTCTATTTCGTCTGCCGCAGCGCAGTCGGGTTTATCGGGTAACAGAAACGCCTGCCCGTGGGCAGGAAAGCAAAAAACCGGCGCTCCCGTTCGGGAGCGCCGGTTGGCGTGTTTTTATTCCGCGGAAATTAAATAATAATAGATCGGCTGGCCGCCGCTGACGAGGTTGATCTCGGCGTTCGGCACGCGGGACTGGAACAGGGCCAGCGCCTGCGAGGCGTCATCCTCCTGAATGTCCGCGCCGTAGAAGATGTTGACAAATTCCTTGCCCTCCGCCGCGGTCTTATCGGCCATGGCGGTCAGCAGCTCTGAAATGTCATGCGTCGTGCCGACCAGCGCGCCGTCGCAGAGGCCCAGATAGTCGCCCGCGTGGATCTCAAAGCCGTCAAAGTCGGAGTCGCGCGCGGCGTAGGTGATCTGCATGGTCATGACGCCGGCGAGGCAATCGGTCATGGCCGCTTCATTTTCCGCCGGTTCCATCGCCGCGTCAAAGGACAGAAGCGCGCTGATGCCCTGCGGGACGGTCTTGGACGGGATGACCACGACCGTGCGGCTGGCAAGCTCTGCCGCGGCCTGCGCGGCCATGATGATGTTCTTGTTGTTGGGCAGGACGAAGACGATCTCTGCGGGCGTCTTTTCGATCGCGCGCAGGATATCCTCGGTCGAGGGATTCATGGTCTGGCCGCCCTCGATGATCTCGTCCGCACCGAGATCACGGAACACACCGGCAAGTCCTTCGCCTGCGCAGACGGCCACGCTGCCGTAGCGCTTTTCGGGCGCGGCAGGCGCGTCCTGCTTTTCGGGCTGCGCCTCCAGTTCCTTTTCCACGGCTTCCAGATCGTCGGTCGAGCGCGCCTTGCGCCCGGCGGTCAGATCGTCGTGCTGCAGGCGCATGTTTTCAATCTTTGCAAGCTCCAGCGTGCCATACTTCTGGGCTTCGCTCAGCGCGTCGCCCGGAATATTCGTATGTACGTGGACCTTGAACGCCTCGTCGTCCTCGCCGATGACGAGACTGTCGCCGATGCTGCCGAGATACTCGCGCAGCGGGTCAAGGGACGTGATATCCTCGCGCTTGCGCACGATAAAGACGGTATCGAACGCGAACGTGATGTCCTCGGAATCGAAGATGGAGAAATCCGCTTCCTCGTTCGTCTCGCCTGCGTCCTCGCAGACGGTATCGTTGCCGCGCAGGCTCTCGAGCATGCCGCGCAGGATGAGGCAGAAGCCCATGCCGCCCGCGTCGACGACGCCGGCCTTTTTGAGAACCGGGTTCTGGTTGACGGTATTATCGAGCGCGGCGTGCGCCGTGTCGATGGCGTGGGTCAGGACGTATTCGATCTCGCAGTTTTCCTCTGCCAGATCGCGGGCCGCGTCGGCCGTCAGGCGGGAGACGGTCAGAATGGTGCCCTCGGCGGGCTTCATGACCGCCTTATAGGCCGCTTCAACGCCGGCCGTCAGCGCGGCGGCAAAATCCCTGCCGTCGGCCTCAGTCTTGCCCTTGAGCGCCTTGGAAAAGCCGCGGAAGAGAAGCGACAGAATAACGCCCGAGTTGCCGCGCGCGCCGCGCAGCAGGGCGGATGCGGTCAGATCGGCCGCTTTGGTCAGCGTAACGCCGCCGCGGCGCAGATCGGCATTCGCCGCGTTCAGCGTCATGCTCATGTTGGTGCCGGTATCGCCGTCGGGAACGGGGAAGACATTCAGCTCGTTGATCTTCTGCTTGTTGAGCTCGATCTCGGCTGCGGCAGAGAGCATCATTCGGCAGTATGCCGCGCCGTCAATGGTTTTGATCATGGTGGTTTACCTCCGTGAGCGCCTGTATGTGCGCGTGAATTGGGATCAGTCGACGCAGATCGAATCGACGAAAACGTTCACGGCACGCACCTCGGTGCCCGTGGACTTGGTAACGAAATAACGGACCTCGCCTACAATGGAGGAGGCGATCGCGCTCAGATTGACATTTTTGTCGACCATGATGTGCAGGTCGATGGAGATGGAATTGTCTGCGTTGAAGGTCACTTTGACGCCCTTGCCCATGGCCTCCTTGCGCAGCAGGTGCACAAGGCCGTCTGTCATGGAGCGCACCGCCATGCCCTTGACGCCGAAGCAGTTGGTTGCTGCATACCCGGCGATATTGGTATAGACAGCGCTGTCGACCGTGATCTGACCGGCGTCTGTATTCATACGGATCATCAAGATTCCTCCTTCTGGGATATGTTGCGGGATAAATTCAACTCATTCTAACCGATTTGGCGGAAAAGCACAAGAGAAAAAACGCAGTTCAGTCTTTTTCGTAGCCAGTCACGCCGTGGCTCTGCATCCATTGGAGCTTTTCGCCCATGAGATAGGTCAGCGTTTCGTTTTCTGTTTTGCCGAAGCCGGTGAGATACTTGCGCAGGTACAGCAGATCATTGTAGGTGAGATACGGATAATCGCCCTCGACATATGTGCCGTCGGGCTTGATGCTGTAATAGAGGTTATGATCCGGCATGACCCATCCGGCGCCGGTATCCTCGATGGCCAGCAGCATCCGGTCGGCCAGCGCGCGCAGATCCTCGCGGGCAAGCAGGTCGGACGCGTGATAGAGCGCCAAACATTCTGCCGCCTGATGGTTGAGGGACGTATGCGGGGCTGTGATCTCCGACGGGTGCCAGTAGTCCGGGATCAGCCAGCCGCCCGATTCGGTCGAAATGTGGCTGGTGTCCGCGATCTGGCTGAAGAAGCCGAGATACCGGCTGATCGTCTCGTCGAACATGCCCTTGCCGAACTTGCGCGCAGCCTTGATGTAGATCTCCAGCAGGTCGGTATTGAAGCGCGTATCATAGAAGCCCGGGCCAATGCCATAGTCGCCCTGCAGCCATTCGCTGCCGGGCTCGGTGGCCCAGTAGCCGTATTCGTTCTGGCGCTGGGCCATGGTGTCGAGCGTGACGATGGTGAGCGCGGCGGCCTCTTTGCACATGGGCATCCGGGAGAGGAAGCCCTTGATGCAGTAGGATGCGGCGCAGCAGTAATAGTAGTTCGTGCCGGAGGGGATGTAATTGGAAGGCGATTTGCGGTAATAGCCGTCGAAGCACCAGTGGGATGCGCCGTTCTGCACATAGGTGACCCAGGCCATAGCGCAGTTCTGCATGTTCCAGTCGACCAGCAGGAACGGTGCGGAGAGGATCAGGCAGTCCGTCACGCGCCCCTCAGCCAGTCCGTAGCCGTTCACGGTCAGATGGAAGCCGTCCGGCGTTTTCGTGACGTAGAGCGTGCCGTCCATCTCCGGCAGGTATTCCTTGCTGTCATTTTCGCGCAGGATGAACGTGCGCGGCAGCACGAGGAAGTAGGACGTGCCAGAGGCGAGCTCAATCACGACGACCGGCGAGGCGTACTTGCCCTCGGCCAGCGGCGTTTCGACCCATTTGCCGGAGGATGCGTCAAAATAGTGCAGCGTCCCGCCCTCCTGCACGGTACGATCGAGGAATTTGCTCGGCCCGCCGATGCCGGTGGCACGGAAGGCGCGGGCCGTCACGCCGTCGGAGACGACGTATTCCCGGCTCTCGATCGAGCAGTTATACTGCCGGATGGTGTTCTCGTAGATCTCCGCAGAATAATGTTTGGCAGTCAGCACGCGGTCGGGCACGTGCAGGTCGGCCGGTTCCGGTTCGGGCTCTTCCTGCACGGCCTGTACAGGCTCGTCCGGCTGCACGGCCGGTTCGGATTCTGCTGCCGGTGCGTCCGCCTGCGGCTTGCCGCAGGCGCACAGCTGCGCCAGCACCAGAATCAGAACCAGAATGAGTGTAAGCTTCTTTCGCATGGATACCTCCGGAGAATTATAAAAACAGGAAGGGAGAGAGCCTAATTTTCGTAAAACAGTATGAGATATGCACCATCCGTGTAGGGGACGATGCCGGTCACAGCCGTTCGCGACGAAGGAGCGTTACAGATGTGGGTCCACCGTTTACCGGTGCACATCGTCCCGCTGCAGCGGTTACGAATTTGCCGTAAACCCCCGTAAAATCGGCCTGCTCTGCCGGGTCGATGCGACGCCCGCAGGCTAGTTTCGAGGCGCAACCGCGCGCAGCGCGGCTCTTAGCGCCGAAGATAGGCATCGACCCCTACAAGCAAACCAGAAGAATTTCAGCAGAGAACGGACACTGATATTTCGATAATCTCAACAGGCGGGGCAGGATGCCCCGCCTGTTGAGAATCGGGTTTAGATCATGCTGGGCTGCCAGCAGTCGGGCGTTTCGAGGCCCATCATGGTCACGATGGTCGGCGCGACGTTGGCAAGGCCGTAATGGCCGTCCTTGATCTCGTACTTGTTGTCCGGATCGTAGATGATGAAGGGGACAGGGTTGAGGGAGTGCGCGGTGCGCACGCTGGTCTTGCCCTTCTTGGTCTCGAGCATCTGATCGGCGTTGCCGTGGTCAGCCGTGACGAGCAGGGTGTAGCCATACTTGTCAGCTGCTTCCTTCACGCGGGCCAGACCCACGTCGACCGCCTCCATGGCGGTGATGACGGCGCTCAGAACGCCGGTGTGGCCGACCATGTCGCCGTTCGGGTAGTTGCAGCGCAGGAACTGATACTTGTGGGAGGCCATGGCCTCGACCAGCAGGTCGGTGATCTCCACGGACTTCATCGCGGGCGCCTGCTCAAACGGGATGACGTCGGACGGGACCTCGGCGTAGTCCTCGAGGCTCTCGTCGACCTTGCCGGAGCGGTTGCCGTTCCAGAAGTAGGTGACGTGGCCGTATTTCTGCGTCTCGGAAACAGCGTACTCATGCACGCCCGCCTTGCACAGGACCTCGGTCAGCGTATTGCGGATGACGGGCGGCTCGACCAGATAGTGCATCGGGATCTTCAGGTCGCCGTCATATTCCAGCATGCCGGCAAACTTCACGCCGGTATAGTCGCCGCGGTCAAAGTGGTCAAAGTCCTTGCGGTCGAAGGCCAGAGAGATCTCCTGCGCGCGGTCGCCGCGGAAGTTGAAGAGGATGACGCTGTCGCCGTTGGCGATCTTTGCGACGGGCTTGCCATCCTTCGCCACGACGAACGGCAGCAGATCCTGATCGATCATGCCGGGGTTCTCAGCACGGTAGGTCTCGATGGCTTCCTTCGCGGAGGCAAACTGACGGCCCTCGCCCTGCACATGCGTGCGCCAGCCCTTTTCGACCATCGGCCAGTTGGCCTCGTACCGGTCCATGGTGATGACCATACGGCCGCCGCCGGATGCGATCTTGTATTCATGCTCCGCGTCGGACAGGGACGCGAGGACGGTCTCGAGCTGGTCGACATAGTCCAGCGCGCTCGTCGCCGGGACGTCGCGGCCGTCGAGCAGGATGTGGCAGTACACCTTCTTCAGGCCCATCTCGCGTGCCTTTTTCAGCATCGCGATCAGGTGCGAGATATTGGAATGGACGTTGCCGTCGGACAGCAGGCCGATGAAGTGCAGCGCCTTATCGTTCTGCAGGCAGTTGTCGGTCAGGTCGATCCAGGTCTTCGACTGGTACAGAGAGCCGGTCTCGATGGATTCCTGCACGAGCTTTGCGCCCTGCGAATAGATCTGGCCGCAGCCGAGGGCGTTATGGCCGACCTCGGAGTTGCCCATGTCGTCGTCGGTGGGAAGGCCGACGGCCGTGCCGTGCGCCTTGAGCCACGTCATCGGGCAGGTCGCCATCAGCTTGTCGAGCGTCGGGGTGTTGGCCTGCTTGACTGCATCGCCGGGGCCGCCGTCGCCGCGGCCGACACCGTCCATGATCACAAGAACAATCGGTTTTTTCATTGGTAATACCTCCTGAGTAGGGTGAACTCAAATTTCAATATATTTTACTACATTTTCCCCGCAGATACAACTTAATTTTCGCGCAGCAGCCGCAGCACGTGGGAATTTGCCAACGCGTACACGCGCGCAAAATCCACGTGCGGGTTATAGACCGCTTCCAACTCGTCATGCAGGCCCTTCGCCTGCGACAGAAGGGATATGGCCGCCTGCACATCCGGCAGGGGCAGATCCGGCCCGCGCAGATAGCGCGCTTCCGCCGGGAGATAAACCGCCTCCGCCGTGTCCGGATACAGCGGATCGCAGTATATGATCACATCCTCACGCTCCAGAAGCGCCCGCAGCCGCTCCTCCGGCACCAGCTGCACCGCGCCCGCGGGCGGCTCAGCCGAGACAAGTCCCCGGCACGTGACGGCGCGCAGGAACCGGCGCCGCCGCCTCTCCGGGATGCACACGGACGCTTCCGGTTCGGGAAGCGCGGCGAGCCGCGCATAGGCCTCCTGATACAGGTCCCTGTAGCGTCGCTGCAGCTCCTCGATCGTGTGCCGCTCCTTCTGCAGGGCGATGCGGTCATAGAACTGCCCCAGATCGAGATACAGTCCCGCCGCGCCCGGCGTGACAGCCTCAATCACATGCGGCGCCGTCCCGTCGACGTAGCCGGTGTGCCACGCGGGGATATAGACGCCGTCGACCGAGTCCGGGTCGCCGGAGCAGAGCACGTATTCCGTGTCCAGCCCGGCCTCCTCCGCCGCGTGGCCAATTGTTTTCATGAAGCTCGATTTGCCGCAGCCCGGCCCGCCCTTGATGACCCAGAGAAAGTCCTCCGGCCCCCGGCAGAAGCCGCCATAGAACGAAACAAAGCCGCGGGCCGTATTGCCGCCGAGAAAATACCGCGTCACTGCCATAGAAACCCCTCCTGCATTTCAGTTACCGGTATTGTATGCGGCGCGGCGCCCAAATGTGCGCCCGGCGTCCCCGTTTTTCCCTGTTTCAAGTCTTGACAGCGCTGGTATAATATATATAATACTAGAGTATATTTGCCGGAAGGAGGTGCGCGGATGGCGGACGGCGTCAAGATCGTCGCGAGAAATCAGAAGGCGTTCCACGAATATTTCATCGACGAAAAATTTGAAGCCGGCATCGAGCTTTCCGGCACCGAGGTCAAATCCATCCGTCAGGGCACGCTGAGCCTCAAGGAGGCTTGGTGTCAGATCAAGGACGGCCAGCTCTATATCCGGCAGATGCATATCGCCCCCTATGAGCAGGGCAATATTTTCAACAAGGATCCGCTTCGCCCCCGCAGGCTGCTCATGCACAAGCGTGAGATCATGCGCCTGTTCGGCAAGGTAAAGCAGGACGGATACGCGCTCATCCCGCTGAGCGTCTATTTCCGCGGCAGTCTCGTCAAGGTCGAGGTCGCGCTGGCCCGGGGCAAAAAGCTCTATGACAAGCGCGAGGATGCCGCAAAGAAGGACGCCAAACGCCAGATCGACCGCGCAATGAAAGGAAGGTAACCATGGAAAATCCCATTATGACCATCACAATGGCAGACGGCGGCAAGATCGTCTGTGAGCTGTACCCCGAAAAGGCGCCGCAGAGCGTGCGCAACATGATCTCCCTCGCCAACAAGGGCTTTTATGACGGCCTGATTTTCCACCGGGTCATCTCCGGCTTCATGATCCAGGGCGGCTGCCCGCACGGCACCGGCATGGGCGGCCCCGGCTACTGCATCAAGGGCGAGTTCAAGCTCAACGGCGTCAAGAATAACCTCAGCCACAAGCGCGGCGTTGTCTCCATGGCCCGCGCCCAGTCGCCCAACTCCGCCGGCAGCCAGTTCTTCATCATGCATGAGGACGGCGAGTTCCTCGACGGCCAGTACGCAGCCTTCGGCAAGGTGCTTGAGGGCATGGACGTGGTCGACAAGATTGCAGCCGTCAAGACCGACGGCAATGACCGTCCGCTCACCGAGCAGAAGATCGCTTCCATCCGCGTCGATACGAAGGGCGAGGAATATCCCGAACCCGATAAGCTCCGCGACCCCTACGGACGCGGATGACCGCGGCCGTCATCACCGGCGCGTCCGCCGGTCTCGGCGCGGAGTTCACGCGTCAGCTCGTCGCCGCGTTTCCGGAAATTGAAGAGTTCTGGCTCATCGCCCGCCGCGTCGGCAAGCTGGAAGAGCTGGCGCAGCAGTTCCCGGAAAAGAAATTCGTCTGCATCGGCCTGAACCTGCTCGACCCCAAAAGCTTCCGCTATCTCGGCGAAAAGCTGCAGGAGCAGCGGGCCGACGTGCGGCTGCTCGTCAATAACGCGGGCTGCGGCACAACGGGCAATCTCGGTGCGGACGCATCCTCTGCGGACGTGATGCGCGTGGTCGATCTCAATGTCCGCGCGCTCACCATGGTCACGCAGACGGTTCTGCCGTTCATGACGCGCGGGGCGAAGATCATCAGCGTCTCGTCCATCGCGGCCTTCTGCCCGACGCCGCGCATGACGGTCTACAGCGCGTCCAAGGCGTATGTCTCCGCCTTCACCGGCGGTCTTGCCGACGAGCTGCGGCCGAAGGGCATCTCGGTCACCGCCGTCTGCCCCGGCCCCATGAAGACCGAGTTCTTTGACGCTGCGGGCGACCACGATCTGTTCGCCAACATCCCGTGGTGCGACCCGGTCCAGGTCGTCGCCGGGACGATCCGGGCCGCCAAAAAGGGCCGGACGTTCTACACACCGACGGCCTTCAACAAGTTCTATCGCTTCGTGGCAAAGCTTTTGCCGATGAAGTGGATGATAAAAGCAACAAGAGTTTGATTTAGAGTTCTTTCAGCATATCCGCAGCGGGATTCCGCTGCTATTCGGGGCTGCACTGGTTTCGACGGGGGCAGTGAGGCCGGATAAGCGGGCGGAGGCGCCTGGCCTCCATAAAACGGGCAATTTTTCTAAATTAACTGACAACTCTAAAGTTGCTCTGGCTGCCTAATTAGGCAACCCGTCCTCCCCGGAAGGGCCGCGAGCCGGGCTTGGGCGTGACTGAGCGGCGTCCGTGAACGCAGTAAGCTTTGCCTGCGTCATGCATCATGAAGCTACCAAGGTGCGAAGAGTGTCTGTTCCCGCCGCACCGAGGGAATGTAAATAACAGACTGCGCCCGGAGAAAGTCCTGTCAAGTTGCTTTCGGACAGGGGTTCGATTCCCCTCAGCTCCACCATGAAAAATGCCATCCCACTAGGGATGGCATTTTTCATGGGGATCTGAGGGGCGCGAGAGACCCTGCGGGGTTCGACCGACTGGATTTCGCGGCGTGTCAACGCCGCAATTTTGCGCTTTGTGCAAAATAAAAAAGGAAATCCAGTCGGCACGGAGGCGGCTTTGCCGCCGGAGTATTCCCCTCGCAGAAATGCCCTTTGTATGTCAGGTGACCGCGCGAAGCGCGGCCGCCTCGACAGCAAAGGTCTTTCTTCGTTCAACCTCGTGACCGCTCCGCTGGGGCACGAGGTTGTGTTCTGACAAGAAACAGCTTCCCGTTTGACGCAAAAACCGCCATCCCATCCGGGATGGCGGTTCCTGTTATCGCTGCTTTTCCAGAGCCGTCTCCCGGCTCTGGCAGGTGAAGAGGAGGATCTGGCGGTCGGCGGCTTCGCGGCGCAGGAGGTCAAGGGCCAGCTGCAATCGCTCGTCGTCGAACATGACCAGCGCGTCGTCCAGAACGACGGGTGCACCGCTTGGCAAAAGCAGGCGGCAGATGGCCAGCCGCACGGCCAGATACAGCTGATCCGCCGTGCCGCCGCTCAGGCTCAAAAGCCGCCGCATGGCGGCGTCCTGCGCGCCCGCTTCCAGATTCATCTGCCGGTCCACATGCACGCGGGCATAGCGCCTGCCGGTCAGGGCGGAAAAAATCTCGGACGCCTGCTGCACAAGGCGCGGCGAGAAGCGGCTGGTCAGCTCGTTGTTGGCCGCCTCCAGCGTCCCGGCTGCGAGCAGGAGCGCCTGCTGCCGCGCGCGGAGCGTCTCAAGCTGTGCGGCCAGCGCCTGACGGCGCGCTTCCAGCTCGTCATAGCCGCCGAGGCTGTCCAGCCGTCCGCGGCTCTGGTCGAGCTGCGACTGCACGGCCGCAAGGGCGGCCTGCGTCCCGGCAAGCGCGGCCTGCGCGCGCTCCGGCGTCAGACCCGGATGCTCGGGGACAGGCGAGAGCTGCTCCGGCAGCTCGCCGAAGGCCTGCTGCAGCGCGGCATACTGTGCCTTCGCCTGCTGCGCGGCGGCGCCTGCGGCGTGATACGCTCCATAGGCGCCAAGCGCGTTTGCGATCTTCTCCTGCGCCTGCTGCGGCGTGCCGGCGTCTGCAAACATGCGCACGCTTCCCAGAAGCGCGGCGGTCTGCTCCGCACGCAGGCGGCTCGCGGCGTGATAGGCCGCGGTCTGCTCTGCTAGAGCGTCGCTGGCCGCGCGCCAGACGCGGAGCGTCTCGCGGTAATCCGCGGCCACAGCCGGAAATTCGTCGCGGCTGCGGTTCCCATAGCGCGCAAGGAGCGCCTGCGCTTCGTCCAACGCCGCTTCGCGCGCGCGGTTGCTTTTTGCGTTCAGGATCGCCGTCAATACGCACCCAAGCGCAAGTGCGGCGCAAACAGCCGCAAAGACCAGCTGCTGCACCCAGAGCCAAAGTCCAACGGCTGCCGCCAGAAGAAGCACGCCGAGGATCCAGAACGGAACGGTCGGCCGGTAGCGCCGGGCGGTCAGGCGGTCGAAGGTATGCATGTCCTGCTGTGCTTTCTCGAGAAGCCGTTCCTCGTCCACACCGGCGAAAACCGGCGGGCAGGCGGGCTTCTCCGGCGCGGGGGCCGGTTTTTCCGGCTCTTCCGTCTGCAGAAGCAGCTGCGCCTGCTGGGAAAGCGAGGTGAGGACGTCCTCCCGCGGAAGCTTTGCGCACAGGGCCGCCGCAGAGTTTTCCCGGTTGGCCGCCTGCATGGCAGCCACGCGCGCGTCGTGGAGCTGCTGCTTCTTTTTCTGCACGTCCAGCGCCTGCAGATCCTGCAGCGTCCGGCGCGCATCCGCGAGCTGCGCTTCCAGCTGCGTGCGCTGTGCAGCAAGGCGCAGCTGCTTCTGCTGCTCCTCGTCCAGCTGGTGCAGGCGTTCCTGTGTCTGCAGGAGCGCGCGCTCTGCGTCCGGGAGAAGTCCTGTTTTGTTGTGCTGCACGCGGTTGAGCTGCTCGCGCAGGCGGCGGCTGGCGGCGGCATAGCTGACAGTTTCGTCGCCCGTGGTGACGAGTGCGGACAGCCGCGCCTCCAGAGAATCGTCCGGCGTCAGGCCAAGCCCCGCCTGCCGGACGAACGCGCTGCGCTGATAGACGCTTTTCGGCACGCCGAGAAGCGTCTCGCCGCAGTTCTGCCCCGTCAGACCCTCGACCGACAGGCCGGACTCGGTATAGACGGCGGAAAACACGCTCATGGGTGCGCGCGCCGTGGAGGTGCGCGTCAGGGTGATGCGCTTTCCCTGATATTCCAGCTCCAGACTGCCCTCCATCGGCTTGCCGCTCCACGGCTGATATTTCGTCTTGACCGGCAGAACACCGGCCTTTTCGCGCTCCGAGGTATCGACGCCGTAGAACATGGCGAGCAGAAACTCCGCCCATGTCGATTTTCCGCCCTCGTTCGGCAGGGAACGGATGTTGAGGCCGTCCGCAAGTGTGAGCGTTTCATGCTCCAGCTTGCCGAAGGTCGCGGTCATGCGAAGGATCCTCATGCCTCGTCCTCCCTTCCGTCCATGGCGGCTGTGCCGAGCCGGGCGGCCAGCGCGATGCGGCTGCGCGCGGTATCGTCCGCCGCCGCGTCATACTGCGCTTTCAGCGCCTGCAAAAACAGGCCGCGCAGCGTATCGTCTCCCGCGCCCGCCCAGAGACTGCGGCGCGGGCGCGTCTCATCCCGGATGGTCAGCGCGTAAAACCGCGGCGCAAGCGCGGCCTGCACAGCGGCGCAGGGAACGGCGTCGGCTTCACCGGTGAAGACGATACGGTATATATCATGTTCGGTATCCGGCGGAAGTGCGGCCTGCGCCGTGGCAAGCGGATCGTCGCCTGCGGAGACGCGCAGGATCTCATACCGGCGGCCGGGCAGCGGGAGAAATGTAAGCGAGACCTCGCCGGTATCCGAAATTTCTCCCAGATACGCGCCCTTCTGCCCCAGCTCGTCAAAGCCGCGCCCCATCGCGCAGCCGGGCCACGCATAATGGACTGCTCCGGCGGACAGAAGGCCGCTTGCCTGATGGATATGGCCGAGCGCAAGATACGAAAGGCCGGACGCCGCGATCTGCGCGGGCGAGACGGCGTTATACGGCGAGCCTGCGTTCTGCGCGTCGCCGTGCAGGACCATGAGGTTGATTTTGCCGTCCTGCTCCGCATGGAAGCCGTTTAAGACCGGCGGCTGCTCGCGCGCGGCGAAGCCCGCGCCGTAGACCCGCAGGCCCTTTTCCGGCAGCTCGGCAGCCGTGACGGACGGCGTGCGGAAGATATGGACATTCTCCGGCCAGCGCTGCGTCAGATAGGCCGAGCCGGGCAGCAGACAGTCGTGGTTGCCGGGGCTGATGAACACCGGCGCGCGGATCGCGCCGAGCGCGCGGCAGAGCGCCTGCAGCGTCTGCTCCGACGCGTGTACGCTGTCAAACAGATCACCGGCCAGAAGCACGATATCGCACGCATGCGCATTTGCCGTGTCCGCCAGCTCCTGCAGAAGCGCGCGCTGCTCCTGCCGCCGCTCCGCCGCCTGCTCCGGCGAGAGAGCGGAGAACGGCGCGTCCAGATGCAGGTCGGCGGCATGCAGAAATTTAATCAAGAACGTTCACCCTTTCTACGTGTGTGCAGCGTCCGGTGGACATGTCAACGGTGAAGAGCGCGCCGTGCAGCGCGCACGGCCCGGGCGCGGGCGCATAGCGGGAGGTCAGCTCGCCGCGGAAGTTCGCGATGGACTGCTCCGGCCTGATACCGATGACGGAGCGCACCGGCCCCGTCATGCCGAGATCGGTGAGATACCCGGTGCCGTTCGGCAGGATCTGCTCGTCCGCGGTCTGCACGTGCGTATGCGTGCCCCACTGGGCGGAAATTTTGCCGTCGAGATAATACGCCATGGCGAGCTTTTCGCTCGTCGCTTCGGCGTGGAAATCCAGAAGCACCGGCAGGCCGTCCAGCTCCTTCAGGATCTTATCGACGACGCGGAACGGATTATCCGGCCGGAAGTCGAGGTTGCACCGCCCGAGGAGGTTCACAACGCCGACCGGCCCGGCCTGCGTCTCAAAGACGCCCCAGCCGCGCCCGGGCAGGCTTGGCTGCAGGTTGCCGGGGCGCAGGATATAGCGGCTGTCGTCAAGATACGGGCAGATCTCACGGCGGTCAAATGAGTGGTTGCCGAGCGTAATGACGTCCGCACCGGCATCCAGCATCCGCTCCGCCTGCTGCGGCGTCAGGCCCGTGCCGCTCGCGTTTTCCCCGTTCACCACGCAGAACTGCGCGTGGTACAGCCGCTTGAGCCCGCGCAGATTCTTTTCCAGACATTGCAGGCCGCCCTCGCCGACCACGTCGCCGACGGCCAGAATATGAAGCTCCATCCCGAAGCCTCCTTCTCATTATTTTTTTCAGTATACCATTTTCAAAAATGTTTGGCAATGTTATACTAGCATCGAAACCATCCGCAGATTTCTGCGTCTTATAACATGAAAGCAGCAAAAGGAGGATACCATGGAGGATTCCGCGATCATCGACCTGTACTGGGCGCGCGCCGAGCGCGCTATCAGTGAATCGGATACAAAATACGGCGGCTACTGCCGCTCCATCGCCCATAACATTCTGCAGAACCGCGAGGACACCGAGGAGTGTGTCAGCGACACGTGGCTGCACGCGTGGAACGCAATGCCGCCGCAGCGGCCTTCAATCCTCTCCTCATTCCTCGGCCGGATCACGCGCAACCTGTCCTTTGACCGCTGCCGGCGGCAAAACGCGGAAAAGCGCGGCGGCGGGGCGCTCCCGCTGGCGCTGGACGAGCTGTCGGAGTGCGTGCCCGCGCCGGGCCGCGTGGAGCACGCGCTGGAGGAACGGGAGCTGGCGGACAGCATCGACCGGTTTCTTCGCACGCTCCCCGAGCGTGAATGCAGCATCTTCCTGCGCCGGTACTGGTACGTCGACCCCGTACAGCTGATCGCCGCACGGTATGAGATCAAGGAGAACACCGTCAAATCCATCCTCTTCCGCACGCGGGAGAAGCTGCGCAGATATCTTCTGGAGGAGGGCATTGCCGTATGAAGCAGCAGGCAGAAACGCTGTTCCGCGCCATCGGCGCGGTCGGCGACGATCTGATCGCCCGTGCGGACGAGCCCGTCAAAAAGGCACCGCGCATCTGGGTCAAATGGGCGGCGCTGGCCGCCTGCTGTGTGCTGGTGATCGGCGCGGCGGCCTTCGTATGGCCGATGTTCCACGCAGGCTCGTCCGCACCGGATACCGCAGCGCCCATGGCGGCGGATTCCGCCGCGCCGGAGGAAAAGTCCGCCGACACCGCGCCGATGGACGCCGCCGAGGCCCCGGAGCCGGCCGCCGAGGCCGCCGCGGAGGAAGCGGATACCGCAGCCGCAGCTTCCGCCGTTACCCTGACCGTGGACGCGTCCACGCTGACGCGCACCTCCGCTTCGTTCACGCTTACAAGCGAGACGGACGAAGCCGTCGCACTGCACGGAGACTACACGATCGAGACGCTGACGGACGGGGAATGGACCGAAGTCCCTGCGCTTCTCACCGGATTGCAGAAGCAGCCTGACACCGGCGCGTTCGGCGAAGACGCCTGCACGCTTTCGGTCGACTGGTCCGACCACTACGGCGAGCTGCCGGACGGCACCTACCGTCTTGTCCAGCCGATCCTCCTGCCCGACGGCTCTGAGGATACCGTGTACGCGGAATTTACGCTGGGATAACAAAAAACAGGCACAGCGGAACGATCCGCTGTGCCTGTTTTGTATCATTCTGGCACCCCTTGCCTCTCCCTCTGGGAGAGGCGGCCGAACAGAGAGACAGCTTCTTGCCTCTCCCTTTGGGAGAGGTGGCTGAGCGAAGCGAAGACGGAGAGGGTAGCGCCCGCAAGGCCCTCTCAGTCGCCTGCGGCGACAGCTCTCCCAAAGATGCGAATCAATAGTAGACCCCGAAAAAAGAAGATGACAAAAGG
>ERZ1673752.2906-NODE-2906-length-17628-cov-6.908951_pt1 | contig 17628 bp, 12 predicted proteins | sample MGYA00580195_ERZ1673752 | MGnify/ENA primary metagenome ERZ1673752 (study PRJEB41218, sample SAMN15661744) | gut metagenome | host: Homo sapiens | place: Canada: London | collected 2015-08-20/2019-03-30 | study: EMG produced TPA metagenomics assembly of...
TTATTGTTCATCATGCCTTACAGTATACTCATTTATATTTTTTTGTCATGTAAAATGCTAATTAATCAGTGTTTCCTTAAGTGCAAGCGAAGAAACCCCGTGTGTCAACATCAAAAAATACAGAGCCTGTAAATAAAAATAGAGACTGTGTATCTGAAAATACAAAGTCTGTAAATAAAAATAGAGACTATGTATCTAAAAATACAAAGTGCTAAAAAATACACTGATTAAACGGCGTCAAGCCTTTAATCAGTGTTTCCGTATGCCTCAAACTATTTTTACCGCATTTCCTCCAAATATTTGCCAAATAATTAAAATTATTTACCAAATATTTTAAAATATTTGCCGAGAAATTTTAAAAATTTACCAAACTTTTGGAGGTACTGATTAATTCACCCGAGAATTAAGGGCATCTTTCAAAAATGTTCGGAATCTACCTTATTATACTGAACATTGAGAAACAATTAGGAAACGCCGGTAAACGGCGTCAAGCCTTTAATCAGCGTTTTCATACAGTATTAAAATGCTTCTACAAACTTGATTTCCGTGCCGAATCGCCTCATTATCTTGACTTTAAATGATATTTTTGCTATTTTTATAGGAACAAGATGATAGGAGACATAAACTTGGAAAATGATTCATTGCTGAACGAAGAAGAATTTACTTCTTTTATTGAAAAAACACTTACCAGAGTAAAAACAGAAAGTGATATAAACCAATTAAATGCGGATAGAAAACTGTTCCGTCAATTAGTTCCATTCGGAATGCGTTCGTATTTTGCAAGCTACTTAATCCGCAGGATTATTTCAAAGGGAAAAACGAATGTATCAAATCCGAAGCGCTCCGTGCCGAAAATTTCTTTTTCACCGGAGGTTTCAACAACCCTGTTTTTTAATATCGGGAGAATGCGAAAAGTATATTACCGCGATATTATTTTTTTGATTATGAATAACACCGATGTAAAACGCGAAGACATCGGTGAAATCAACATACACAATAATTATTCGTTTGTACAGGTTTCAAACGAAGTTGCGGATAAAATCATTGCGAGTCTGAACGATTTTAATTATCGCGGAAAAAAATTAGTTGTTAATTTAGCGAATGAAAAGACGGATCGGACGGAACGGTATGAAAGTGTAACCCGCAGTGACGAAGAGGAAGTCGTCGAAAAAACTGCGGATTAGGTTTTTGAAAAATATATGTATTCCTTAATTTTTAAGAAGCTTTTTGCAAATAAATTATTTTTTACTCAATTGACTAAATTATTTTAAAATGATATACTACGAGTGTGGATTTTAATTTGACTTGAAGGAGGTCAAAATGAAACTTGAACTAGGTATTGTTCCTATTAACGACATGAAGTTTTCAAGTAAAACTGCCGTTAATGGTAAGTGCCTTGAGATCAATAAAGATGAACTCATTGCACTCATCAAGGAAGATGCCCTGATTAAAGATGTCGAGTTGCATATTGCAAAGCCGGGCGATAGTATTCGTATTATTCCGGTTAAAGATGTCTTGGAACCACGGGCTAAAGTTGAAGGTTCAGGCGTTTGTTTCCCCGGTTTCTTTACCGGTGAAGAAGCCCCTGTTGGAGAAGGAAAGACGGTCGTCTTGCGAGGTGCGGCGGTTGTTACTACGGGAACAATCGTAGCATTCCAGGAAGGAATTATCGATATGTCAGGTCCCGGTGCGGAATATACACCGTTTTCTAAGACGGTAAACCTTGTGGTAAAATGCACGATGGACGAAGACTTGGAAAAGCACTTAAAAGAGAAGTCATATCGTCTTGCAGGATTTAAGGTTGCCCGTTATTTGGGTGAAGCCGGAAAGTCGGCAAAACCTGCAAGTACCGAAACATACGAAACACTGCCACCGGTAGAACAGGCTGCAAAGTATCCTAACCTGCCGAAAGTAGGCTATGTCTATATGTTACAGAGTCAGGGACTTTTGCATGATACTTACTACTACGGCGTTGATGTAAAGCAAATCTTGCCGACTCTGATGTATCCGACGGAAGCGATGGACGGTGCAATTACCAGCGGAAACTGTGTTTCGGCTTGCGATAAAAACCCGACCTATATCCACCAGAATAGCCCGATTATTCACGAGTTGTACGCACGACACGGAAAAGATATTAACTTTATGGGCGTTATTCTGACAAACGAAAACGTTACCCTTGCCGATAAAGAGCGTTCTTCTCACTTGGCGTCAAAATTGGCGGCACAGTTGGGCTTGGATGCAGCAATTGTTTCCGAGGAAGGTTTCGGTAACCCGGATGCCGACTTGATTATGAACTGCCGAAAGTTGGAAGCCCGCGGTATTAAAACCGTATTGGTAACCGACGAATATGCAGGTCAGGACGGTGCAAGCCAATCTTTGGCGGATGCGAACCCTGTTGCCGATGCCGTTGTTTCAAACGGTAACGCGAACGAAGTGATTACTTTGCCGCCGATGAAAACCGTTATCGGAGACGATAAAAAAGCAAACTTTATCGCAGGCGGTTGGGAAGGTAGCTTGGCAAAAGACGGATCAATTACTGCAGAGATTCAAGTTATCACAAGTGCAACCAATGAGCTGGGCTTTACTTGCTTAACAGCTCGCGGTTTATAATGAGGTGGAATGATGAAAAAGATAGTTCATTATATCAATCAGTTCTTTGCCGGCGTTGGCGGTGAAGACCAAGCGGACTACAAGCCGGAAGTTGTTGACGGCGTTAAAGGTCCGGGCTTAGGTCTTAACACTGCAATTAAAAACGCGCTCAAGGCAAAAGGAATTGAAGCTGAAATTGTAAAAACAATTATCTGCGGCGACAACTTTTTCAACGAAAACGAAGAAGAAGCAAGTGCTTTTGTAAAGAAAGTACTTACGGAAGAAAAACCGGATCTCTTTATTTCAGGACCCGGTTTTAACGCCGGTCGCTACGGTATGGCTTGCGGTGCTACCGCAAAAATTGCAAACGACATGGGAATCCCTGCTGTTACCGGTTTGTATGAAGAAAACCCCGGCTACGACTTGTTCAAAGCCACAATGTACACGGTACAGACCAAAAACTCGGCAGTCGGTATGCGTCAAGCACTCCCTGCGATGGCAAAAGTAGCAACGGCACTTTTAAGCGGTGAAGAAATTTCGGATATCAGCGAGTATGGCTTAATGCCGCGCGGTGTACGAAAAAATTACTTCGCAAAAGAGCGCGGTGCAAAACGAGCGGTTGACATGCTCGTGCGTAAGATAAGCGGTGAAAAGTTCGTTACCGAATATCCGATGCCGATATTTGACCGAGTTGAGCCGCATGCTCCGGTTGCCGATATTTCAAAGGCAGTCGTTGCTTTGGTTACTTCAGGCGGTGTTGTTGCAAAAGGCAACCCCGACCACATTGAAGCTTCCAGCGCATCAAAGTACGGCGAGTATTCGTTAAAGGGTATTACCGACCTTAATCCGAGCAATGCGGAAACAGCTCACGGCGGTTACGATGCAACGTATTGTAACGAAGACGCCGACCGTGTCTTGCCGGTTGATGTTCTGCGCGAATTTGAAAAGCAGGGCAAAATCGGTAAATTGTTTGAAACATGGTATTCAACCGTTGGAAACGGTACAGCAGTTAAGAGTGCGAAAAAGTTCGCATCTGAAATTGCTCAAAAATTAGTTGCGGGAGGCGTTCAGGCGGTTATCCTGACATCTACGTGAGGTACTTGTACTCGTTGCGGTGCAACGATGGTCAAAGAAATTGAAAAAGTCCTTCCCGTGGTCCATATCGCGACAGTTGTCCCGATTTCAAAAACGGTAGGTGCAAACCGAATCGTACCGGCAGTGGCTATTCCACACCCACTCGGCGATCCGAAAATGTCTAAAGAAGATGAGCTGAACTTACGTCGCAAGCTCGTTGAAAAAGCATTGAAAGCACTTGAAACACCGATTTCCGAACAAACGGTTTTTTAATTTCTGATTAAAAAAAGCTCGAGATTTTTCTCGGGCTTTTTTTACTAAAGGAGACACTGATTAATTCAATCGAGAATTAATCAGTGCCCACATTTAAAATCTATTGTTTCGTAAATGTTCAGAATCTACATTATTATACTGAACATTGAGAAACAATGAAGGAGATACTTTGCTTTTGCAAAAAACTTTGCTTCGCAAAGTTGCTGTTAAACGGCGTCAAGCCTTTAATCAGCGTTTCCTAAAGTAATTTATTATTCACAAAGAGGCTTTTTTAATTTGAGTAAACGCTACAGCGTTTCCTTATTAGAAAAACGCAGTACCCAATGCAACGGCATGATCAATTTCATGCAATTCAAAAAAGATCCCCCGCTTTTCAGTTAACGTTTCTTGCAAAATGCGGCAAACTTCCTCTTTAATTGCATAACTTTTCGCAAACGTGGTTCCTTCCGCAACAATACAAATCGGCTTTTCGGGATTCCTCCCCTGCCCTGTTTTTACGGCAACCGCGCTCAAAGCAGCGGCTACAATGCGGGCGACTCGCTTTAAAAAGGCAGCGCCAATTTCGCGTACAAAATACGTATCATCGGCAGTCGCACCTGCAGTTTGCAGCAAATTCCTCATAGCGTTTTTCGCTTGATTTTCGCCGAGCAAAAATTCGTTAATCGTTTTTAAGTCAAAATGCTGCTTCTCTAATATTTGTGCAACACCGTCGGTAAAAAGACCTTCGCTACATGCGCATCGCAGTGCTATGGAAATAAGCTCACCGAGATATGCTCCGCTGCACATTTTTTCCAGTTTGCACGTACTGCCGTTAAGACTCGCAGCTTGTAGCTCCGCATCAAAATCGGAAGCGGCGATGCGGTTTGTTTTTGCCGTTTCGCATACCACAATTTGTCCGAGACACTGCTCGGCAGCGGAAAGTTTTGGTATCGGCTCCGATTCGATGTAAGCGATATTAAATCCGGTACCTAAGATCATCCCGATATATGACGAATAGGTTTTATTGAGCGAAAGCCCCGAAAGCAAGGCGGCGGCGGTATCGTTGATAACAAAAACGTTTTTTACCCGTTTCCACCCTCGTTTTTGTAACACGGCAAAGAGGGACGCCCCGACCGGCGTGTGCAAAATTCCCCGCACCTGCACTTCTTTAGACATGCGTAGCACACGGGCATCTTTTTCAGGCGTCATTTCCAACGCGTACGCAAAACAAAAGTGGATTTCAGCCGCTGCGTCTTTTAAGTAATCGATGCTTTCCGCAATGCTTTCAAAAAACTCATCCTTGGTGAGTTCTCGTTCAACGGCTGGCAGCTTTCCTCTTTGCGCTTTGAGGATTTCCGCCTGTCCCGCTTTAATTTCCACGAGAAACGAACGGAAATTGGTGCCGCCCGCGTCAAGCACAATTACTTTTTTGTCTTGCACCTTGTCAACCGTTATCCACGTCGGAAGCATTTCCTGAGTGTGCGGTGCATCGGAAGATGCCAAACCGGCATATAGATCATACCATAATGCCGTAGCGGTGTGCTCAACCGACGGAGCGGCAGGGTCAAAATTATGCCGCGCAAAAAAAGCGGCACATTTCGCATCACGCATGTTCATAATGGTTCATTATAGCATAGCATCTCAGCGATGTCTAGCCATAGAAAAAGCACGGTTTCAAGGAAACGCTGTGAAAAGATGTGAACATCTCACCAACGTTTCCCGAACCGATTTCTCGCGCAACTTTTTATCGTAAGCTCGCATATATTTTTTCGAGGTTCGCTTTTTGACGTTCATAGAGTGAAAGTCCGTCGGCGGCGATTTCAAGCGTGTAAATCACTGCAACGCTCGTGTGCGCATCCCGCGCGAGAGCGTTCGAAACTTGCGGACTTGCTTGCTCTTCGCTAAAAATCACTCTTATGTCATTTTCTTTACAGTAGCGAACGAGTTCTTTTAACATCTTCGCTGAAGGTTCTCCTTCGTTAAATACGTCCCGAATGCCTTTTTGTTCAAGACCCAAATCACGACACAAATATGCAAACGCTTCATGCCCAACAATAATCGTTTTCTGTTGCTTTGAAGCAATTTTTTCACGGTATTCATCGCGAAGCGAAACCAGCGCGGCTGCAAATTTTTCGGCGTTTGCGTCATAGTACGCCGCATTTTCCGGATCAATCGTTTTCAGTGCCGCAGCCGCATTTTGCGCCATTTTTCCCGCTTCGGTAAGTCCCAGCCAAATATGCGGATCGTATTCACCGTGATGATGTCCTTCATGGCTTGTCTCGTGCGAATGCGCCTCACCGTGTTCTTCTATCGGTAGCAAATCTATCCCGCGTGAAAGGTCAATGACAGTGTTTTCCGCCAGCACTTTTTTTTCAACCAGCTCTTCCGCCCAAGTTTCCATTTCCAAACCGTTCACAAAAAGAAGAGAGGCAGTTTTCAAAACCTGCAAATCTTTCGGACGCGGTTCATAGTGGTGCGGCTCCGCAGTTTCGGGGACAACCGGAACAACGGTTATTTTATCGCCTCCGACAGCACTGACAATTTCACGAATAGCGTTAAAACTTACCGCGACGGTCAGTTTCCCTGCGGTATCATCTTTTCCGCTCTCGGAAGAAGGCTCCGCCGTACCAAATGCGACAAGCGGAAACAACAAACACAAACTGAATAAAATACAGATACATTTTTTCATTTGAAAAACTCCACTATTAGTAGTTTACACAATTTTCAAAAAAAATGCAAGTCATTTGCAAAAATATTTTCTACTTTTTTTATTCCCATAAAGAAACGCTGATTAATTCAATTATTTTACTGAACAAACATTGAGAAACAATTAGGAAACGATGTTAACCGGACTCAAGCCTTTGACCAGCGTTTTCGTATTATCCTATTTTTTTGTCGCTTCCTGCATACGGGTAAAAATCGCCTGCAATTCCGGCGGTAAATTTTCATTGAGCGGGATTGAATCACTTTGCGGTCTTTCTTCCGCCTTCGGCGGCTGCATCTTTTTATGTGCGTAAAATTTTTTCACCGTTGTACGAATATTTTTTATTGAAAGCCCTTCATACTTTTCATTGATTTTTGCGATAATGCTTTCTTTGCAGCTCATAACGGTTTGGGCAACCGCCGGATGATCCACTTCAATAAACGCCGTCCCGTTTTGAATGTTTAAAAGCGAGCAATGACCGGCAAGTTTTTCACCGACAATATGCAACCAAATATCGCTCGCGCTTTCCGCCTGCGCGTTTTTTTCTACAAACAGCGAAACAAGCTCAGATGCGCTCGCATATTTTTTTTGTTTTACTTCGTTTTCCATGTCAGGATCTATTTTACTTTTGAAACACGACCGCGTTTTGCCAACTCCGCTTCAATCAGCCGATATTCAAAAAAGGCGGGATAGGGGCATTCACTCGCTTTTTCATACAATTTATCCGAAACTTCCGATTTTTTTATCAGTTCGTAAAACTTTGCGAGATAAAACTGCATGCGGTATTTTTTTGTGATATTTTTTTCCTTATCGAGACGCGCTACCACATCGTTATCGCCGATATGATCAACAAAAAGCCGAGAAAGAAAGTACTCCGTTTCTTCGGTTTTTTTGTCAATTTTTGGAAGCTGCTTACTCATAAAATCTTTTCCACTTTTCACGTCGCCGAGTTGGTAATAACAAAGCGTAACCATCAACGCATAAAATGTATTATTCGGTGCATATTTCCACGCATGATAAAACGCCTCTCCGGCTTTTTGGTACTCGTTTTTTTCAAAGTACAAAACACCCAAGCCTTCCGCCGCAAAGTAATAGGTCGGATACAACGTAAGTACTTTTTGGTAGTCGTTGATTGCCGCGTCTTTATGGTTTAACGCATCATTAAGTCCCGCACGGTAAATGTACGCAATATAATTTTCCGGTTCCAAACGGATTACGTTAGTGTAAGCTCCCAATGATTCTTTTAATTTTCCGGCACGCGAACAGTATAAGCCCTTGTCGGACCAAAACTCCGGCACATCATTTTCCAACTTGATTGCCTTGCCGATGTTTTCCAGCGCAGGTAAAACTTTACTTTGCTCGAATTGCACCCGCGCCAGCATCGCATACGCCGACGCATTTTTCGGATTTTGTTTTAGCAGCGAATTCAACTGCGTTTCCGCCTTGTCAAATTCGCCTTGCATGTATAAAACATCCGCTAACCCGACAATTGCGTCTTCATTACCGGAATTGGCGGAAATCGCTTTTGAATAGTATTGAGCTGCAGTCACATAACTTTTCGCATAGTAAGCGTCATGACCGAGCTGGGTCAAGGCTTCCGCATTTTTCGGTTCGAGGGCGACGATTTTTTTTAAGTATGCATTCCGTTTCGCTTGATTATTATCGATAGCGGCAATGTAGCTCTGTGACAAAAGCGTTTCCGTATTGGTCGGATATTTTTTTTCAAGTGAATCGGCGAGCGTTTTTGCTTCGTCAATATCGTTATTGGAAATTAAAATCGCCAATTTTAAATTTTGCATATCTACTTTTTGCGTAATGCTTTGATCATAGGAGTCAAAAAGTTTTAAAGCTTCATCCGTTTTATTTTTTTCTAAAAGCGTTTTTAACTTGGCGGTAAAATCCAACTCACTCACTTTCGCTTGTGTCTTCGGTTGCGGCGATTTCGGTTTTACCGGTTTCGGCTGTATGGGCTTCGGTTGTTTCGGCGGCACTTTCGGCACCGCCTTTGATGCGGACGTTTTCGCTTGCGGCTTTTCAACCGATTTTTCCGGTTCAACTTTTTTCGGTTCTTCAACTTGAGGTTCCGTAACGGCTGTTTCCGATTCTTTTACCGAAGCCGCATCGGTTGTTTTACACGAAAAAAGGACAACCGTTCCGATTAAACAAAACAGAATAAGATATTTTTTAAAAAAATTCATACTAACTCCATAACCTTGATATTTTATACAAAATAATATAGAATACCCGCCGTTTATGAAACATACAGGTATAAAAATAATTACACAAATTATAGCAACCGTTATTGCAATTATCGGACTTTTCATCATACAATTCAAGAGCGGAAAAACTTTTTCGCTGAATTTAGGCGCCATTTCCGTTGCGGGGCGATATGACACCATTGATGAAAAATCCGTTCCGCTTCTTCCCGTGCAGGTTGTTGCAAACGGAATCAGTTTTTTTGTCAGCGAGCGGGACGCACTCATTGCAACGAATGTGATAAACGAAGAAGAAAAAGAAGAATATCAAACCGAGTTAAAAATTATCGGATATGAAAACACCGAACGCTCCTTTACCATTCATTGTATGCAAGACGTTGCCATCACCTTTGCGTACGACAAATTCGGCGACATTGAAGTTTTAAACATCCAAGCCGCCATGCCGGAAACCGTCAAAGCAGTGAGTATTCCATGGAAAATTGCGGCAAACGCAAAATTCGGCATTAAAAACAGAAAGAGCTTGATTTCTTACAACAAGAAAAATTTTCGCTTTGAAGGAAATTTCGGTTTTAACGCCATGGGCATCATCGACAGCAAAATCGAACAACCGCGATTGATTCTCGAGCGGGAAAACGGTGCTTCGGCAAATTATGTAACCTATGTTGAAGCGAGCGAATTCAGTATTGAATCGGTTGCATCAATGAAAGGCAGTTCCGCCGATGAGTACAAAACGGCAAAAGAAAACTTTGCCAATCTCGCATTTACCGTTTTGCGGGAACAGATTACGCGGAAAAATTACAGCGAACAAACGATTGCGTCTTACATTGCGGAAATGGCTCGGCGCAATATGTACCTCACCGCATTAAAAAACGTTCCGAAAAATGTGCTGCCGAAACATGCGTTCACCGAATTGACGCTGCCCTTTTACGGGAACACTATCGAAATGTTTAATAAAATAGTACAGGAAGAAAATATTCAACGTAATAAACTTTCAAAGATGATTTCCGAGCATGCCGTTTCGGTTTTTGAAACGGAACATTTAATTGCATATCTCGTTGATAGAAACAGCGCCGTTTTAATTTCCGATTTAAAAGTACTTTTAGACGGCTGCGATTTATCAAAAATAAATATACTGCAAGCATTGGGCATCATTGAATGCTTTTTGGATTATGGAGCATATTTTCCGAGTCAGGAAAACTTTTTTGAAAAAAGCTTAGAAACCTGTTTTCGTAAAATAAAAGATTCGTTTACCGTTATCGATGATAACCTCTATGCCGTACAAACGCTTGACGAACAGGCGTTTATTGACACGCTTTTTACCGTACGGCTTTCGCGCGCCTTACTTCGCGTTACCGCAACAAATTGGAAACCGGTTGCTTATAAGCTTTTTACGTCCGTTTGCAGTCTCATTGGAGCGGACGGCAGTTTAGCGGCTCGCTACAATGTAAATACCGACGGTGAAAAACGAGGCTTGATTGTCGACGACGCGAACATTTTAAATGCGGCAACGTTATATCCATTCATTGTGGATACGAACTGGTATCCGTCGGCAAAATCATTGCATGCGGCAGCAAACGGGATGTGGCTTTATGGATCGGCACAAAATATTTCAATTGTTGAAAAAAAATCGGGATACGTGCGGTTTGCCGTCGAAGGCGTAAAAGACGGCGCCGAATATCTCGTCATTCGAAATATTCGGCAGCTGAAATCCATTATCATTTACGGCTTGGACTACCGCAGTGATGAGCGCTTTGAAACTTATAATTCATCAGGGTATGTATACAATGAAGCGACGGCAACATTGTATCTCAAGCTGAAACACAAGCAAGACACCGAAGAAATTGTGCTTACGATGAATTAACACATCACGCGCCATCGTTCTAAAAACCAACCCAATATCGGCTACGGAAAAATTTTAGAGTTTTACCGATCTTACTATAAAGTCAGTAAAACTCGATCGCGTATAGAAAACGGTTGGTTTTATAAAGCACGCTAAACCTTAAATTTTCCGACTTCCGTACTTAAATTATCAATGGCTTCTTTGTTCTTTTGCGTAATTTCGTTTACTTCCACAATGGCATTGTTTATCTGAACGGCACCGCTTGCCATTTCATGCATGCTCTCAGAGACAACTCGAGTAAGCTCATCCAATTTTCGCATTTCACCGGCAACCTGCTCACCGCCTTTTAACATTTCCGCAGAGCCGTCTTTTACTTCCAAAGTTACTCCATTGATATTTTTAATGGCGTTTAAAACTTCACGACTGGCATTTTCCTGCTCTTTCATAGCCTGCGTAAGAATATCACTTGTCTGTTTTACTTCTTCCGAAAGAGTGAAGATTATATTAAATTTTTCTCCAACCAGTTTTGCAGAATCGGCAACTTCCTGAATTTCGGCGCTGAGCGTTTTTAAAGTGCCGGTAATATTTTTACCCTGAGTTGCAGATTCTTCGGCAAGTTTTCTGATTTCGTCGGCAACAACGGCAAAGCCTTTTCCCGCATCTCCTGCATGCGCCGCTTCAATCGCCGCATTCATTGCGAGTAAGTTCGTCTGACTTGCAATATTTTGAATAACATTACTCGCTTCAATAAGAGAACCCGATTCTTCGGCAATTTTATCGGTAAGCATATCTGCCTCGGAAACCGACTGTTTTCCGTCATCGGTCGCATTAGCGAGGTGCTGAACCGCATCATCCGCTTTGCTTAAATGTTGTGTAATCGATGCAATATTTGCGACCATTTCTTCAATCGAAGCTGACGACTGCGCAACCGAAGCAGCCTGCGTTTCAATACTTCCGTTTAAGTTTTTAATCGTACGGATAATTTCTTCCATAGTTGCAGCCGTTTCCGTGATACTCGCTGCTTGAGTCATAGCCTGTCCTTTCAAGCCCTCAATGTTTGCGCTGATCTGATTTACCGCACTAGCCGTTTCGGTCATATTTGCGGAAAGATCACTTCCGATTTCCTGCATCGTAATTGTACTCTTACTAACCTGTCGAACAGAATCCGCTATTTTTGAAATGGTTTCATTAAAGTAAATCGCCATATCGGTTGTTTCATCATTGCCGGTAACCGGAAGTCTCACCGTAAGATCTCCGTCACCCTGTGCTATATTTTTCAATGCAGTGATAACACGAGTTATTGGTTTAAGAATTTGAATGATAACGAAACCCATCACGCTTGCTATACTTACCAATATCACTCCGGAAAAGACAATAATACGGGTACGAAGCTGATTAAACGTATCCATAAACTCGTTCACCGGTGCTCGTATGATTACATCCCATTCCGCCGTTTTCATCATCGCATTGCTCGCAATATACATCACTCCGCCGTAATCATAATAATCAACAAATGTTTGCTGCGTATCCAATACTTTTTTAATGAATGCCGCTTCAGAAGCAATATGTGAATCGGCTTTTGCCAGTTGCAATGCATTGTATCCATCGCTGACGTGGTTTTTTTCTTTATGTCCTATATGTGTCCCATTTTTATCCGTAATATAGCATACTCCCGTTTTGCCGATAGTAATATCGTTAACATTATCACACAATATCATTCCATCAATAATACCGCAAAGAATCGCGTTCACTTTACCGGCTTCATCGGAAATAGGAACGGCAATAGTGCAAATAAGTTTTTTAGTTTCCAAATCAATAAAAGGTTCTGAAAACACGCGATTTACCCCTCGATTTGAATCCAAATACCATTGTTGCATTGATGTATCAAGAATTGTTCCATCCGGCAAGTACCACTGTCCGTTCGTGTCCATAATTGTAAGTTTCATAAGCGACTTTTCCGTATCCGCCAAGTTTTTAAGGAAAATCGCTTTTTCACGCCAGCTTATGCCGGCATCATGTAAAACCGGCTGCAATGCAATACCGTCAAGAAATTTAAACCATTCGCGATTGTAACCGTCAAGTTTATCAGCGACATCACTTGCTTTGTCGAAAAGATGAGCTTCGACGCGCTCCATAACCGATCTGCGTCCGCTTCGTACCGTCAAAAGGCCCAATATTGTAAGTCCGGTAGCAACTAAAATTTCTACAATAATTATTACCCGTAAACGAAGAGAAAAGCGTTTTTTATTCTCCATAACAGAGCTCCTTAACATCAAATAAATATTTTTTTTACTATACAAACAATTAATACGCTCAAATCAGTTTTTACCGCTCCCCGTTCATGAATGCTTAAAAAAGAGACCGAGATGATTGCTTTCCGAGCCTGAATTGAGACTTCAAATACTCCTCATTTTCAAGGAGGAATAGAACATGTAATCATTTTTTTCATTTTAGCAAAAGGGCTCCTCACAGTAAGACTGTATAGATTGTATGATAAAACTTACACAAAAACAAGTACCTTTGTACGTTAAAAATACTTGCGCCTTATAAACAATAAACTTTTATAGATGTGTTCAATTATGATAAGTCATAAGGAAACGCCGATTAAAGGCTTGACACGGAAAGGTCGTCTTTTAAAAAGCTAACTCAAATTTTTGAAAGATGCCCTCAATTCTCGATTGAATTAATCAGTGTTTCCTTAAGTTTATAAGTCAAGCACTTTTATTACTTTTTGCTTTATTTACTGCTCCGTTAAGGAAACGCTGATTAAAGGCTTGACGCCGTTTAACAGCGTTTCCTTATTGTTTCTCAATGTTCAGTATAATAAGGTAGAATTCTGGACGTTTAACTTCGCCGCTGAAATAGCGCGGCTCGTTAAACTGACGAGTTTTGAAAAACTTGGCAGTGTTGTGTTTTTCAAAACATCGCTTATTATACCGCCGTTTCTCGTTTTCTCGAAACGACGAAAATTCAGCTCTTTCGTGAACTGAGGTTCACTCATTCGCAGAATTTTAAGGAACATTTGCGAAACAATAGATGTTATCGGAACAATTCGGTAAACAAAAACGCGCTTTCTAAAAAGTCAAGTAAATGAAAAGTTTTAAAAACTGCGCGGGTAAACCGTTTGCCGTTTGGAAGTTTTTTATAACACCGGTAAAACGGCGGAAACATCACCATGACGACTTATACATATTCCGCCGTTTCACAACGCGGTGAACTTGTCCCTCATTAATAAAACGAATACGGGAAAAACTTACACTTTGAATTTATCTACTTCTTGCCCGAGCTTTTCGATACTTTCCTGATTTATTTTCGTTATTTCGTTCACCCCTAAAACGCTTTTATTGATATTAAGAACACTTTCGTTTATTTCTTCCATAGCGTTTGAAATTTCATCGGTTAGTTTTGTAAGATTATTCATCTCGCGCGCTACTTGATTGCTGCCCGTTAACATTTCTTGTGAACCTGCTTTTACTTCACCGGTGATAGCCCCGATATTCTGCATCGCTTTGAGAACCTGATCCGAACCGGCATTTTGTTCTTGCATCGCGTGCATGATACTATCCTCTTGCGTTTTTATATCGGTGGTGAGCGTATGACTTTCCATAAACAAGTTTTGCGCTTTTAAAGCATCGGAAGTAATCACTTCAATTTTTGACTTTAACTCTTTTAGTACCGCACTTATATTTTTACCTTGAATAGACGATTCTTCTGCAAGCTTTCTAATTTCATCGGCGACAACTGCAAAACCTCTTCCTGAATCACCGGCGTGAGCGGCTTCAATAGCAGCGTTCATTGCGAGTAAATTCGTTTGATCGGCAATATTTTGTATAACTGTACTTGCTTCCAATAAACTTTCGGATTGATTTGAAATATCTTGAGTAACTCTCACCGAGTTCTGTGCTGCTGCTTTTACATCATTCGACTTTAGTTGCAGTTCATTAATTCGCTTTGAATTTGTCTGTAAAATTTTGCTAACCGAAGCGATATTTGCGACCATTTCTTCAACGGCCGCAGAACTTTCATTGACTGCCGTAGCTTGATTTTCGATATGCTTATCTAAGTTGTCGATTGTACGGGTTATTTGTTCAATGGCGGATGCAGTTTCAGTTACGCTCGCCGCTTGTGATACCGTTTGGGTTTTTATGTTTTCAATATTTTTAGCAATTTGCTCCGTACCGGAAACCGTTTCATGCATAGAATCCATAAGGATATTTCCATTTTTTGATATAACTTCGGAACCCGTTTTTATTGTCGAAAACATTTTCTGTAATGTATCAAGGTAATTATTAAAGCAAAGCGTAAAATGCCCTGTCAAATCAAAATTGCGAATTGGTATACGATATGAAAGATCAAAACGGTTTCCTTTACCGACCACAGACGCTAATCGAGTGAGCTGATCGATGAGTGCCTTTGATTGCTTATTATCCTGTCTTCTTGATAAGAACGTAAAAGCCACGCCATATACTATTCCAACAAAAAGCACAATTATATTTGCCGTTAAAACGCTTGTTACCGGAGCAAATCCCGTTTTTTGAAGTTCTATATAGTACCATTGTATATTATAAAGGGTTCCAGCCAAATAAAAAAGTTCAGCTAATGCAAAAATAGGAGCTTTATAGTTTATAATAAAATTGAGTCTTCGAGTATCATAGGTGTACACTTTTAAAAGCGCTTTTGTATCGGACAGAAAAATGTCAACGATAAGTATACAGTACAATGAAGCAACTAATGCTGTCGGCAAATAAGTTACAAAAACATTTAAAATCGGCATTGTTTGATCCGTTACTATAACGGAAAGAATTATCTTATAGATAATAATCGCAACAAACCAAAAACCGAAAAGTGACGCAAACACAACTACACTAAATCGAGATAAAGTATCGGTAACTTTTTCCTTTTCTTCTTGAGTCCTTTCGTCCTCGCTTTTTTCTAAAAAAGACCAAAGAGGTCGTAAGGAATAAATATAAACCCCATAGGATATAAAGTTTACAATTGTTATAAAAGCAAGTTGTAAAAAAAACTCTCCATTAAAAAGACGCCCCACAATATTCAAATCGCTATATGGGTCAAAAGCAGCGACGATAAAAGCACTATTAATGACACAAATATATTGAATAACCGTATAGATGAGTAATATTTTTGTTGTAATATTTTTCTTCAATGTCTGTACATCAATTTCTGAGTCAAAAGCCATAAAAACCTCCTGATACTTTTAGGTAAAATTTAGCGGTGAATAAAAAATATTCTATATTTTATCGAAAAAAAAAAAAATAATGTCAAGTGTCGGAATAAAGCAGTTCAGTTAGATAATTTCAAAACTGAATAAATAAATAACAAATGCACAGCCAATATTGGTGATCACATTTGCAAAAAGAGATACAAGAGCGGTTTGCTGCCACCGTATCTTGAGCTTCCGAAAAAGCAAAATATTTATTGGTATTTCAATCAATAATGTTATTACAAACATAAGGAGAAAATAAAAAATAAAGTACGGACTCATAAATTCTATTTCGTGAGCGCTGACCCAGGGGAACCAAAAGACACCCAGCCAACCTCCATTTAAAAACATTGACAACATAAGCCCGAATATTCCGCTCGCAAGATTTGAAACAGTCAACCGCCAATATAATGCACCGAATTTATATGCACGTTTTAGAAAAAAATAAAAAAGACATACTTCTAATGATAATATTCCCGCGATAATCGCCCAGCCCGGCGGCAAAAGAATAAGAATTGCCATTGAAACATTAAAAGTTGCGATTGATAATTTTGCTATTAGCCGATGTAATTTATGGGTATGTACACTCGTCATTCTTTCCTTCCTTGTTCAATATTTTTGATGTGTTCGATGATAGTAAAATTAAAAAATAATGTCAAGCGAATGAAAAATTTTTACACGGAAAGCCATAATAGCAAAAGTGTAGATTTTTTGTATCGGGACTATACCGGATAGTGGAATATGTCCAGTGGCAAGCATTAAGGAAACGCTGATTAAAGGCTTGACGCCGTTTACCGGTAAACTTTGTGAAGCAAAGTTTTTTGCTTCGCAAAGTTTTTTTGCAGAAGCAAAGTATCTCCTTTTATTGTTTCTCAATATTCGGTATAATAAGGTGGCACTGAAAGGTCGCCTTTTAAAAACTTTTAGTTTTGAAAGATGCCCTCAATTCTCGATTGAAGTAATCAGTGTCTTTATAACGGCAGGATAAAAATAATCCCGTTGTATTTTAGGAGACATTATGGCAGAAAAAACAAAAACCGGACCGCAAAAAAGCGACACAAAAAAAAGTACAACCGCAAAAGCAAAAAAAACACCGGTGAAAAAACAAACGGCGGTCGAAAAACGTTTGATTACAAAATTAAATGAAATTCTTCCGAACTTAAACAAAGAAGAGTTAACCTTTTTGTGTGATCAAGCGAATACGATATTGTACAATCGAAGAATAGAAGAGATTGCAGAGCAAGAACGTAAAAAAGCGCTCCAACAACGAACCGAAGCAAAGAAAAAAGAACACTCCGGTATCCAAATTGTACGCGGTGATAATTCGCATGTGTATCACATTATTTGCAACGGAAAATATTCGATGTTCAATGATGAGGAAATGCTTTCCATTATTCGCATCTGTCATGCGGAAGACAGCGACAACGATATAAAAGCCCGCCTCTATCACTGGTTTTTTATCGAACGCCGCGACTTTCTCGGCGATAACGGACTTGCAATTGATGATCCGGAATTTGAGCAGCTGATTACGATCGTAAAAAAACAATTTAAACTTGAAATGCCGTCATAGTATGTGCGGTAGCAACTATACAAGGAAACGCCGATTAAAGGCTTACGCCGGTTTTTAAGGTCATGAAAGATGCCCTCAATTATCGATTGAATTAATCAGTAGCTCCTCAAGGAAACGCCGATTAAAGGCTTACGCCGGTTTTTAAGGTCATGAAAGATGCCC
>ERZ1673752.2911-NODE-2911-length-17601-cov-4.991679_pt1 | contig 17601 bp, 15 predicted proteins | sample MGYA00580195_ERZ1673752 | MGnify/ENA primary metagenome ERZ1673752 (study PRJEB41218, sample SAMN15661744) | gut metagenome | host: Homo sapiens | place: Canada: London | collected 2015-08-20/2019-03-30 | study: EMG produced TPA metagenomics assembly of...
CTTTTTTTTATTTTTCTTCTCATAGTTGTTATTTTTACCCCCAATCCCTATCTTTGGCAGCAAATAGATGTTATTTTTCAAAAGAAACATATCGAAACTATCGGACGAGGAATTACTGATACACTATACGAAGTCCGGCGATACGGAATATTTCGGTGAATTATATAACCGATATATCCCGTTACTGTACGGACTTTGCCTGAAATACTTGCATGATGAAGACCGGGCACAGGAAGCAGTCATGCAGTTGTTTGAAGATTTATTGCCTAAACTGAGAAATTATGAGATAAAAGTTTTCAAGCCATGGCTCTACCGGGTGGCGAAGAATCATTGCCTGCAACTTTTACGGAAGGAAAATAAAGAAATTCCGTTAGATTATACGGTTAATATTATGGAATCTGACGAATTTCTGCATCTATTAAGTGAAGAGGAAAGTTCGGAGGAACAACTGAAGGCATTACATCACTGTCTCGAAAAGTTGCCCGAAGAACAACGGACCAGTATTACGCGTTTCTTTCTGGAAGAGATGTCGTATGCCGACATTGTGGAACAGACCGGATTTACTCTGAACAATGTGAAAAGCTATATCCAGAACGGAAAGCGAAATTTAAAAATTTGTATCAAGAAACAAGCCCTATGAAACTATTGGACTACATACGAGGACTCCGCAAAGGAAAAGAGGCACACCGACTGGAACGAGAGTCGATGCAGGATCCTTTCCTGGCCGATGCTATGGATGGTTACAGCCAGGTGGAGGGAAATCACGAACAACGGATCGAGAAACTGCGGATGCAGGTTTCAGCTCATTCGGCAAAGAAAAAGAACACCCGTGCTATCACTTGGAGCATCGCTGCCTGTCTGGCTATCGGATTCGGTATCAGCAGTTATTTCCTGTTCCTGAAAAAGAGTATGACGGACGAAGTGTTCATTGCCAAAGAGAGTGTTTCCTCCAAGTTGGCTGAACCCGCAGTTCCGCCCACTCCGGCCATTCCTGCAACTCCAACAGTTCCGGCAACTCCACAAAAGGAAATCGCATTGGCTACCGCAAAGGTAAAAACGGATTCCACTCCTGCTTCCGAAGATTCCACGCCTGTTTCCGAAATTACTGCGAGACAAGCGGATAAGAAAGATATGATTGCCAAAATCCAAGCGACTTCCCAACCACAACAAGGTACGCCGCCTGTGGCAACTGTGCCGGTGATGGAGGAAGTGTCGGAAGAGACTGCCGCATTGCAAGAAGTAGTAGCAACGATGGATACTTTCGAATCTGAATCTGATAAGAAAATGAAGTTGGCTAAGGTAGCGACTATCCTTCCTCAAAAGAACATGATTAAAGGGAGAGTGACCGACGAAAAAGGAGAACCGCTTATCGGAGCCAGTGTGACATATAAAGGAACGAATATCGGAACCATCACAAATATGAATGGAGAATTTTCGTTAGTCAAAAAGGATGATAAGAAACGATTAACAGCGGAGTATATCGGATATGATCCGGTAGAAATCCGGGTAGATACCAGCCGGACGATGCTCATTGCCATGAACGAAAACAAACAGGTACTCAATGAAGTGGTGGTAGTGGGATACGGCGCTAAGAAAAATAAGAAGTCAACAACTGCCGGAAATGTTGTGACGGTTAAAGAACAGGCAAAGAAAGAGATTACTCCGCAACCTGTCATCGGAAAACGTAGCTATCAGAAATACCTGAAAGAGAATCTCGTTCGTCCAACGGATGATAACTGTAAAGATATTAAAGGGGAGGTAGTCCTTTCTTTCTTTGTTAATGAAGAAGGAAAGCCGCAAAATATCACTGTTATTCATGGATTATGTGAATTCGCTGATAAAGAAGCCATCCGGCTTGTCAAAGAAGGACCTAAGTGGACAAGTGGAAAACTCCCGGCAAGAGTAACAGTACGATTCTGAACTTAATAAATACCAATAAGAAGGCACATTTGTGCCAACACAGTGGCACAGACATGCAAACAAGGTGGCATTGTTGTGCCAACCTATTGGCATAGTAATAACAACACAAAGCCTATCTTAAATCAGTTCGTAACTAGCCATCTGTATTGGCATATCCAAATTATGAAGCACTTTCTCCAATAGAATACCCTCTCGGTTATCATATTCATACCCGAAAGTGGCACGAATACCTTGCAGGATAAACTGTGTGGCACGGTCCAATGCCATCGGCAGACTGTCTCCCTGCATTAAAGAGCCGGTGATGACACTTGTAAAAGTATCGCACGTGCCGGGATAATGTGCAGGCAGATAAGGGCAGGTCACTTTCCAGTAGCGGTTTCCCTGACGGTTATATGCATAGACAGATGTTTTATGAGGCTCATCATGTACAGGAACACTGGTGATGATAACCACTTGCGGACCTTTGTCGGACAAAAGACGAAGATATTCTTTCAGTTCTTCATCCGTGTTATCTGCTTTATAGGGTTTATCCAATAAATAAAACAGTTCCGTCAGATTGGGGGTAATCACATCTGCTTTCGTGATTAAATGGCGCATCTCTTTTATCATCTCTCCATCAAAGTTGGTGTATAACCGTCCGTTATCTCCCAATACCGGATCGGCAACGATCAGGCTGTCCGGCCGACGAAAGTCCCTGATAAAATCAGAAACAATCTGAATTTGTCTCGGAGAACCCAAGTATCCGGTATAGATAGCGTCGAACTCTACCTCCAGTTTCTTCCATTGGGCAATAATCTTCGGCATTTCGTCCGTCAGGTCGAGGAAGGAGAAACCGGGATATTGCGTATGATTGGATAATACAGCCGTAGGAAGCGGACAGACCTGAAAACCCATGGATGAAAGAATAGGAATGACGACGGTCAGAGATACGCGCCCCATTCCCGAAAGGTCATGGACGGCGGCTATTTTCTTTACTTTATTGGCATACATATAATTTATAATTAAACGTTTTACTACTCTTATCCTACAAATTCATTTATCTACTATGGACAAACAGAAACAGATATTCAATTTACATCAAAGGAGATTCGACTATATTCTCCCAAAGACTCTATTACATCCGATGGAAGCCGGACTTTATCCAAACAGAGCCTCTATTTACATCAAACGGAAGCTCTGTTTATATAAAACAAAAGCTCTATTTCTTATCAATAGAGCCTCTGTTTTTACAGCGTCAACGGAGTCTCCATTTCGTTTGCACTAACAAATATAAAACTCCATTGTTTTGAAACCAAATTTATTTTAGAATAATCAACACGGAAACATTAGGTTAATATCACTAACACGTCTCGTGCCCCATGTGCTCCCATCACTAAAGCCTGCTCAATATCAGCAGTCTTTGACGGACCGGAGATGAACGTTCCGAACTGATATTCCTGTCCGTCCAGTTCGCGGTAGGCGTCATACATGGTATCTACAATTTTATTCCGGTCGAGCAGAATGACCAACTTCTCCGAGATAAAATAGATTGCTTTATATTTCACCGTCTGCGGTATCCAGATGGCTCCGTTTTCGGCTACTCCGATTTCTCCTTTCACTACGGCAACATCTGTGCCGTCCAACTCTTTCGGATCATCCAAATTATCGGGATTGAACGTAGCACAGGAAATATCCGGCAATACGGAAGCAATACGCATAGCGTCCAGATAAGTCCGGCGTATGACCGCATTCACATCTTCCCCTTCGCCCAATACAACTGCTGTACCACCCACCGCACGGCTGATTGCACAGAACTGTTCTATCTTATCAGGATATGACAATCGTTTCATATCCGCAATATCCGGTTTATCATAACGCGTCTGCGTATGCTGGCGGATGCTGGCTAATATTTCTTCTCTACTGCTCATTTGGATTCCTCCTTTCCTTGTACTTTGTTTTTCTTCCACATCTCATTGAACGACTCGCTGGCAAATTCCGGCAGTTCACGCCCCTTTCCCCAATCGTCGAGATCGTTGTATTTCATGAAACGAGGCAGGCCATTTACCACCGGGGCTGCCCACAAGGCTGCGTTGAACAATGCCGGACGCTCCATCAGGAACTTCATACCACCGGACATGATCTTCTTTCCCGTATTGGCTTTCCCCAGTCCGTCCAAATCCTGACGCCATTTGTAAATCTGTTCTGCCAAATCTACTTTCACCGGACAAACATCGGAACAGGACATACACAGAGAACAGGCTGAAAGATTATCATAATACTTCTCCGGAGCATGGGCCATACCCAAGTTGATGCCAATAGGTCCGGGGATGAAGTATGTATAAGAGTAACCTCCACTCCGGCGGTACACCGGGCAGGTATTCATGCACGCACCGCAACGAATACAGTTCAATGTCTTGATATGGTCGGGCTTGGACAGTAAGGCACTCCGGCCGTTGTCTACGATGATAATATGATATTCACCGCCTTCGCGGGGACGGCGGTAATGAGAAGTATATGTTGTCACCGGTTGTCCGGTGGCCGAACGGGCGAGTAATCGGGTGAACACACCCAATGCGTCCAGATCCGGGACGATCTTTTCCATACCGAAAGCGGCAATGTTCAGTTTCGGGTAGGAAGTACCCATATCGGCATTTCCTTCATTGGTGCAGACCACAATGTCACCGGTTGAAGCGACGGCAAAGTTGGCGCCTGTCATGGCGGCTTCGGCATTGAGGAAGAGATGACGCAGGTTCTTACGTGCGGCATGAGTCAGGTAGGTAGGATCAAAGTTTCCCTTTTCCGTGCCCATCTCCTTTTCGAATAGTTCGCCTACCTGTTCCCGTTTGATGTGGATGGCGGGCAATACGATGTGGCTTGGTTCGAGATGCATCAATTGCAGGATGCGTTCGCCCAAATCGGACTCTACGACATCGATGCCACGCTCCATCAGGAAAGGATTCAATCCACACTCTTCGGCGAGCATGGATTTGCTCTTGATGAAATGGTGGACGTTATGCTCATTCAGTATTTCGTAGACGATGGCGCAGTATTCATCGGCATCTTTTGCCCAATGTACGATGGCGCCGTTGGCGGTAGCATTCTTCTCAAACTCCAGCAGAAGTTCTTCGAGGTGGCTGTTGGAGTATAGTTTCAACTCGCAAGCCTTGTTGCGCAACTCTTCCCATTCGGGAACTTCCTTGCTCATCTTGTCCCTTTTGGCACGGACCATCCAAAGGGTTTCGTTATGCCATGCTGCCATCTTGCTGTCCTGCAAGAACTTTTCGGCAGCCTTTGAATGTTTTGTACTCATGATTGCGACGCTAGAATTTCTACAATATGGATAATCTGAATAGGCAGATGCTCCCGTTTGATGACACCTTGCATGTGCATCAGGCAGGAACTGTCCGCTCCGACAATATACTCGGCTCCGGTAGCGATATGATCTTTTACCTTATCACGCCCCATGCAGACGGAGACTGCCTGCTCTTCCACCGCAAACATTCCGCCAAAGCCGCAACACTCGTCAATATGGCTGGGCTCGAATACTTCGATACCTTCTACCAGATTGAGCAGGTCACGCAATTTATTGTAATAAGGGATGTTCAGTTCGGTGGGAGCAGAAATCAACAGTTCGCGAACCCCATGACAGCTATTGTGAATACTGACTTTATGAGGAAAGCGTGCAGGAATTTTGGAAGGTTTCAAGACATCGTGAATGAACTCACAAATATCATAAATCTTTCCCGCACTCTGACAAACATGTCCTTCTTTCTCCAAGATGCCCGGATGATTCTCTTTCACAAATGCCACACAACTGGCGGAAGGACCGACGATGTAATCGTATTCACGGAACAGATCGTCAAAACGGAGTGCCAATTTCATCGATTCATCTTCAAAACCGGCATTTGCCATCGGTTGTCCGCAACAAGTCTGATCCAACGGATAATCGATGTCTACTCCCAAACTTTTCAATAGTCTATACGATGCCACTCCCACATTGGGGTAAATAGCATTGATATAACAAGGAATAAACAAACCTACTTTCATACTATATTTTGTAATAATTTAAGCTTCTTCCGCATCACCCGTCTATTTTGTTCAACGGATGTCGATTAATTTGTGTGTTTGCAGGCTGAGTCTCCATTTGGGATGTCGCATTACACAGTCCACTGTTGAAGCAGTGTTATTACAAGAACAAGGCTGGAGGAAAAAATGTTCGGCCGGAAGTAGTTCAAAAATACTTATATCTTGTCCTTCATAGACCACTTTCACTTCATCCATCCGGTCGATGGCAAGTTTCACCCCTTGTTTGGGGGAGCAGGTCACCCAGTCGATAGCTGCCGGCAGGGGGCGTGTACCGTTGGTTTCGATGGTCACATATTTGCCTGCTTGGTGCAAACGGTCAATCAATTCATCGTCTATCCATAAGGAAGGTTCGCCGCCCGTAAGGACAACGGTGACGGCAGGATATTTTTTCACTTCGGCGATAATTTCATCGTCGGTCATCATTTTTCCTTCTTCGTGTTGTGTGTCGCAAAAGTCACATTTCAGGTTGCAGCCGGAAAAACGGACGAAGATGGCCGGAGTTCCGGTATGGTAGCCTTCGCCCTGCAAGCTGTAAAAGATTTCATTAATCTTTCTCATCATCAAAATTTGTTTGGTTTGCTATTCTTGTCCTTCTGCGCCACTGGGATCTTTCTCGTAGATGACAATGTTTCCTTCCGATTCCTGCACTTCTACTTTATAGCATTGAGGAATCTGTTTACATACCCACCGGGCGATATTCTCCGCTGTGGGATTAAATGGGAGTACTTCGTTGAGATTTTGATGGTCGAGTTTCTCCGTGACTACTTCTTTGATGCGGGTGAAATCTACCACCATTCCTTCGGAGTTGAGCCGCGCGGAACGGCAATAGACGGTAATAATCCAGTTGTGACCGTGTAAACTGGCGCATTTACTGCGATACGGGAGTACCAGCTTATGAGAAGCCGAGATCTCCATGCGTTTGATTACTGTAAACATGAGTGTATGTATTTTAATAGTTACACGCATCTAATGTCACCTCGATGCAACGGCAAAGGTAATATAAAATAGAGTTTTCATCCAGCAAAGAGTGTTATTTTTTCCCTTTTTTTGCACTATCTTTGCCGCATGAAAACTCTATATATTGTTTTAGGTAGTATTTCCCTTGCGCTCGGTATTCTCGGCATCTTTCTGCCGCTACTGCCCACTACCCCTTTTCTATTGCTCACCGCTGCCCTTTATTTCAAAGGGTCACCCCGATTATATAACTGGCTGCTCAACCATCGGCACTTCGGTCCTTATATCCGCAATTTCCGCGAAAACAAGGCGATTCCTCTCCGTGCCAAAATAATTTCTCTCGTATTAATGTGGGGAACGATGCTTTATTGCATTTTCTTCCTGATTCCTTTTATATGGGTAAAGATTCTCCTGGGATTGATAGCCGCAGGAGTCACTTATCATATTCTTTCTTTCAAGACATTAAAGTAATGCGATAGTCCCTGCCGTGCATCGGCAAGTTTATCTTCCCAATGTTTCACGGAGTTTTGGCCAATTATGTCAGTCACGTATTTCACAGAAATAAACGGTATTTCTTTTGAACGGCAGACAAATGCTTGTGCGTATGCTTCCATATCTACAACATCTCCGCTAACGTGAGTCAACTCGGTAAGGAAGCCATCTCCTGTATTGCAGATTCCATGTTCCGTCCAATACGTGCAATATCCTTTTTCTTCGAGCAGAGCTGATGAATCGATCTCACACTCCAATCCGAACTCTTTCATTTTCTGCATATCACGGTCTACAAACTTTCGACATACAAAAATATCTCCTACCTGATGGTTGACTGTTCCGGCACTTCCGATATTGAGCACCAAGTCCGGTTGTACCTGGCGGATTGCCTCTGCCAAATGAAAGGCTGATTTCACTTTACCAATGCCTGTACGAACGTAGTAAGGTTCTATATCCGGCCATTTAAGTTCTACAAATTCGCCTTGTACGGCGTAGGTTACTAATATTTTCAACATGGGTTTCTTTATTTCACAAATTATTATTATCCAATGAGATATGCAAAATACTTATATACCAAATCGTCGATTGACATCTCCTTTTGTTCAAAACGCATTTTATCCAATGGAGAAATTCTTTCCTCTACAGTTTTTTGCTTCTTATACATAGAAGATATATAATCATTTCCATCACGATTTATCAGTACAGAATCAGTAAAGTCAGCTACTCGGGTATCTGATTCTACATAATTTAATGTGTATGATACATCCCTGACACGCCCCTGTATAGGCGAAAGAATTCCCTTTGCCACTAAATCCTTCACATCCCTGGTAGCTGTATCTAATGAAACTTCGGCCAACTTGCTCCAATTTTTTGCAGTAAGTTTTCCTTCATAGCCATTCAGATATATATTGAGGATCATTCGTTGTCTTTCAGTTATAATGCTCCCCGAATGAGTTTTCCAAAAAATCGCTTTATTCAATATGCCGCTTAACAAGCCATTGGATTCATCAATAGCCCGTTTAAGACAAGCCAGATACCATTCTAACCATTCTGTAATATCACCATTTCCACGTTGAGCCTGTTCCAGCATACGATAATAAGCCTTCTTTTCCTTATTAATCTGCATAGACATACTAAAGAATCGCAATTTACTGCGATCTGTCTGGGATAATACCATATCTGATATAGCTCTCGCAATACGACCATTCCCATCGTCAAACGGATGGATACATACAAACCAGAAATGAGCAATTGCAGACTTTAATAATGACGGAGCTATATTGGGGGCATTAAACCATAAAAGAAATTTATCCATTTCGTCATATACACGTTCCGGCCCGGGAGCACGATAATGTATTCTTTCCCGCCCAAATGTACCGGAAACAACCTCCATAGCTTCAGTACGATAACTTCCCACTAAAATATCAGAAAAGCCACTTTTACCTGTTGGGAAAAGTGCGGAATGCCATCCGAATAATCTATCATGTGTTAACGGAGTTTCGTAATTCATTATAGCATCAAGCATCATCTCGACCATTCCATCAATATAATGCGTCGGTTCTTTCACATCGGGTACAGTTACACCTAATTTTCGGGCAACGGAAGAACGTACCTCTGCTGTATTCAAAGTTACTCCTTCAATTTCTGAAGATGCAACAACATCATGCGTCACAGCTTCCACCGTAGCGATCATCTGACTATCAAATCCAATTGTACTTAACCTTCCAACAAGATATCCGATAGCCCTGTTTGTCAGGGCTATCGCATCTGACAATCTTTCAGCGTTCCATCTGAATGAACTCCAATTTTCTATTTCATGGATAAACATACCATCAGTTATTTCTGCAAAAATAACTATTAAATTGGAGTTATCTATAAAAATGCGGTTAAAAGAGGTATGATAAGCCGCAAATTTTGCGGTTAATTAATGAGATTAAACCGCATTTAATAAAAACAAGGCATATTCACCACGCTTGGTTTGAAGAATCATTCAAACCAAGTACGAAACTTCCTTATGTGGAGTACCCAATATTACTTTTTACTATCCGGCAACGGATTAATAGCCCCCCTTTGTGTACAAGTATATGCCGATACATCTACCGCTTTGCGGTGTGATTCAGCGACCGACGCCCCTCTAAGTATGTTCACAACAAAGGTAGCAGTAAACGAGTCGCCTGCACCTACAGTATCGGCCACCTCGACTTTAGGTGTATCTATGGATGAAATTTCCCCACTTACATCATATATGCCACTACGTACTGCCCCCTGTGTGAATATAACATATTTGAGCGAGAAACGAGCAATGAGTTCTGCGATAGCTTCCACAAAATCAGTCGAAAGAGAAAGGAGAGAGATCAATAATGGCAATTCGTCTTCATTCAATTTGAGCACATTTGCTTTTTGCAAGGATTCCACAATCAAGTCTGTCGAATAAAAATGTTGCCTGATATTAATATCAAACACCTTCAAAGAGGTATCCGGCACGGCATCTATGAGTCTCAAGATTGCAGCACGTGACTTTTCACTTCGTTGTGCCAAAGAGCCCCAACAAACAGCATCTGCATCGCTGACAAGTTTCATGGTCGCAGGACTACACTCGATAGCATCCCAAGCAACATTCTCAACAATCTCATATTGCGGTACACCGGCCTCATTCAACGACACAAGCACTTTACCTGTCGGCAAAATATTACGGGAAATATATCCTAAATCAAGTCCGGTCTCTTTAAGCACCGTAAATGTTTCATCACCGAGTTCGTCGCCACCTATTGCCGTAACGGGATATGATTCTGCTCCCAATTCCTTCGCAAAAAAGCAGAAATTGATAGGCGCTCCGCCAAGTCTCTTACCTTCCGGGAAGCAATCCCAAACAACTTCTCCTATACCTATTATTTTCATGGTTTTATAGTTTAATAATTATTTTCATGGATGTTGCACCATTCTCGTCTATAAATTTATATGCCTTGTCATACTGTTCGAACGGAAAATGATTCGAAATAAGCGGTTCGAGACAGATAGCTCCCGAACTTACCTGATCGATAGCCGTAAGATAATCTTCATGGCGATACATCATCGTTCCGTTCACCTTCAGTTCGTGCTCTCCCAAATAGAACATATTAAGCGACGGATCCTTGCCAAATACCGCCACTACAACGATGGTACTCCCTTTTTCGATACACTCCATAAGCGAACGAATACTCGACTCAACTCCGGCAACCTCAAACGCAGCTTGAAAATCTTCATCCCCGAAAAGCCTCTTCGCTCCTTCTTTGAGCGGCGTCTTAGCTACATTGAGCGTATCTACTATACCACATTTACGAGCGATTTCAAGTCTGAAATCACTCACATCGGTAATAAGAACCCGTTTGGCTCCTCTTGCCTTAGCGAACTGCGCCACGAGGTTACCGATTGTTCCGGCACCCGATACAACCACATTCTTACCTTTCAAGTCCCCGCCACGCATGGTTGCATGCGCAGCCACTGCCACCGGTTCTATCATAGCCCCATAATCAAGTGACATACCTTCAGGCAACACCGCAACCCTGTCATCATCAACCACAAAAAAATCTTGCGCAGCTCCATTTGCCTGAAAGGCTTGCACTCTTAGCTCCTCACAAATATTATACTCTCCCCGCTGACAAGGCTTGCACTTCCCACACGCAAGTTGCGGACGTGCGGTGACAACGTCACCCGCCTTGCAGATCGTAACCGCCGTCCCCGTAGCGACTACCACTGCCGAATATTCATGCCCCTGAACTACCGGATAAAAAGTTGCCGGATGACATCCGTGATAAGAATGTATCTCACTTCCACAAATACCAATTCTCTTAATATTCAGAAGCACCTGATGTTCTTTCAGGTCCGACGCCTTAGGCGCCTCAACTTCACGAAATTCAATATGTTTTGGTTCTACTAATACCGCTTGTCTCATTTTATACCATATTTACTTAAAATTTCTATTACCGGAGTCTCTATTGACTTCGCCCAAAGTGCATATCCATAACTACTTGGATGAGTTCCGTCGACCGATGTTTCATGCGCATCGGAAGCATCAGGCGTAATCAGATAAACGTCTTTATACTTCGGGTTCGTGAGGATTTTCGCAAACAACTCCTCTACGGTTGCCGCCTTGGCCCGTTCTTTCGCATCAAGAACTGTATCGAATGAACGTCGTTCACGATAGATAGTACGCTGAAATATCAACGGAGTAGCCGGATGTGCCGCTATAAGCCGATCGACAAACGGCATCAGGCGCTCTCTTATCAGTTCTGCATCAGGATTTGAAAAAGTATCGAATATAAAGGCATCAGCCTTGACTTCCGCAAGAACGTCGAGCATGTAAGGTTGCATCAGGCAACGTCCGCTTGTTGCGAGCGACACGACTTGAAGGCCCGTATTACGCATAAATTGCATGGGATAACTCATACCGGATCGATCCGTGCTCACTCCCTGCGTAAACGAAGAGCCATATACCGCTATCCTGTGACGAAAATCGGACTTCAACGGTTCGATAACAGCATCGTCATCTATCCCTATCTTACAAGAAATGACCTCCGAATACATCGGCATATACATCATACATTCGTGCATCGTACCATCCATATTCTCAATGAGCGTGAATGTCTCGGTTTTCTCGCCCTTATACGCTTTCAATGAACCGCTTGCTGCATATTGCCATTGACCGTCTGCATTTTTGATATAAAGATCATATCCTTTATAAGAGATCGGCATGGTTGAATGGCTCGAATATACATATCCCCACTTTGTCGTAATCTGTATATTACGCGTGTTCGTTTTAAACAACACAGCCATACCGGCAGAGCAACGGAGTTGTCGATTCTCCGTCCTGTTAAAACCTTTATAAACCAATGTATCGACTCTATGATACGGATTGGGAGTCGATTCAAACGGCTTACCTATCAGGTTAAGCGTTGACGCCTCCGTCTGTTTTTGTGCCGAAACCGACAATACGCACGAAAGCGACAGAACAACCGTTATGAAAAACTTCTTCATTGCCTTGTATTTTTTAGTTGTTTACTGTAATAAGACCTTCAACCCTTCTGCTACCTGCATAGCATAAAACTGCTCATACTTTTCCATAAACACAGGGTATTTGTCCAGTCCCAATGACACAAAAGGTGATATCTTCAAGAACTCGGCCGGCGATCCTCCCGAAATCAACTTCCTGTCCGCCGGGGTGATGTGAGGTTCGGAGATAGCTATATTTTCACCGGACTCGGTGCGCGCACCTATCAGGTATTTGCAATAAACAGCTATCAGGAAAGCCTCTATCGAAATATCCTTCCCATCCTGCAACATCTGTTTGAGTATGGGTACCACATAAACCGCAAACTTAGCAATGCCATCGCCGCAAAGCCGTGATACCTGATCGCTGATCGCCTTGTTTGAAAATCGTTCGATAAGCTGGTCTTTATACGCTTCAAGGTCAACGCCTTCGGGAACCGGAACATAAGGAGTAACGTCCCTGTTCATAAACAGCTTTATCATTGCACGATACCTCTCGTCTGCCATTACAGCATCGACCTTCCTGAATCCTTCCATATAGGCAGGATAAGAAAGAAGAGTATGTGACGCATTGAGAAGACTTAATTTCATGATTTCATACGGGGTCACATCATGGGTGAATGTAACTCCCACCTTCTCCCATGCAGGACGGCCTGCAATGAAATTATCTTCAATCACCCATTGTATAAAGTCTTCACAACACACATCTGTAACCTTACCCGGTTTTGTTACGGGAGTGATTCGATCCACCATCGAATTCGGGAACGTCACTTTCTTTTTCGCCCACGCTGCCACCTCTGGATATTTCGCTTCGAAGTATGACATAAACGCGTATTTGGTGGCATTGCCGTTCATCTGCATGTTGTCACACGAAAGAATCGTAATCGGCAAATCTTTCTCCATCCGGCGTTTAAGTCCTTCGGCTACATACCAAAACACACTGCGCGATTGGTTAAAATCAACCTTATATCCCCCTTCGGTAATGGTGAGAGAGATGATTTTTATCTCCTCCGATGCTATTTTAGCGATGATAGGCTCACTATCTATTTCCCCCCATGCCAGTTCTACAAGCGAACCAATCAGCATACTATCCTGTTCGCCGGAAGGGCTGCATGTCGTCAACTGATATATGCCGTCGTCTTTCTTGAGGGCGTTGAACAAGACCCCGTCCGTAGGCATAATCATGGCTCCGAATACCCCCCAGCATCTTTGTAAAGGATCTTCAAGTAATAGATTTGTGTAAGCTTCGAGATGTGCACGATGGAAGTTTCCAACGCCGAAATGTACTATTCCGGCCTTTATTTCAGCACGATTATAATTAAAAGTCTTCATACGATAATTTCAATGTTTCGGCAAGTGATTTTTCCACCTTGTCGCAATGTTCTATATAGAATTTATAAACCTCATTCCATTTGTAATAAGATGCTTCAACCGCTTCCAACGGCAACCGGAGGTCTTTTTCATTCAGCATAAACTTAACTAAAACGTCCGGATTGCCTTCTGATTGGTAAAAGATCATCTGAAGGTTCGCACCCATCGGAATATCCCAATACTTCCAACTCCGTAACGCTTCTTTGGAATTACTAGCCTCCCGCGCCCACGTCCCGGCTTGCAAATTGGTCAAGATGGCCATCAGAACGCCATCGTGTCCGAAGTTGAGATTGATACCATGACGCTTGCGCACCAGATCTTCGGCAGATTCGTCTAACAAATGGCGTAACGTGCGGGATGCAAGTCCCCAACTACGCCCGTGAGATACCGGTTCAGGACCTTTCTGCGCAAAATACTTATAGTTCTCGATTTCCGCCCAAACCAATATTTCCTCTTCTGTAAAAATATCCCATATAGGCACTTGACGGTCGAGACATTGCATCAGTGACGCCATTAACCAGAAACGATGAATCAGGTCGTACTTGTCATACTCACTTTCTACTTGTGTTACGTCTATAAACAGTCTTCTAAAAAAAGCATCCACATCCAACTTTTCATCTATATATGAACGATATTTTTTATACCAACTGTTTTCCTTACCGAGTATATACTTATCAAGCGGACTCCTGCCGGGACATACGTTACCGTATGGATTCAGTGTGGTAAGGAACGAACGGGAGTTGTCTATCTCCGCCCATTCAAGCCCGGGGCGCAGTGACAAAATGCCCGAATTTACAGATTGCATGGTGGCCGCCACCCGAAGCACATTCGTTGCGTTAGTCTTCAAATAGGGATGGCCTTCAAATACTTCCGGATAGTTTTGTACCATCCTCCGGCCTATCTCCCTTGTCTGACGATAACCGATTTGTGTCAGATCGCCTTCTTTGTAAAACACATTCTTCTTGAACGGTTCAAGACGTTCGTACAGGGCTTTTCCAAAATCGGTAAGGTTGTTTGTGGCATGAGCTTTCTCCAATACGCCGTATATGGCAGGATAAGTCACCTCATCGTCTATCTGACGCGCTCCGTGACGAAAATAGCCGTTTATATAGAAAGGCGTATATCCTTTGGGCGCCGGCGTAACCGGATGTGAAAGATCGGTCACATAATACACGCCGCCGGCACGTTCCGGGTCCCTGCGTATCTCGTCGAGAGGATTTTCGGCCACCGGCTTTTCTTTCGGAAGAGAGAGTTTGAATATGCAAGGAAGATCAGACGTCTTTTTCGCATTCGTATTGGTATTGACATACATAACCCCGTCTTTAACCACAATGTCTTCCGGTTCGTAAATAACCTGTTCCTGCACATTGTATCGGGCAGTAATCGTCCGCCTATCCGTATCGTACACCCGGATGCAGGAAGGACGGCTGTCATCCTGTTTCCCAACTCCGAAGCAAAAATAGATTTTACCGTCATGCATACAGCCCGCTTGTGTGAACCATACCTCATAGGGGAACACCACCTGATCGAGAATGTCATTTTCGTCGAGGCGCACCTTTGCCCCCTCACTCAACGACGGTATGCGGAATTTAGTGGCGACATACTGGTTTTCCCATGCATGCTTTGTCACCTTCGCCACAGTACGTTTACGCGCCGAGAATATCCATATAAAGCCCCGCTCCCGATCGACCAGCCAGCTTGGCGCACCAAAGATAGGGACATACCCTTTCTCCGCCCACTTCGAGCCATCAAGTTCAATTGTCTGTGCGATTTCGCTGCTAAAACGTTTTCCACGACGGGTGATACTCTCCACAAAACACAACCATTCCAACTCGCTTCCTACCTTCCCGTTTGTGATATACAAGAGAGGAAACGATGCTCCGCGTTTTGTCTCGACGCCAAAGCATACATTATTTACATGGTTGTCCGGATGGGAGGACGCCAACTCAAAGCCTGCCACAGGTTTCGGATCGGCACTTTTGAAATCATAGATATTCACGTGCCCTCCATCCTCGCACGAGAATATGTAATCATCCCATATTTCAAGTCCTTGCTGTGCCCGCCCCCGTCCTTCCTTTGCCAGAAAGACAGAGCACTCCACCTCTTTCTCCGGCTCTACATACAACTGGGCGATAAGAGGAATAGAGATCAGTAAGCACACGACAGACAAATAGATCTTTTTCATAAGTATGCTCTATAAATTTAAAGTATGATTATGTTCTACGTTAATCGAACAGCTCTACGCCTAACGACTCAAGCCGTTTCTGCAACTCTCCTACATCGAGAGCCCGCGGAGTACAATGCTGCGACGCACTCATGGCAGCGGCAATACCAACTGCCTCTCCCATCGCCATGCAAATACTCATGACACGATATGAAGCGTGAGCTCTGTGAGTACCCGATATGCACCGTCCCGCCACCAGAAGCCCTTCCAAGCCCAACGGGAGAAAACAACGATACGGCAAATCGTATGGTTTGCAATATTGGATGGTCGGTTCCGCCTGTCCGGCTCCGTCAGGATTATGTATATCGACAATGAACAATGCTTTATGTACCACCACATCGGCAAAACGGCAGCCTTCCGCCATCTCATCGGCATCGATCACATAGTCGCCCATCACCCTGCGGCTTTCGCGCACTCCGGTTGTTGTACCGCTTCCGATCACTCTACAGTTTTCGTAACCCGGCAAATTTTCTTTCAAGAATTGGGTCAGGAGGCGTATCTGTTGCCTAAGTTCAAGATCGGCGGTGAAAATAGAGCTTACCGAAGTAATATCCACCCTATTGACTTGTGTCGTATTTACCTGACGGCAACCCGGTCTGACCGACGGATGCAAACGCACGGCAGCAAGCATCCGGGGAAGTTTGCCCTCATCGGCTTTCTTTTTACACCAATCAAGAAAACACTCGCCATTCAATTGAACATTGTCTACATCTCCAATGCAGATAATTCCTTTCGACTCATCTACGCCATCAATGGTGTATTCAAGGGTTACAGGCTGCATGAGTCCGTCAGCACGTCCTTTTTCTATTTTTGCACCGGCAAGAAAAGATACTATGGCATCACCGGTACAATCAATTGTAACCGCGGCTTCAAAACAGAGCGTCCCCTCGTTACTTGCACACTTAATGCCTTTTACCACCTTTCCGTCACGAATAACATCCGACACGCAACATTGCAAAAAGACATCGACGTTCTTTTCCCTGGCGACAAATTCTGCCAATGTAAGTTTTGCCTCTTCGAAATCGTGAGCATTTCCATGTTCGCCAATCCAGTCATTGTCTTCGACGCCAAGAATAGCACAAACCTCATCGCGCATCGTGTTCTTGCTTACACTACCGAGAATAGGGCCGACATACCCGGCGGTCAGGTTACCTCCGATGACTCCGTATCTTTCGATAAGGGCAACACGTGCTCCTTGCCGGGCGGCGGCTACAGCCGCACATATCCCGGCAGGACCTGCACCTGCTACTATTACATCATAATATTTTGTATTCATTATCTGCTTGTATATGGACCGGAAATAGTCTTAACAGTCATTGCCCCGTCAGAATCTGTGATTGTCACAACTCTATATTTGTTTCCCCCATCGGTCACACGAACTACAATATGTCCATCATATCCCTTTACTCTCGCAGCCTCTTCCGCCGTAACCCGGTCGTCTACTCCGCTGGGGCGATCGCCTTGCCAGAAGTTAGTGATAAACATGTCACACGCAGGGAGTGTTGTCTCCATCGAATTCAGTATATCGGTACGGGGATGACAATCTACCC
>ERZ1673752.2915-NODE-2915-length-17576-cov-10.357228_pt1 | contig 17576 bp, 12 predicted proteins | sample MGYA00580195_ERZ1673752 | MGnify/ENA primary metagenome ERZ1673752 (study PRJEB41218, sample SAMN15661744) | gut metagenome | host: Homo sapiens | place: Canada: London | collected 2015-08-20/2019-03-30 | study: EMG produced TPA metagenomics assembly of...
TATTCCGAACTTTTTCCGATGGAGAATTTTGTGACTTTTCCGTTTGACCCAAACGTGACCCAAACGGGAATTCGGAGCGGAAAGCGACGGAAGCTAGAAAACGCCGCCTGCCGGAGCTTTTCCGACAGGCGGTGCGTGTTTTTCTGCCCATTTTTTACTGTTATCCGACACTTGCCATGAAGCCGCTGATTTTCTGCGCAGCTTCTTTTTTCATGCCTGCCGTGACGTGCGTGTAGACATCCAGTGAGAATTCTGCCGAGGCATGACCGAGAATTTCCGCGACTGTTTTCGGGTCAATGCCGCTCTGGATTGCCAAGGTCGAGAATGTGTGTCTGAGGTCATGAAACCGGACGTGTTCCTCGATCCCGGCTTTTTCGAGCAGCTTCTTATGAATCCGCCCAACGCAGTCCGGACCATACATTCCACCAGTCTTGGGTGACGGGAACATATATGGGCTGAACGGGTGATTCTTGCGGTCTTCGACCAGCAGTCGAATTGCTTCGTCGCTGAGGTAAATCTCCCGGACGGAATTCTCCGTTTTCGGTTCTGTCACGACCAGTTCTCCCTTGCCGCGCGACACAGATTTTGATACAGTCAGCGTTTTCGTCTGCAAGTTCAGGTCGCTCCACAGCAGCGCCACCAGTTCCCCACGCCGCAGTCCTGTGCTGAGTTCCAGATAGAACATCGGCAGGACGCCCCATTCCTCCGCCGCTTTTAAGTAGTCGCGAATTTTCTCCGGCGGAATGATCTGCATTTTCTTCTTTTCTTTCTTCGGCAGGCGGCAGCCGTTTGCGGGATTGTACGGAATCAGCCGCTCCGTCACCGCCTGCTCCAAGCACTGCCGCAGCATCGTGTGCAGCCCGCGAATCGTCTTATTGCTGAGACTCAGATCGTCCATGTTTTCGTACCGCTGCACCCGACCGTGTGCTTTCGTTTCATTGTAGAATTTCTGGATTTGCAGCGTTGTGAGCGATATCAGCTTGATGTCCCCGATGCGCGGCTTGATATGCTGGTCAATGTAGTTCTTGTAATATGCCGCCGTGGATGCTCGAACGGACGGCTTCGCGTAGTTCTCGTACCAGAGCTGCGCCCACTCGCCCACCGTGTAGTCGCGTCGCTTCGTGATGTCGATTTTTTCGAGTTCTTCCATCGCCTTTTGCAGCTTCTCTTTGCATTCGCGCTGCGTCCGCGCGAGGACGCTCTTTGCGATTGGTTTTCCCGTCACCGGGTCAATGCCTGCCGTGTAGCGCCCCTCCCATCGTCCGTCTTTCCGCTTGCGGATGTTGCCTTCCCCATTTGCCCGTTTTTTCGCCATCTGTGTTCCCCTTTCCTGTTTGGTAACACAAACAACTACCATAGAAGAGGAATAAAGTCTAGCAAATTTTTGAAAATCCCGATACTTTTCAGCATCTGGGTTTTCCGGAAAAATGCCTATTCTTTGTTTACCACGACGCAGTTTTTGTGCCGCTAAATACCCCAGCAATATTCCTGACTGCGCTCTTACGAAGAGTTATGTAAACTCATATCCTCATTTGTATTACGCGCCCAAGACATCAGGATTTACAGACTTTGTTCATAACCCTGCGCCTGCTCATGGTCATCCTGCTTATGCCCCAGTGCCCGCCGTTTCTGCATGAGCTTTTTGCGGCGCTTGGAGTCCACGCGGATACCCATGGGATTGCTGGGCGGCACGGCATTGTCGCGGAAGATCTGTCCCATCTGGTGGAACAAGCGCACCGTGTATTGCAGAAGATAGTCGGATGGAAGCGAACTGCGCCGTTCACATTCCGCAGAAGTTTTCTCGTTTACAAGCTTTGGATTTACAGAAGCGTCTGGTGAAGATTCTGGTTCTGATGCTTTCTGTACTTGCTCCATCTGCTGACGCAGCTGCTCTGCCGTCTGGATGATGGCATTCTTGATGGCGCGAAATTCCTTCTGCTGTGAGAGTGGGTTGTGCTGCCGGGGCGTGCTTTTATAATAGCCCTCCAGCGTGTCGCGCAGACCGTTCCACGCGGCATAATACGCCGCTACCTCTGGTATTGTTTCAAGCTCGTCTACGATGGAATCCACCTTCTCCTTCAGCGGCTTTTTGAGATATCCGTACTGCTTTTTGCCGCCGACCTCGCGCAGTTCCAGCGCAAGTTCCATGAGCTTTTGCCGAATCGATTCCGGCGGATTTTCAACAGATTCTAGCCGGTCAACAATTCTGCGCATGGTTTCCCGTGTCGCTCCGGTCACGTCTTTGTAGGCAACATCTTTCTGAACATAGACCTCTTTTAATTCGTCCGCATAGATCATGTTCGTCAACACAGATTGCAAATGCAGCAGTTTATCTTTGCGCAGGAAGCCGTATTTCGGATCGTCTGACCAAAGCATCATGTGGATGTGCGGATGGTCGCCCTCATCGTGAAACGCCGCATACCAGCGAAGCTGAGACGGAGGAATCTGCATGGCTTCCGCGAAATCTGCCTGTTTGGATTGCAGAAGCGCCCGCCAGCTTGCGGCATTGTCATAGCCAAGGCATGCAGCGTCTTCTCTGCGGAGCGAGTAAATAATCGTCCAGACGTTGCCAGCATGTGCTTGAAGTTCCTGCATTGCCTTATCCAAATCAACGGCATCTTCGGCTCCAAACAAGCCGTGTTCCCCATGCTTTTCCACTCTCGGACGTGTAGCAATGTAGCGCATATAAATGCTGTCCGCGTCTTCATTCAAAAGCTCCACACCGTCACGGGTGGCAATATAATTCATGTAGCGTCCGGCGCATTTTGGATTCAGAAAGCCTGCTTTTTGAATCAGTTTTGACATTTTCACACGCCCCTTTCACTCAACAGCGCATCTTCAAAATCAATTCTCCCGTTCGTTCTTTTGACTTCATCCATACTGAGTCCGCGCATTTTCTGATAGCTGCGGGCATCAATATCTGTATCCGAAGCGAGAATATGATTGTTGACATTTTGCTCAACTGCCAGCTTGAAAAGCTGCCGACCGATGCGTTCTGCAAACCGATCCAAAGTTCCGGATAAGATCTGCTGCAAGGCTTTGGGCAAATAACGATCCGCTTTTTCCGCGTGCAGAAAACCGGAATAAAACCAGATTGCTTTTTCGATGTATTCGCTGCGGCTCTGGCATTGATCGTCTGCATAACAGTCATCGACGAGCTGCTTACACTCCGGCGTGATCCAGAGTGCAAATTTTTCTTTTCCTTTTACCATTTTTCTGTATTCACCTCGTGTTTTTCGTTGGAACCCCTCTGTTTCCCTTGAAACGGCGGGCTTTTTTCGTACTGCAACGCCTTGGATCTGATTTTCGCTGCTTTTGGAACGTCCTCACAAATCCCCGAAACTGCCCGCACCGCGGGCAGATGTGACCGCCGTGGGGCGCGCACGACCCCGCGGCTTTGTCCTGCTTTTTCGCCGCAGCGTCCAAAATCGCTTGGTTTTGACTTTTCGGGCATCTTGCTTGCGCTTGCCGCAAAGCAACTTTTCTCTTTGCTGTTCGTTCTGCGCTTGGCGCTTTCCGCAACGCTCCCGCACGGTGGCGCAACGTGCGGTTTTGAGGCTTTTGGCGGGTACGCGCTCGGCTGCGCTGCGAAAGCCGCACAAACCGCCGACACGGGCGCGACGGGCTGGGACTAGCGTTTTGGCTGTGTGTTCAACCTGTTTTTTCAATGAAATCGGCATATTTCTTCCTTGCTGCGTCCTCGTCCAGTTTCTGCATCTGCCGGTCATAGTCCTGTTGGAGCACCGCTTGGATCGGTCGGATGGTGAATCGCAGATTCCCGTTTCGCGTTTGCCCACCCCTTGTTGTGACAGTTGTCGGCTCTGTGAAAATCAGGCCGCGTTCTTCCAGCGAGCGGATGTACTTGCGGATCGTGTTCGGACTTAGCCTAACCGCTTCACTGATTTTTCGGTAACTCGGCCAGCACTGCAACGTCTGGCGATCCTCGCAGAACAGCAGGTATGCGTAGATTGCGATTTCCGCCGCGCTCAGACCCAGCGAGAAAATTTCCTTCGGCAGCGGGAAGTAGTCGCGGACAGAATCGCGCGTTGACCAAAGGCTGCGCTTCATTCGGGCGCTCCTGTGTGCTGCTCCACCCAGCAAATAAACGCTTCTTTTGGAATGACGATCCGATTGCCGATTCGCAGCGCGGGAAAATCTTTTTCGTGCATCAGCTCGTAGGCGCTGGACGGCGCGATGCCCAGCACCTTTGCCACCGTCGCCGCATTCAGAAACAGCGGCAGTTCATCGTAGCTTTTGTAGTTTGATTCTTTCATCTGTATTTCTTCCCTTCATTTTCGATGTTGTTTCATTATTTTTCTATCTTCTATTTTGAACTTTAGCAGATCCGCTTGCATTTTGTAAATAGATGTGTTATAAAAATATTGATATTCTCTATTTTGCAATTTGCAACTTCGATTTCCGAAAGGTTTTGGTCATTTATGTTCGCTTGCAGCGTGTGCTTTTACAGCACGGATGTCCTGTCTGGCAAACGCCATTTCCAGAGCAACGAGATTTTGACTGCCTGTCTGAATCTGCGCACAGGAGATCTCCGTGACGTCTTGGAAGAACTGAAATCCCTGCGTCAGAAAATTCAGCTTCCAGAGGAGCTGGATATCGAGTTCGACGAGAACTATGACCGCTATGTGCAGCAGGCGCAGAACCTGCTTTTCAAAATTGGGCGGCTTGCGAAGCTGATTCCGCTGTATCGGGATGATCACAGCTTCGACGCGCCACAACTCATGGACTGCCTGAATCAGTTTTCACTTTGGGACAGCAATATTGGGCTGGAACCGGACGTGGATTACTACAGCAGCGATTATGCAGATGAGGTCGGTTTTTCTGTGGCAGATGGGGATGGTCACGCCACGTTCTATCATCAGCACTTTTTCCCGGAACCGGAACTCGCCGCATCTGACGAGGCAGAGGTTTTACTGGTTCTTCGTGACTGCAACCATGCAACAGCCGCACTGTTTGACAGCTATATCACATTCGTTCAAGATTTACTGCGCGTGCAGACTACTTACGCGGAGCTTTTGGAGGATTATCTGCACGCGAAGCGTCGGTTCCTGAATGAATCTGAGATCACAGTCTGCCTGATACAGTATCTGCGCAGCAGCGGCAATCGCAGTGCGCGTTTGCAGGCCGTTGGTGCAGCGCAAATGCGTTACGAGATCGTCCGGTGGAAAGACGGCGTTGAGCGGCTCTGTGAAACAGTTTTCTTTGACAGTCTCGGTGCGTTTCTCTATGCGGATTTCTTCCGCGGTTTGAAGCGGAATTATCTGCCCCGGAAGTGCGAGAACTGCCGCCGGTGGTTTTTGCTTGCTGCCGGAAAGTACTCCAGCTACTGCAATCGCCCTTTGAGGGACGAGCCCGGAAAGACCTGCCGCGATGTCGGTTCGCGTAAACGGTACGACGATAAATGCAAAAATGATCCCATCTGGCTTGCGTACAATCGCGCATACAAAACGCACTATGCACGCTACCTGAAAAAGAAAATGACCACCGCTCAGTTTGAGCAGTGGTCGCGGTATGCTGTAGAACTGCGGCAGAAGGCAGAGACCGGTGAGATGGAATTGGTAGACTATCAGAGAGAGCTGCGGGTTTGACAATTTTCCGCTTAATCTTTGATTACAGCGGCCCAAAATCTGCGTTTTTCTGGTCCATGCAAAAACCAGAACATACAATTTCACCGCCTATCGGAATTGTTCCGATAGGCGGCGAAGTGTTTCTATCAAGGGGATGTTTTATCCTTTGACGGATCCGGCCGTTACGCCCTTCACAATATAACGCGAGAGGAAGATATACACAAGCAGCACCGGCAAAATGGCGAGTAAAATGAACATATACACCTTGCCGAGGTCAAACTTGGAATAGTCAGCCGCGCGTAGCTGCGCAATCATGATTGGAACCGTCTTCATTTCCGCCTTGTCGAGCAGCAGCGCGGGCAGGAAATAGTTGTTCCACGACTCGACAAAGGTGAAGATCAGCTGCACGGAAACGGCGGGCTTCAGCATGGGCAGCACGATGCGGTTGAAGGTAAAGAACTCGCCCGAGCCGTCAACACGCGCGGCCTCCACGATCTCCATGGGCAGGATGCTCTTCATGTACTGGATCATGTAGAAGAACACGACCGGCGCTGCGATTCCCGGAAGAATCAGCGGCAGATAGCTGTTCGTCAGCTTCAGCTTATAGCACAGCTGGACAAAGCCTGCGGCAGAGACCTGCTTGGGAATGACCATGACGGCCATGATGAACAGGAATGCGAGGCGCTTGAGCTTAAAATTGTAAGCGTGCAGGCCGTAGGCGGTCAGCGCGGAAAAATAGGTGGACAGGATGGCCGTCGCGGCTGCGATGATAAAGCTGTTGAGCATACCGCGCGGGATGTTGATGGAGCTGTCGTTCCACGCGTTTTTGAGGTTCTCCAGAAAATGTCCCTGCGGCAGCGCCTTGAAGCCGCCCTGCAGATCCGCGTTGGTCCGGGACGCGTTGACGATCAGCATATAGAACGAGAACAGGCAGAGGACCGACAGAAAGATCAGCAGCGCGTAGACCAGCACCCGGCTGACGGCCAGCATGGCACGTGCTTTGCGGCTGTCCGTGGAATTCTTTTTCATTGCGTGCGCCTCCTTAGTTTTCTTCCTGCTTCGTCAGCGACTTGAACACCACAAGGCTCAGAAGGCCCGTGATGAGGAAGATCACGACGGAAATTGCGCCGGACATGCCGTAGTTCTTGCTCGTCTTGAGATAATTGTTGAGGTACATGACGAGCGTCGTCGAGGTGCGGTTCGGCGTGCCGAGCGCGTTGGTCAGCACCTGCGGCACATCGAACATCTGCAGACCGCCGATGAGCGCCGTGATGATCGTATAGACGAGGATCGGCGTCAGCAGCGGCAGCGTCACCTTGAAAAACACCTGCAGCGACGTCGCGCCGTCGATGTTTGCCGCCTCAAACAGGCTCTGGTCGATGCCCATGATGCCGGCCATGAGCAAGATCGTCGTGTTGCCGAACCACATGAGGAAGTTCATCAGGCAGATGAGCCCGCGCACGGTAAAGCGGATGTTGAAAAAGTCGATCGGCGCATCGATCCAGCCGAGCTGCGTCAGGATCTGGTTGATCGGACCGACATTCGAAAACAGCATATAAAACAGCATCGCGAACGCCGACGCCATGATGAGGTTCGGCATATAGATCACAGTCTTGAAAAACTGCTGACCCTTGATCTTCAGCCGGTAGCTTGTAAAGAAGCACGCCAGCATCAGGGAGATCACGACCTGCGGGATCGCGCCGCCGACCCAGAGTGCAATGGTATTTCCCGCATATTTCAAAATGTCGATCGTTCCGTTTTTATCCGGCGTAAAGAGAGTGATGTAGTTCTTCAGGCCGACGAAATTCGGCCCGACCTGCGTCAGACCCTCCCGGTAGTTTTCAAAAAAGCTGTTGTAGATCGTCAGCAGCTGTGGTGCGAAGTGAAACAGCGCATACGCCAGAAAGAACGGCGCGATAAAAATATAGCCCCACTTTGCGTAGCTGATTTTGGACCGTTTGGTTTTCAATTTTGGTGCTTTTGTCGTCTGCATCAGAACTCCTCCTCTTATACTCAGACGTAGTTCCCAGCGGGCCGGAGCGGCCGGTTCGGAAGCGCGTCCGAAATCAGCGCCGGGGCAGGGCGTTCGCCCTGCCCCGGGAAGCCGCAGAATTTACGGAGTGACGATGGTCGGATACTTTTCGTTGATGTACTTATAGAAGTTGCTCATGGCCTCGTCCTCGGTGACGGTACCCTTGCAGTACTCTCTCCAGTTGGCCTGCAGACCCTCGTTGAGCAGCTGGTCATAGATGGTGTGGTTTTCGAACTTGATGTTCTTGGCAAGGTCGCAGAACAGCGCGATGTCGTTCTGGCCGCCGAGGAACTCGCTGCCGTAGGTCGGATCCTGCGCAACGGTCTCGTTGACCTTCTGGTTGTTGGAGAACTGCGCCTCGTTCTTGACCAGGTTCGTGCAGACCTCTTCATCGTTGATGAAGGTGTTCATGATATCGGCAACCATGGTGGGGTTATCCGTGCCGGCAGGCGCCAGCAGCCACGTGCCGCCCCAGAAGTGTGCCTGCGGGCCTTCACAGATTGCCCAGTCACCGAAGCAGCCTTTTTCCGCATCCTGCGCGTTGCCCATGGAGAAGTTGAAGTACCAGGCCGGCCCAAAGTAGCACATAGCCTTGCCGTCGCCAAACATCTGCGCGGTACATTCATCGGACCAGATATCGCAGTCCTGCGTGTAGCCGTTGTCGGAGAAATCCTTCGCCTGCTGCATCCAGGTCTGGATAGCGGGATCGATCTGGAGGTTGTTGTTCGCGTCGACCCACGGTTCGGAAACGTTGTTGGAGAAGACACGGTAGGTAGCAGCCTCGGAAGCGGTCATCAGATAGCCCTTGGCCTTGGCATCAGCCGCGACAGCATTGAACTTGTCCCAGCTGTTCAGCAGTTCCTGGACCTCGGCGGGATCGTCGGTGCCCAGAACGTCCTTGGCGATGGAGCGGCGGTAAATGAGGGCCGCCGGGCAGCACTGGAAGGAGACGCCCTTGACCACGCCGGACGCGTCGGACGCAGCCTGCACGGTGTAGGCATAGGTGTTGGAGAAGTCGGTCACGCCGAGGGCGGTGATGTCCTGCGTGACGGGCGACTCGGTGTACTTCTGGATGTAGTCGGCCTCAGCCAGGAACAGGTCGACCTTGTCGTCGGCAGAAGCGTTCTCCTGATTGAGCAGCGCCTCGTCGAGCTTGTCCTGATAGGCGCCGTCGGCGCTCGGGGTGATGATCCAGTTGACGGTCACGCCCTCGGGAACGGTGTAGTACTTCTCAAAGAAGCCCTTGAACTCTTCGTTCCAGGCGTAGATGTTGAAGACCTTGCCTTCCTCGGAAGCGGGTTCTTCGGCGGCAGTCTCTTCGGTGGCGGCGGTTTCTTCGGTCTTGGCAGGCTCGGCCGTTTCCGTGGAAGCGGCTGGCGCGTCGGTCGTCGTTTCCTTGCTCGCGCAGCCTGCAAACACAGCTGCGAGCATCAGCACGGCAAGAAGTAATGCAAGATACTTTTTCATAAAAATGCCTCCTGAATTATAAATTAACAAATTTGTGGACAATCTATGTGCACTGCCTTGCGGCAGAATACACCATGTTCAGGGCTTCTTTGGAAAACTGACGGAGCTTCCCTCGACCAGCTTTCCCGGAATGAGAATCCGGTCAACAAGCGCCGTGCGCGGCTTTTCAATCAGCTCGATGAGCTTTGCCGCGGCTGTTCTGCCGAGCGCCAGTGTATCCTGCCGGTAGGTGGTAAGAAGCGGATTCATGACGCTTGCAAGCTGGATACCGTCGTACCCCGCAGCACTGACGTCCTCTGGCAGCCGCAGTCCCATGCGCCGGATGGCGTTTCCGCCGCCGATGCTCGAAAAATCGTCCGGCATCAGGATGCAGGTCGGAGGCTCCGGAAGCCGCAGTAGCTCCTGCGTCAGCTCCGCGCAGCGATCCGGATCGTGGTACACGCCCTCGCGGACATATTCTTCCGGTATTTCCAGTCCCAGCGCATCGCAGGCGCGGTAAAAGCCCGTCAGACGGTTCTCCGTAACGGAGGTGCGCTCGCCGTGGATGAACGCAATCCGGCGGTGTCCTTTCCCATAGACATAGCGGACCAGCTCCTCCATGCCGCGCACGTTGTCGGAAACGACAGCGGCACGGTTATTGAAGACATGGTCGATCGTGACAAGCGGCAGCCGGGAATTGACCAGTTCCAGCACCTGCGGATCGTCAAAATCAACACAGGCAATTACCACACCGTCAACGCCGCGGTATTGGCAGTGCTGCAAATATGTTGTAGCCTTTTTCCCGACGTTGCGGTTAATAAATGTAATGTCATAACCGTTTGCCTCTGCCTCCACCTTGAGGCTTTCAAGCACCGCCGAAAAATATTCGTGGGCAAGGCCGCTGCGCCGCTCATCGACAAACAGAACACCGATATTATAGGTTCGGTTGGTCTTGAGCGCGCGGGCGGCGGAGTTTGTCATATAGCCGAGGCTGTCAGCCGTTCTGCAGATCAGCTCCCGCGTCTGTTCGCCAATATCGGGCTGTCCGGAAAGCGCTTTGCTGACCGTAGCAACCGAGACACCGCAGGCTTTTGCGATATCCTTCATAGAAACCATTCAGCCCGCCTCCCAGTTCGTCTGCCATTTCTTAATCGTTTTCGTAATTTCAAAATAGCGGATTTGATTCAAAATTGCAAGGGGATATTTTGATTTTTTAGCGTTTCCAACAAAGTTTGGCTGTTCTGCTCAGTTTGTTAACGTAAATTTAGTTGTTTTGCCAGCTTAAATTTCCGAAACCAAATGATTTGCTTTTCCGTTTTCCCTGTCAAAAAGAAAAAGTTGACTTTTTCAAAAAGAATTGCAAAAAACATCTTGCATTTTGCGCAAAAAGCCGTTATCCTAATCTTACGAATTTGTCATATCGACAACTTAAACGATTTCGATTCTGCCGGTATGCGCCTGACTGCCGGCAAAGGAGGTTTTCCAGATGCAATTCGGCCATTTTGATGATCTGAACCGGGAATACGTGATCACCGACCCGCGTACACCGCTTCCATGGATCAACTACCTGGGAAGTGAAGACTTTTTCACGCTCCTGTCCAATACCGCAGGCGGCTACTGCTTCTATCGGGACGCGCGGTTGCGCCGCCTCACGCGCTACCGCTATAATAACTGCCCGCTGGATCAGGAGGGCTTTCATATTTACATCAAAGACGGCGACACCGTCTGGAATCCCGGCTGGCAGCCCGCAAAAGCAGAACTCGACAGCTATATCTGCCGCCACGGTCTTGGCTACAGCGTAATTGCCGGGCGGAAAAATGGCGTTCAGGCCGTGCAGACACTGTTCGTTCCGCAGGGCGACAACTGCCTTCTCATACGCCTGTCCCTGAAAAATGACACCGACGCGAAAAAGACGTTTGATGTGTTCCCATATGTGGAATTCTGTCTTTGGGATGCGATGGACGACAGCTCCAATTTCCAGCGGAACTTCTCCATTGGAGAGGTAGAAACTGAGCCTGACGCCATCTATCACAAAACAGAATACCGTGAGCGCCGAAACCATTACGCTGTTTTCTGGGCAAATCGTCCCTTCGATGCGTTTGATACGTCCCGCGACGCGTTCATTGGCCTTTACGGTTCGCCCGCACTTCCGGAAGCCGTCAGAAATGGCCGCTGCACAAACTCTGTCGCCCACGGCTGGGCGCCGGTCGCGGCGCAGCAGTTCCATATAGATCTGCTCCCCGGCCAGACACTGGAGCTTTGCTTCGGCCTTGGTTATATTGAAAATCCGGAGAACGAAAAATTTGAAGCGCCGGGTCTGATCAACAAGACGCGCGCACACGCCATGATCGCAAAGTACCGCACCCCGGCGCAGTTTGACACAGCGATGGATGCGCTGCGCGGCTACTGGGACAATCTTCTTTCCAACTACCACGCCGCAACCGGCGATGAAAAGGTTGACCGGATGGTGAATATCTGGAACCAGTATCAGTGCATGGTTACGTTCAACATGAGCCGCTCTGCCAGCTATTTTGAAAGCGGCATGGGCCGCGGAATGGGCTTCCGCGATTCGTGTCAGGATCTTCTTGGCTTCGTGCATATTATCCCGGAGCGTGCGCGCGAGAGAATTCTCGATATCGCTGCCACCCAGTTTGCAGACGGCAGCGCTTATCACCAATATCAGCCGCTGACCAAAAAAGGAAATCTTGCCGTCGGCAGCGGCTTCAATGACGATCCGCTGTGGCTCATTGCCGGTGTGGATGCGTATCTGCGCGAGACCGGAGACTGGTCGATTCTGGACGAAAGCGTAACGTTTGACTGCGATCCGGATAACCGCGCGCCGCTCATGGAGCACCTGCGCCGCAGCTTCCGCTTCAGCTGTACGCATCTTGGCCCGCACAGCCTGCCGCTCATCGGCCGCGCCGACTGGAACGACTGTCTGAATCTCAACTGCTTCTCCGCCCATCCGGGTGAGAGCTTCCAGATCACCGGCCCAAGCGAGGGGCCTGTGGCAGAGTCCGTGTTCATCGCAGGTATGTTTGTAAAATATGGAAGATCCTATTCCGGTATCTGCCGCCATCTTGGTCTGGCCGCAGAAGCGGCAGATGCAAACGCCGCAGCATCCGCCATGGAAAAAGCCGTGCTGGATGCTGGCTGGGACGGTGCCTGGTTCCGCCGGGCATACGACACATTCGGCGCGCCGGTTGGAAGCCGCGAATGTGCAGAAGGGCAGATTTTTATCGAGCCGCAGGGTATGTGCGTCATGGCCGGCATCGGCAGACAGACCGGCGAGGCTGCACAGGCGCTGAAAAGCGTGGAAGATCGGCTCGACAGCAGGTTCGGCATCGTCCTTCTGCAGCCGGCCTACACAAAATACTATCTGAATCTCGGTGAGATCAGCTCGTATCCGCCCGGATATAAAGAAAACGCGGGGATTTTCTGTCACAACAATCCCTGGATCACCTGCGCGGAGGCCGTCTTGGGGCACGGCGCACGTGCGTTTGAGACCTATCGGAAGATCTGCCCTGCCTATCTGGAATCCATCAGTGAGGTTCACCGCACGGAGCCGTATGTCTACAGCCAGATGGTCGCGGGCAAGGACGCGCCGACCTTCGGCGAAGCCAAAAACAGCTGGCTGACCGGCACGGCCGCATGGACATTCGTGTCGATCTCGCAGGCCATTCTCGGTGTGCAGCCGGAGCTGGACGGGCTGCGGATCGACCCGTGTGTCCCGCCGGAATGGACGCACCTGACACTGACGCGGCGCTTCCGCGGCGCGCAGTACTGCATCACAGTCGAAAATCCGGACGGCGCGGAGCACGGCGTGCGGGAGCTGTATGTGGACGGCGTACAGCAGACCAGAAACCTGATCGCGCCCGCCGCGCCGGGCAGCGTTGTTTCGGTGCGCGTGGTCATGGGAGGCTGAGATGGCGTTTCGCGAGGATTTCGTCTGGGGTGCAGCGTCAAGTGCCTATCAGACCGAGGGCTTCCCTGCCGTGGACGGCGGCGGCGAGAGCGTTTGGGACGTTTTTTGCCGCAGGCCGGGAACCGTTGCAAACGGAGACGACGGCTCTGCTGCCTGCGACGGCTATCACCGCTTTGCAGAGGACATCGGGCTTTTAGCCTCGCTCGGCTTATCCGCTTACCGGTTTTCGACAAGCTGGGCGCGCATTGACCCGAACGGCGACGGCCGGTGGAACGAGGCTGGACTCCAATACTACGACCGCGTGGTGGACTGCTGCCTTGCAAACGGCGTTACGCCGTGGATGACACTCTATCACTGGGAGCTGCCGCAGGCGCTGGAGGAAAAAGGCGGCTGGCAGAATTGCGAGACGGTGGAACGCTTTGCGCAGTTTGCAGGCATGATGGCAGCACATTTTTCCGGCCGTGTTTCGCATTTCATCACCCTCAACGAGCCGCAGATCGTGCTCAAGCTCGGATACGCCGACGGCATTCATGCGCCCGGGAAGCGGCTTTCGCTTCCGGGACTCGTTTCGTGCTGGAAAAACCTCATGCTGGCGCACGGGCTTTCCTTCCGGGCCATCCGGAACGCTGCGCCGGAAGCTGAAATCGGCATCGCCTCCACCGGCAAGCTCTGCTATCCGCACAGCCCCGCAGACGAGGACGCCGCACGGCAGGAAACCTTTCGCCTGACAGATGCCGACTGGATGTTCACGCACCCGATCGTTTTAGACGCCGTATGCCTAGGCCGCGTCAAACCGGAAGCAGGAGCACTTCGCGAACTTTTATACGCTGTTATGCCGGAGGAATGGGACACGATGCACGCCGTTCCGGATTTCATCGGCATCAATTCGTACAACGGCAGCGAGATTGCCGCCGGGCCGGATGGTGCACCAGTCTATCTGCCGCGGCCGCAGGGCTTTGCCCGCACGGCGCTCAAGTGGCCTATCACGCCGGAGATCATGGAGTACGGCTATGCCTTCCTCTTTGACCGCTACCGGCTGCCGCTCTATGTGACGGAGTGCGGACTGAGTTGCAATGACCATATCTACCTTGACGGGAAAGTTCACGACGTGGATCGGATCGATTTCCTGCATCGCTATCTGCTCGCGCTCCGCAGAGGATGCGACCGAGCCGACGTCCGCGGCTTTTTCCACTGGTCGCTGACCGACAATTTTGAGTGGCACAGCGGCTATGCCGAGCGCTTCGGCCTGATCTATGTCGACTATCCGACGCAAAAACGGATTCTGAAGGACAGCGCGCACTGGTATGCGCAGACCGCCCGGGAAAACGGCAGAAATCTGTAGCTATTCTTTGTTTACAGCGGCGCAGAACCTGCGCCGCTGGTTTTCTGTCCTGACCCAAACCGCGACCCAAACGCGAAAAAATCAAGTGGATTTATCTGTGCCGGAAACGATGCCGCTGTGAAATTTTCTGAGCGGAAAGGTGCGGAAATGCTCTGAAATGTCCACGAGAAATATCCGACTAAGCTTCGGGACCAAGAGGCCTCGGGTTCGAATCCCGACACTCCGACCAAATCCGGCTGAAATCTGTTGATTTCAGCCGGATTTTTCTGTATATTCCGAACTTTTTCCGATGGAGAATTTTGTGACTTTTCCGTTTGACCCAAACGCGACCCAAACGGGAATTTGGAGCGGAAAGCGCCGGAAACTAAAAAATGCCGCCTGCCGGAGATTTTCCGGCAGGCGGCAGTCGCTTTTTACACTATCCAACACTTTCAAGCAGACCACCGATTTTCTGCGCGGCTTCTTTTTTCATGCCTGCTGTGACGTGTGTGTAAACGTCCAGCGAGAACTCCGCGGAAGCGTGACCGAGGATCTCTGCGACCGTTTTCGGGTCGATGCCGCTCTGGATCGCCAAGGTCGAGAATGTGTGTCTGAGGTCATGAAACCGAACGTGTTCCTCAATCCCCGCCTTCGCCAGCAGCTTTTTGTGAATCCGGCCGACACAATCCGGGCCGTACATCCCACCTGTCTTTGGCGACGGGAACATATACGGGCTGAACGGGTGATGCTTGCGTTCCTCCATCAGTAGCCGGATCGCTTCGTCGCTGAGATAAATCTCCCGGATAGAGTTTTCTGTTTTCGGTTCTGTCACGACCAACTCTCCTTTGCCGCGCGACACGGATTTAGACACGGTCAGCGTTTTGGTCTGTAGGTTGAGGTCGCTCCAGAGCAGCGCTACCAGCTCGCCGCGCCGCAAGCCAGTGCTGAGTTCCAGATAGAACATCGGCAGCACGCCCCATTCTTCCGCCGCTTTCAGGTAATCCCGAATCTTCTCTGGCGGAATGATCTGCATTTTCTTCTTTTCCTTTTTCGGCAGGCGGCAGCCGTTCGCCGGGTTGTACGGAATCAGACGTTCCGTGACCGCCTGCTCCAAGCACTGCCGCAGCATTGTATGTAAGCCACGGATGGTCTTGTTGCTGAGACTGAGGTCCTCCATATTATCATATCGCTGCACCCGCCCATGCGATTTTGTTTCGTTGTAAAACTTTTGGATTTGCAGCGTCGTGAGCGCCGTCAGTTTGATGTCCCCGATACGCGGCACAATATGTTGGTCGATGTAATTCTTGTAATATGCCGCCGTGGACGCGCGAACAGCCGGTTTTACGTAGTTCTTGTACCAGAGCTGCGCCCATTCGCCAACCGTGTAATCTCGGCGCTTCGTCACATCGATCTTTTCGAGTTCCTCCATCGCCTTTTGCAGTTTTTCCTTGCACTCGCGCTGTGTCCGCGCAAGGACACTTTTTGCGATTGGCTTCCCCGTCTCCGAATCAACGCCTGCTGTGTAGCGCCCCTCCCAGCGTCCATCCTTGCGCTTTCGGATGTTGCCCTCCCCATTTGCCCGTTTCTTCGCCATGTGCATTCCTCCTTTCTTTTGCTGAATCAACAACTACCACGCGGGAAGCAGAATAGCTACCTCCCGCGCGGAGAGTTATCAGAAAGTTATCATTTGTGTTCTCTTTGTCTATGGTGGTGCAGATTTTGAACCGCATTACCAGCCCATCGACATGGTATTATTCGTCTGCTCCTGCTCGTGATCGTCCGCCTTGTGTCCGGCAGCCATGCGCATCCGGCGCAGCTTGGCGAGCCGCTTGCGGTCAATCTGGACGCCACAGCTTTGCGGCGCAGGAGCGCTGCTTTGAAAAATCTTTCCTATGTGATAGAGCAGCCGCGTTGCCGAAAGCAGAACGTTCGGCGGCTCCGGCCGCTCAATGCGGTCCATAAAAAATCCCGCATACTCATGTCCCTGCGCCTGCGCTTTTTGAAACCAGTCGTAGGCAGCATCCTTGTCCTGCGGCACGCCGTCGCCGCTGAGATAGAGCTTTCCCAATAGGTACTGCGCGTAGGGATTGCCCCATTCTGCAGCCATGCACACATATTCCGCTGCGCGTTCCGGGTTTTTCGGTGTGATCTTTCCACTGAGGTATTCCTTGCCAAGCCGGTAGGCAGCGTAACCGCTGCCGTTCTGCACAGCCCGTTCCAACCAGTAGAATCCCTATGCTGGATTTTGTACTTCCGGATCATCTGAGAGGAGCAGCCTGCCCAGTGCGTACTGTGCTGCCGCATAATCTTGCCGCGCAGCCAGTCCCAGATAGTGCTGTGCCTTTTCCGCATCCAGAATCAGCAGCCCGCCGTCACGATAGAGGATTCCGGTCAGGTATTGCGCGTACCGATCGCCGCCGTCTGCCAGCGTTTCTAACTGCTTTGCAGCTTCGTCCCGTTCCTCCAACGGCCGGGTTTCGTCTGTCGCCACCCCGTACCATGCGCTCACCGGATACGGAATACCATAGGTCGCATTTTGCTCCGCATCCTGCTCTGCGCCCACATCCTCAAACGTGATTTCGTTTTGCCGCACCTGTTCTGCAACCTGAATGACTGCATTCTTGATCTGCCGGAATTCCTTCTGCTGTGAGAGCGGCGGACGCTGCCGCTCCTTTTCTGCATAGAAATCGTTCAGCCTGCACTGCAGCTTCCACCAGCGCCCGTAGCATTCATACACGCTCGGCAGCAGCTCCATCTGATCGACAATGGCATCGACCTTCCGCTTGAGATTCTTCGACAGATACCCGTAGGACTTCTTTCCCTTGTCGCTGCCCAACTCTCTCGCCAACTCCCAGATCATTTGCTCTGCCTCCGGATGGTCACAGGCGGAGTTCTGCATCTTCTGTGCAAGCGCCTGCATAGCAGAGCGTGTTTCCCTTACCAGCTCGTCGCGAGATTGGCTTTTGTCCTCATAGATGTGCAGCAGCTCCTGCTGAAAGATCTGGTTTGTCAGGACGGATTTGATTCTCTGAATCCCGTCCCGGTTCAGGTACGCCTGTCCCGGCTTTTTCGACCATGCCATCATGTGAACGTGCGGATGACCGCCCTCATTGTGGAACGCTGCGTACCAGCGAAAATCCTCCGGCGGAATGTGCATTGCCTCCGCAATGTCATTCCGGTGCGCCCGCAGCAGCGCCCGCCATTCGTCCGCGTGATCGAACCCCAACCGCTCCGCGTCCTCGCGCCGGAGCGAAATGATGTGCGTCC
>ERZ1673752.2917-NODE-2917-length-17575-cov-12.244007_pt1 | contig 17575 bp, 13 predicted proteins | sample MGYA00580195_ERZ1673752 | MGnify/ENA primary metagenome ERZ1673752 (study PRJEB41218, sample SAMN15661744) | gut metagenome | host: Homo sapiens | place: Canada: London | collected 2015-08-20/2019-03-30 | study: EMG produced TPA metagenomics assembly of...
CACCTCCACCTGGGTGGAGCTGACTACGCTGGTTATTCCCGGCTATAACGATGATAGGGCGCAGCTGCAGGCAGAATGTGAATGGATAGCGCGCGAGCTGGGTACAGAGGTTCCCCTGCATTTCACTGCTTTCCACCCCGACCACAAAATGTTAGATACCCCGCCTACGCCCCTGCAAACGCTGCGCACTGCCCGCGAGATCGCCCTCGAGGCCGGGTTAAAGCACGTTTACCTAGGTAACGTACACGACCCGCAGGCCGACACCACCTATTGTGCTGGTTGCGGCAAGGTGCTGATTAGCCGCGACTGGTATCAGTTGCGCGAGTATTACCTGGTGGCAGGTAAATGTCCCGATTGTGGGAAAGAGCTAGCCGGACATTTTGATTCCCGCCCCGGCACCTGGGGGCCGCGCTCCTGCCCTGTGCGGCTTTAACGATCCGCAGCACTATTTTAGCTGCGGAAACCCCACCTAAATGAATAGCTGCGGCGAGGGCGAGGTGCGCTACTAAGGGAACCTAGCTTTCTGCGGTCAGTTCACCCGTCTTCTTGCGCCGCGCCCGCCTCCAAGTGATAGTTCCGCCTACCGCAATTAGGATTACCGCAACGGCCGCTACTGCCAGGGCGATTGCCCCGGTTTGACTAAGAATCCCTTTTTTGGCGGTGGGAGTCGGTTTCGGGGTGGGCTTTTTTACTTCCTTGGTGGTTTCCACCGGTTTCCCTGCACAGCGGTCTGCGCCCTCCGGATCGTTAATTGTAAAAGGCACGTTCGCAAAAAGACGCTGGGGATCATTGGAAAGTACCTGCATGATTTGCAGGTTGCCCATATCTGCCAGCTCTACCGTTAAATCACCGCTTACATAATATGTTTGCTGCTCTAGGTTGCAAGGAACTTGGAATTCGAAACTGGTTCCCGATTGGGCAGTAATCTCTTCATTTTCTTTACCGGGAATATCTACTCGCAGATTCTCGGAGTTGCCTTCGTACTTCGAGAAGTCCATTTCTTCAGTCCAGATCCCGGAGGTGATATTCGCCGCCTGGGGAGCTCGGCTATAGCTTTCCGGATTTTTTACCGCGCTGAAGTCGACTTTCACGGTGTCGCCATAGTGCACGGCATCCAAGTCGACGCTTTTACCGGACTTAGAATCGCGGGTGGCGCTTACCGTCATAGTTGAAGAGAAATATACCGGCTTATCGCGATCCCCGTTTAGCCAATAACCGAACTGGGCGTTATCGCTAGCTGAGGAATTGGCGGCGCTGGCAATCGCGGGCGTTAGCGCCAATGCAAGAGCTAGAGCAGTGGCTCCGGCGGCTATTTTTCTACGTTTCAAGGTTTGCTTCTCCTAGATTTTTGCTTTTGATAGGTAAGTTTTTCGAGTGTGAGGATGTATTCGAGTCTATATTTTGCTGCTGCGCTAAATCCCCTAGCCTAGGGGATCTGCTGCTTCTAGTATGCGTCTTCAAAGTTAATCTTATAGTTGCTAGGAATATATTCGGAGGGGGGAGGTTGCGGCAGCTGCTATCTGCGTGGGTCAGAGCCGTCGAAATTATCTATAAGCGCTGGTTGAGTAACTTACAAGAATCTGAGAAGTCATACTTAAGCGGCGGCGGAAGTAACTGGACACTTTCGAGCCATTCAAAATCTGCAGTCTTGCCGATCGGAGGGCTAAGCATCAAGGAAAACGCCAAAACCACCAGTGAAACGGCGCCAAATCCATCAGTCAAAATACGCCAAAACCACCAGTGAAACGGCGCCAAACCCACCAGTGTGAGCTATACTTGCAGGATGCAGTACTTTCAAAGACTTAGCGACCAACAGCTCCAGAGGGCGCTGGAATCAAGCGGAGCAGTCTTAATAGAAGGGCCAAAGTGGTGCGGAAAAACTACCAGCGCGGTTCATCACGCTGCCAGCGCCCTCTATATGGCTAATCCTCGTAATCTGGAACAGAATTTGGTAGCGGCAGATCTCGACCCCAACGCTCTTTTAGAGGGGGAAATGCCACGTCTTTTGGACGAATGGCAGGTAGCTCCGCGGCTTTGGGACGCGGTTCGTTTTGCGGTTGATGAAAGGCAAGCGGTTGGTCAATTCATATTGACGGGTTCGTCCACCCCGGTTGAGCGGTCTAAAATGCTGCATTCTGGGATTGGGCGAATCGCGCGGATGCGAATGCGCACTATGAGCCTGTTCGAATCAGAGTGCCCCCAAGAGTACGTCTCTATAAGTGACTTGTTCGCGGAAAAGAAAATTCCGGTTCTTAAAAATGACTATTCGTTAGCGCAGGTGAGCGAGTTGCTATGCCGGGGTGGGTGGCCAGGGGCGGCGACTCGTGCCGGAATGGATAGCAGGCAGGCTATAAATTACCTGGATGCTTTAATAGAAGAAGAAATTCCTCTCAACAGCGGAAATGAACGTAATCCTGACAAGATGCGGGCTTTCTTGCGCAGCTACGCCCGGCATAGTGCCACCTCAGCCACGCTGATTAACATCGCAAAAGATACCGATATTAGCGAAACTACAGCTCGGGAATATCTGAACGCATTACAACAGTTGTTTGTGATTGAAGAGCTCCCAGCTTGGAACCCTAATCTCAGGGCAAAAGCTGCGATTAGAACTACTGCGGTTAGGCATTTTGTAGATCCATCGCTAGCGGCAGCGGCTATGGGGGCGGGCAGCGGAGTACTGCTGCGTGACCTGCGCACCCTGGGATTACTGTTTGAAACCATGTGCATTCGGGATTTACGCGCCTTCGCCAGTGCACTAGATGCACGGCTGTATCATTTCCGAGATAAAAGCGGAAATGAATGCGATGCAGTTATGGTGCAACGCGATGGACGGTATGGGTTGATAGAAATAAAACTGGGAGGGGAAGGTTTAGTTAACCAAGGAGCTGATTCTCTAAATAAACTTTCCGGTCTTATCGATACCACGAAAATGCCAGCCCCCAGTTTCCGCCTAGTGTTAACTGCCAGCGGCAGCTATTCCCTGGTGCGTCCAGACGGGGTTCATGTGGTTCCCCTGCCTCTGCTGGGATTGTGAGGGCGGGAAACCTAAAGCACCTTAGAGAAGAAATCTTGGGTGCGGGGGTTTTGTGGATGGTTAATTACCTGGTCAGGGGTACCTTGCTCCAAGATTTTACCTTCGTCCATAAACACTACGTGGTCGGCAACTTCCCGGGCGAAACCAATCTCGTGGGTTACCACAATCATGGTCATCCCTCCGCGTGCCAGATCCTGCATCACCGACAGTACTTCCCCTACCAATTCGGGATCGAGGGCGGAAGTAGGCTCGTCAAATAACATCAGCTCGGGCTCCATGGCGAGGGCGCGGGCGATAGCTACCCGCTGCTGTTGTCCGCCCGAAAGCTGCGCCGGGTAATGGTCAGCGCGCTCTGCCAATCCTACCCGCTCAAGCAGCTCCAATGCCTTAGTGCGCGCCTCCTCTTTGTGAACCCCTTTCACCTGCATGGGCGCTTCCATCACGTTTTCCAGCGCGGTCTTATGAGGGAAGAGGTTGAAACGCTGAAACACCATGCCCACTTGGGAACGCTGGCGCGCGATTTCCTGATCGGTTAAGCGGCGCAGTACTGTTCCTTGCTCGGTAAGCGAACCGCGGCGGCGATCTAAATACGCGCGTACCGGATTTTTCGAGGGCGCGTCCTCTTTCATTCCCAATAGTTCTCCGTTGAGGTAAACGCGTCCTCCAGACACCTGTTCCAACTCGTTTACGCAGCGCAGCAGGGTAGATTTCCCGGAGCCAGACGGTCCTAGCAGCACGCAGACTTCACCGGTAGCTACCTGCAAACTTACGTCCCGCAGTACGTGGAGATCCCCGAAAAACTTGTGGACGTGCTGCAGATCCACCATTAGGGGTTGATTTTCTGGTTGTGAGGTCATGGGGTGTACTCCAAGAAAGGATCGTCTTTGGTGGTGCCAGATTCGGCCATCGCGCGCATCTTCCGAGAACCGGCGGGTTTCTTATCCCCACCGGTGCGTTCATCAAAACCACGACCGAAGTAGCTTTCAATATGGCTTTGAATCACCATCAAAATCGAAGTAATCGTCAAATACCAGATCGCTGCCACCAGTAATAACGGGATAGGCAGGAATAGGCGTTGCCCGATGGTTTGGGTGGCGAAAGTAATCTCCAAAGTAAACGGCACTGCCAAGACCAGGGAAGTGGTTTTCAACATGGAAATGGTTTCGTTACCGGTAGGCGGAATGATTACCCTCATGGCTTGGGGCAGAATAATCCGCCGCAGAATCTGACTGCGACGCATCCCTAAGGCGCGAGCGGCTTCTTCTTGCCCGGAATCTACTGCGTTCAGACCGGAACGCACGATTTCTGCCAGATACGCGCCCTCGTTAAGCCCCAACCCTAAAATCGCTGCTACCGCGGGGCTAATCACCGTGTTGGTGTCAAAAGTAAGCAGTTCCGGACCGAAAGGAACCCCCAGAGAAAGGGTGGAATAAAGGGTGGGTAGCATCCCCCAAAATAGCAGCTGAGTGTAGATAGGAGTTCCGCGGAAAAACCAAATATAGGTCCAGGACACCCCTTTCATAATCGGGTTAGGGGACTGGCGCATAATCGCCATAGTCACCGCCAGGATTACCCCGATAAGCATGGAAACTACCGTCAAAATCAGCGTCCACATAATCCCGCGTAACACTGTGGGGTGGAAGAGGTATATGGCTACCTGATCCCAACGGAACTTTTCATTAGCGACCAGGCCATGCACCAGCATGGCGGCCAGAATCAGTACTACAACCGCGCTAACCAGGCGGCCCGGCGAAAACACCGGGCGCGGCCTGGTCAGCGTGGCGCCATCTTTAATTTTTTGGCTATTCATATTTAAAGGTTATGTCCTGGGAGGTTACTCGGAAACTTTCGGGTTAATCTCGGCTTTGTCGAGGACGAAGTTATCGGAACCGTAGAGGGCGAAAATCTTCTTCAAAGTTCCGTCATCCATCAGTTTTTGCAGGGCTGCCTGCACCGCTTTCGCCAGCTGCTCGTCATCTTTGCTCACCACTACACCGTGCTTGGCGGTTTCAAAAGCGTTACCGATAAGTTCCAGTTCGCCGCCGCTCATTTTGACTGCATATCCCACCACCGGGGAATCTGCTAGCACCGCATCGTACTGTCCGCCGGTAACTTTGGGGACAATCTCGGTCTGCATTTTGTGTTCTTTTACGGTGATGGCAGGTTTGCCGTCCGTCTCGCACTGTTTAGAAAGCTCTTTAATGGTGTCCTGCTGGGCGGTTCCGGTCTGTACCCCTACGGTCTTTCCACAGGGATTCTTAGGGTCGAACTTCTTGGGGTTGCCTTTAGCTACTCCGTAAGAGAAGCCCAGTTCCGCATAAGAAACCATCTGGGTCTCGGCTTCCCGCTCCTTAGTGATGCTGAAACCGGAAACCCCGATGTCGTATTTGGTTCCGATTTGGGGAATCAAAGAATCAAACTCGCCATGAGTGGTGGTGCCGTCTTTTAGCCCCATAACTTTGGCAATGGCTTTGACCATATCTACGTCATAGCCGGTAGGGGTCTTGTTGTCGGATTTCATATATTCGGCAGGGGCATAGTCCACCGATGCGCCATTCTTAAGAACTCCTGCCTTCTTGATTTCTGCCGGTACCAGTTTTTCGACCGCAGGATCGGCTTTAATAGTTGATACGTCAAAGCCTTTCTCACCCGGATCGGCTGCCGGATCCGCGGCAGATCCGCTGCCAGAGCTGCAGGCCGCTAAGCCCAGGGAGGTGAGGGAAATGGCGGCGAGTACCGCAAGTTTGCGTTTCATGATATCTCCAATCACTAGTATGTAGAAAGTATGCAACTCTACGAATAATTATGCAAAATCTGGAAGGGGGTCTGTGGTGGTTATCTCTTTTGCTTCCCTGGTGTCCTCGGGATCCCTTTTGGGAAAAAGCTAGTTTTTTTACGGCGAGGACGCGCACTCGCGCCTTAGGTAACAAAAGACCGATATGCTAGGGACGTGAACAAACGCTGCTCCCGCAGGTCGCGGCGCGCTATCGCCCTCTTGGTGTTTACCTTCGCGATAGCGCTACTTTTCCCCCCGCACGCTCAGGCGCGCGCGCACCCCCGGGTGCTGGTGCTGGTTACTTCCGGTCTTTCCTGGTCAGATGTTAATCCTCAAGAAAAGACGGGCAGAGAGTTTCTAGAGGCTTTAGGGCCGGCAAGTCTCGCTAATTTAACTCGCCACAACGCCGCAAAAACTACCTGCCCCCTGGATGGTTATCTCACCTTATCGACCGGAATGCGGGTGACTGCCACCCCAGGGAGAGCTAACGGGCATTGTCCGGATATTCCCGACGTTTCCAGCGGCAAAGTTGCCGCCAGCTTCCTAAAATCATGGAGACAAGATGCCTCTCGGCAAAACGAACAAGCCCTTCCCGGAACCTTAGGGCAAAGTCTGACGGACAACGGCACGAAGGTGCAAGCTATCGGTGAAGGGGCAGCGATCGCCGCTATGGACAGCGCCGGGAAGATCGCTAAATATAGTCCGTTATCAGACACCTCTCAGCTAACTTCGCAGGTAAAAACGGCGCTAGCAGACAGTGACGTGACCATCGTAGATGTTGGTGCGGTCAGTCCCAGTGCAGAGATTAAAGTTTCACCCACCTCTTTAAACGCCACACCCGCCGATGGCTTACCCCAGGTAGATAGGACGAGTAAACCGCGCAGCGAGCAGATATTAAAGGTGCTCACCGCTGCCCTGCGCGGAGCGGGAGAGGAAGATCTGATATTCGGTCTAGACGTGGCAGACCATTCCGCCACCCCCCATCTAGGGATGGCTTTTTTGCGGGAACCCGGCGCCAAGACCGGGATTTTACGTTCGTCTTCTACCCGCCAACTGGGGTTACTGGCCACCGTGGACTTCACCAGACAAATCCTGGATGTCAGCGGCGCTAACGGTCCGGACTACCTGGTAGGAGGAAGTTTTTCTCCCGAACGGGACTACGGATTAACGGGTAATCTCGATTGGCTTCGCAATCAGTCCTTGCGTGCTGATCAGGCTACTATCGTCCAGGCGCGTTTCATCGTCCTAACCGGGATTATTCTGCTGCTGTCTACTGCGCTTTTGCTGTTCCTATTGCGGCGCAAAAAGTTGCGTAGTTCCTCCCGTACCCGAGGATTGCTGGCAGGAATTTGTTTAAGTCCCAGCCTATTAGGGCCAGCAAGTACCCTTGCAGCCTATACGCCCACCAAAATGTTGGGGGGAGTAGGGGGAAACTTCACCGCTAACGCCCTGAAAATGTCTGCACCCCTCCTTACCGCCCAATTCCTGCTGCTAGTGCTGTTAATTGCCGGAGTGTTTTCCGCTCTCTGCTTTGCCGGGGGGAAGCTGATTGCCCGGAAATGGACTTACTTGCGTTACTCGGCGCCGATATTGGCTGCTGCCGCCTTGGTGCTGGCATGGATTTTGGTGAGCCTGATAAGCGGATCCCCAGATCAAATCTCCGCCATGTTTTCCTCTGCTGCCACGGCTGCTACCCGTTTTTACGGGCTTAATAACAACAAGTATTCTTTCTTATTTTCCGCCCTCCTGGCTGTCGAATGCCTGATTTTTGCGCCCTTAGCAGCGCGATTTCCCGAGCGGCAACGCCGCTACTTTGCCTACGGTTTCCTGTTTCTAGCGGTAGCGGTAATCTTGGATGGTTTCCCTTGGTTGGGGGCAGATGTCGGCGGTCCGCTGGCGATGATTCTGGGAGTGGGCATCACCTTGAACTGGGTTCTCGGTAAAAAAGTAGGAATCGGGAAAGTAGTGGCTCTGGTAGCGGCTGCTCTGTTATCCTCAAGCGTTTTTGTGCTGGTGGACAAGATGGCAAGTCCTACTTCTCGCACCCACTTTGGACGTTTCATTTCCGAAGTAAGAGGCGGAGGCGGCGGAATTATTGTTGCCCGTAAAGCGCAGGCGATGATTAACAGTTTTGGGGGGCCGGTAGGGTTCGCAGTGGTAATGATCTTGGTCTTGGTGGTCATAGCCTTCAAAGTAATAAGTAGCAGGCCCGGATATTCCGCCAAACCGCGAAATTTCTTAGGTATTTCTGCTCGTCAGTCGCTAAATCCCATCCCGGGAGCTTATCGCTTTGCGCAAGGGGTTATATTAACTTCCCTGCTCGCAGCCTTAACCAACGATTCTGGGGCATTGATTCTAGTGTGTTCGGGTTTATTTACCCTGCCAGCTATCAACGCGATGCTGATTTTAAGTGCCGGTACCGAGGAAGCAAAGCCGGCGTTAACTCCCGAAAAAATAGGGTTTAAAGGTTGAGGAAACAAAAATTCGGTGAAGTGGGTAACTTTCCTTGCTAGGGTTTTTGTATGCTGAACGCGGTTTGATAGTCTTTTGTGGTGCCTGAGTGTACAAGGCGGGTTACCCAAGCGGCCAAAGGGATCTGACTGTAAATCAGCCGGCGTAGCCTTCGGGGGTTCGAATCCCTCACCCGCCACGTTGCTAAGTCTTCGGACTTGGTGGCAAAGTGGAAGACTGCTAGATGGCAGGGCGGTTTGCTAATCGCTTAGTCAAGCAAGTTTATTCACTGTTGCCCCGATAGCTCAGTAGGCAGAGCGTCTCCATGGTAAGGAGAAGGTCCAGGGTTCAAATCCCTGTCGGGGCTCCAGGGTTTGTTTTCACAAATCCTCAAGCGGCGGGGTAGCTCAGTTGGTGAGAGCGCACGACTCATAATCGTGAGGTCGCGGGTTCGAACCCCGCCCTCGCTACTTTTCAATTTAGATTGAAATAGGAAATGCCGCTGATCGGGCGGCCCGAGACATAGAGGTAAATAAAGAATGGCCAGCAAGTCGTCCGACGTCCGCCCAAAGATCACCTTGGCGTGCAGCGAGTGCAAAGAGCGTAACTACATCACCAAGAAGAATCGCCGGAATAACCCGGATCGCTTGGAACTGAAGAAGTATTGCCCGCGTTGCCGCAAGTCCACGGTGCATAAGGAAACCCGCTAAGTTCGCGGCGCGGTAGCTGTTTGTGGCTATCGACTCGTTGTAGAAGCTCTCGACTGTGCTTTATACACTGGAAGAACCGAATTCGTTGCCATTAGCGAGTACCGTCTGAGAGAAAAATAGAAAAGACTTAAGCCTTAACGATAAAAACAAAGGCTTGAAATTAATAATTGGTTGGGGGTTGCAACTTAAGTTGCAACCCCCAACCATTGCTTTTAACTTGTAGCTAACTAGCTACTCCTTGACTAGCCAGCCAGTTTTTGCAGTGCCTTTAGGGACTTTTCTGCGTTAACTTTCGGGCCGCCACCAGCCGGGGGCTCCTCGTCAATCATGATGTCCTGTTCCAACACGTAGTAGCCATCGAAACCGGCCTTATCCAGTTCCGCCACAATAGTGCCGAAGTCAATATCGCCCTCGCCAATAGGGGCAAACATGCCGGCTTTAACGCCCTGAGACCAGGTAATCTCACCCGGAAGCAGCTTGTCGGTCATTTCCTTGTGTACATCCTTGGCGTGCACGATTACGGTGCGACCGGGGTATTCCTTGACGATTGCTTCCGGATCGCAGCCGCCACAGACCATGTGACCGGTGTCCAAGCACAGTGCCACCTTTGACTCGTCCAGCATCTTGCGGATCTCGCAGTCATTTTGAATCATGGTTCCCCAGTGGGGGTGTACGCAGGCTTTTACTCCCGCCTCGGCGCAAACATCGGTGATTTTGTCCAGGTTACCGAAGAGAGTCTTCCAACCTTCGTCATCCAATACCGGGCGGTCATCATAGCCATCACGACCAGAATCGGCTGCCAAGATCAGGTATTCCCCGCCAGCAACCTTGAATGCTTCTAGCTCTTTCTTCACTGCCGGGATGGGGTCGACTTCCGGATCGTGCATAATTGCCAGGAAGAAAGCTCCTACCGGCTTGAGATCATATTTGCTTACCTCTTCGGCGCGCGCGGCAGCCTCAATCGGCAGCCAGCCCTGAGGTCCGAATTCGGTGGCGGTTAAACCAATTTCCTTCATTTCGGTCAGCACCCGCTGCGGGGTCATCTGATATCCCCAGCCCGGTACCTCACATACGCCCCAAGAAATAGGAGCTCCCGCAATCTTCATATTTTCCTCCATTATTGATCTACAGGTTAAACGTCTCTTACGTGACCTGTTGCTTTAGTTATTTTTACTGCTTGTTGTATTGATATCCCAGTAGATACTAACGCTCTCCTTGCCTATAGGTGACGTAGAAAGCGGTGTCTGAAATCTATTCGCCGACTTTAACTGGGCGCTGCTCGCGAGCCGACTTTTCCGCTGCCTCGGCCAACAGTAGCGCTTGGGCTCCGTCCTCGATAGAGGGGCTAGGTTTGCCGCCCTCTTTAACGATCGCAATGAACTGGTTGAGCTCAGCTGCGTAGGCATCGGCGTAGCGAGTCAAGAAGAAGTCCAGATAGGGTTCGCGGGAAAGCGAATAGCTATCCTTGGACAGTGAAACCGTTGTGGGGCGCATATTATCGGCATTAAGCTGTCCCTCGTGTCCGGTTACTTCCAGGCGCTGGTCATAGCCGGTAGCGCAGTGGCGATTATTAATAATCGTGGCTACCGCACCCGACTTAGCGGTCAGTACAATCACCGCGGCGTCATAGTCGTTGCAAGCGGCAATCTCTGGATCCAGGTTCTGAGGAATGGTGGTTACGGTTTCAATATCGCCCAACAGGAAGCGTGCCATATCGAAATCGTGGATGGTCATGTCTTTGAAGATTCCCCCGGAGACCTTGATGTAGTCGGCAGGCGGGGCGGCCGGGTCACGCGAAATAATGGTTACCTGCTCAATTTTACCGATCTCGCCCTTATCCATAAGCTCTTTTACCCGCGCAAAAGAAGGGTCAAAGCGGCGGTTGAATCCCATCATCACCGTGGGATCTAGCCCCTTGAGCGCCTCGCGCAGTTCCTCAACTTTCGCGGTTTCCATGGCTACCGGCTTTTCACAAAGTGCGGCTTTTCCGGATTTAGCGGCAGCGATGATATGCGGAACGTGTAGCGGTGTTGGGGAACCAATGATTACCGCATCGATATCCGGGTTGTCCCAAATTTCGTTCTCGTCTGTTACTCCCCGTCCGCCGTATTCCTTTGCTAGGGCGTCAGCGGCGTCTTGGCGAATATCAAAAACTACTTCTAGAGAAGCATCTGGGTTGGCGGCTAGGGTTTTAGCGTGGACGTGACCGATTCTGCCGGCTCCCAGTAATCCAAATTTCAACATAAAACAACTCTGTTCTCTGCAGGGGAGTAACAAGCTCCCGTTCCTTTGTCCTTACATTATTAACAATAGAGGAACGAGCCCGGAATGTAAACACTTAACCCGAAATGTTTCGGTAACGCCGGTTACTATTAGTCTCGGTATAAAGAGGGCGCACGCCCTCATAAAAGTAAGAAAATACAGGTAAAAGCCGGTGACGTTACTTCCAGCGTAGAAGCATTAAGAAGCCACCAAAGGCCACACCGAGACCTAAAGCCAAGTTCCAGTTACCGGCATTGGGGATGGGGTAGCCACCAGAAGAAATATAGTAAACCACGACTAAAACCAGCCCAATCAGCATTAGTGCCACTGAAAGGGGTGCCCACCAGCTGGGAGATGGCTTCATATCGGCAGCCCATGACTTATTTAACTCTTCGGGCTGCTGGGAGCGGTGAGGCTTAGCGCCCTTGCGCTTACGAGACTCCGGCACGAGGACCTCCAAAGGTGCGATTGTATTAGCTAGACCCATTCTAGTGGGAATAGCGCTACAGACCTAGTTAAGTCTGTCTTACGGTTAATTTAAGTCTAGGATAAAAGTAGGGAAAAATGCCCGATGATCCAGACAAACGAACCTCGGAAGAATATGAGTAGAAAAACCCAGCAAGCGCGGCCAGATAAAACAAAACGCCGTAGCCGTTTCGACCCCATCGCGGCGTTCGGGGAACTGCTGATTATTGTGGGACTAATATTCGGATTATTCGCTTTTTGGGATGTGTTTGTCACAGACTGGCAGGTGGCTAACTATAATCATGAAGCCTTGAGCTCATTCCAGAAAAATACTAAGAGTTGTCCCAACCGTATTTCCCAGGACGAGCGTAAAAGCGCTCCTCCCAGTATCGGGATAAAACAAGAAAATGAGACCCTGGGAGCGCTGCATGTTCCAAAATGGAACTATATGGTGATTCCAGTTAAGGAAGGCACCACCCAATTGATTTTGAATACCGGGGCTGCGGGGCACTACGCGACCACCGCGCTGCCCGGACAAATTGGAAATTTCTCGGTGGCTGCCCACCGGCGTTCCTTCGGATCTAACTTCCGGCGTATTGACGTGTTGAAACCCGGGGACACTGTGGTGATGGAAACTGCAGATGAATGGCTGGTCTATAAAGTCAGGAATCATAAAATTGTGCGACCTACCCAATCGGACGTGATTTTACCGGTGCCAGAAAAGCCGGGGGAGCAGCCCACCGAGCGGCTAATGACCATGACCACCTGTAATCCCGAATATGGGAACTGGGAACGCTATATCGTGCACCTGGAGTTTGACCATTGGGTGCCCCGAAAGAGTGGTATCCCTAAGGAACTGGCAGAAGGAGGCAACGCATGTGCGGGCTAATCTGGGATTTGCTTCCCGGTCCTAAGTGGCTGAAATTCCTGCAGGTAGTACTGATAATTGCCCTAATTATTATGGCTTGCTTTTGGTGGCTATTCCCCTGGATCTCGCAGACTCTGGATCTCACTGGAACTACCGTAGACAGTTCCTTGGGATATAGCTGGGGCGGCGACCTCTAAAATCTTACCCTGGGTTTAGGGGTTTGGTTCAGCTGGTTGCTCGGAACTGTTATTTGCCGGTTGCGAGGGCGCGCTTGACTGCTGCGGTGGGGTCTTCGCTACCTTAACTGTTACCGAAGTGCCGTTTTTCACCCTGCCGGAAGGCTCTACCGAAATAATCTGTCCATTAGGGGTCTGGCTGGTTTCCTGGGTAACCGTGTTAGTCTGCAAACCTAGCTCTGCCAGATACCTTAATCCCTCCTGTTGGCTCTTACCCACTACCTGAGAAGAATCAATAGAAACATAGCCAGAGGAAAGCACCAAAATGACTTCATCATCTTTGTTGGCGGAACTACCTGCTTCCGGGGTGGTGCGGATTACCCGCTCGGCTGCCGTCTTGGCGTCGTCCTCGTATTTGACGGACCCCACCCGCAAACCTGCATCTTCCAGAGTCTTTCGAGCAGCATCCTGGGTCTGCCCCGACACATCAGGTACGGTAATTTCGGCAGCTCCCGAAGATAAATGAATAGTTACCGTAGATCCGGGATCAACCTCAGTTCCCGGGTCAGGGTCGGTTTTAGCCACTTTCCCTTTGTCTACCTCATCGGAGGCAACAGCAGGTCCCTGTTCCATGGTTAATCCCAGATCCTCGAGGGTGCGTTGTGCTTCAATTGCGCTCATCCCGATAATCTCTTTCGGAATGGTTACCTGCTCTGGTTCTTGGTTCTTACCGGAGGCAATCAGCCACCACACCGCAGCTATCAGCGCGGCAGCAACTATTATCCCGATAACTACTGCCCAAATTATTTTCTTCCGCTTCTTTTTACGGGCAGCTTCTTCGTCCTCTTCTTCCTGGTCAGGGTCTTCTTCTAATACCTGTGACCATTGGGTAGGAGGGTAGGAAGCCTGGGGTTGCATAAAACCTTCAGTTGGGGTGCTAACTGGCAACGGAGGCAACATCGGGGCAGAAATTTCGGCGCCCGCTGCCGCCCTGACCATATCTGAACGCATAGAGGCAGCATCCTGATAGCGTTCTTCTGGCAGTTTAGCCAAGGACTTCATCACCATTCGATCAAGTTCGGGACTGATATCGGAGGCAATCGAAGAGGGAAGTGGGGGCATTTCCGCTACGTGTTGATAAGCAACAGAAACTGCGGAATCACCTTTGAAAGGCGCCCTGCCGGTCAGCAGTTCAAAAAGCATACAACCGCAAGAATAAAGATCCGAGCGGGTGTCAACGGTTTCTCCCCGTGCCTGTTCCGGAGACAGGTATTGCGCGGTACCTACCACGGCATCCGTGCTGGTCATGGTTTGACCAGAATCTTCCAAAGCGCGGGCAATCCCGAAATCCATCACCTTGATCTTGCCGGTGTTGGTAATCATCACGTTGCCGGGTTTAATGTCGCGGTGTACTAACCCGCGTTTGTGGGAATATTCCAGGGCATTAAGCACCCCGGTCATAATTTCTACTGCTTCGTTGATGGGAACCGGTTGACCATCGGTCAACAACTGGTGGACTGTATGCCCCTCTACCAACTCCATTACTATATAGGGGACGTGTACTTCGGTGCCCTCCGGGGTAGTGACCACCTGTTCGCCAGTGTCGTAGACCTGGACGATATTCTCGTGATTCAAGGAAGCAGATGCCAGGGCTTCGCGCCGGAAGCGGGTTAAGAACACCGAATCTTTTGCCAGGTCAATACGTAGCATCTTGATGGCGACAACCCGAGAAAGCAAGGTATCATAAGCCTGATGTACCTCGGCCATCCCGCCCCTGCCGATTAGGGAACGAATCTCGTAGCGGCCTCCGCCTATGCGGTATGGAGAATCTGCCATGTGTCTTCCTTTTGTTCCGAAACTATCTTTATCATAGCTGTTTGATTGGGGTGTGCCGGGGACTTAGCGGCTGAAAAGAGTAAGCCAGCTCCCAGGCTTAGGGCGGTTACCAGAATCCATAACAATAAAGTAACCAAAACTAGGGGTAACGCCGAACGCTGATTTTGCCGTCCGTGCCGGGCGCGGGAAACATCTTGGTTCCACCATTTTCGGCTAAAGGGCACTACCTCTTCGTAGGGGCGTCGCAGCCGTGTTACCTCGGCGTCTAGGGGGTCTGCTTGATGCAAACCAATTTGAGATTCCAGCCGGCGACTCCAAGAAACTAAAGGCGCAGCTAGCGAAGAAGAAGCCTTGCCAGTTTCGGGAGCATTGGGCGTGGCGTAACGAGGAGGAGCTGGGGCTTTCCGCCAGTTAAAAACTTGGGGCAAGGCTCGTAGCCGTTTCATTTGAGAACGCGGACGAGAGGCGGAAACCGGGGGAATCAGCTCGGCAAATTCGCGGGGACGTTCCCGCTGGCGCAGGCGCTGAGCCCACGCGCCCTCCGGAAGAGGAATCGAGTTGGGGAGCACCTGGGGTGCGGGAACGCTGCCTCCGGAAAGATACAGCATTCGCGACCCGTCTTCTTCTTTCGGCCACGAAACAGCAAAGGGAGGCTGCCAGCTGGGGGCGGGGGAGGAAGTAGGGGCAGGGGTAGTTTCGGCTGGCAGAGGTGAGGAGGGGGCGGGGGAAGAGGGTGCTTGTTCAGCAACTTTTTCAACGGCAGCGGAATCTTGATTTGCCTGTTCGAGCTCGGCTAGTTCCTCTAAATCTTCGGAGAGGTTTTCTAAATCAGCAGCTGACGCGGAAAGTGCTCCAGTTTCACTGGCGCTAAGTTCTGCCTCTTCCGCAGGTGGAGACAGTGCCGGTGCCTGCTGGGCGCTGGGTTGTTCCGGTTCCTTATGACCTGGATGGGAAAGAGCAAACTGTACTTCCTCCAGACGCTGCATCAAATCATCTGCACTGGACAGGCGGTTTTGCGGTTCCTTTTCCAAAAGCTGCATTACTAAATCGCGCAGCTCAGCCGGAACTGACTCCGGTAGCGCCGGAACTGGTTTGTTAACGTGGGCAAAAGCGATGTCTACCGGTTTTTCCCCACCAAATGGCCGCTTTCCAACTAGAGCTTCGTAGGCGATAATCCCCAGGGCATAAAGGTCACCCGCTGGCGTAGCCGGCTGCCCCATTGCCTGCTCGGGGGGCAGATATTGGGCAGTACCCATTACCATTCCCACCTGGGTTAAATTAGCTTGTCCAGGTGCTTTGGAAATCCCGAAATCGGTAAGTTTTACTTCCCCAGTAGGAGTAACCATGATGTTTCCGGGTTTTATATCTCGGTGCACAATCCCGGCGCTATGAACTGCGCTGAGGGCATCCGCGGTTTGGTACAACACCGAAAGTAAAAAATCGGTGTCTAAAGTGCGTTCCCGGTCAAGGATTTCAGTTAGGGAAACCCCGTCAACCAGTTCCATACTGATCCACCCCAGCCCGCTGTCCTCACCGGAAGCGTGAACTGCCGCCAAGTTAGGGTGATGCACCCGCGAAGCATTGTAGGCTTCGATCCGCAGGCGGGAGAGGAAAAGTTTCTTTCCTGCCAGTTCTGGACGCAAAATTTTTAGCGCCAGCCTTTCCCCGGTTTTTTCATCTAGCGCCTGCCAAACTTCTCCCATGCCGCCAATAGCTAAACGGGAAAGTAGTAGGTAGCGACCGGAAATCTTCATCCCCACTTTCAAAGCGGCAATCGCTTTTTGAGCGCTGGTCGCGTCTTGGTTAGAAGCAGCAATCGGGTCAAGGGGAGTAGACATTTCTGCTTCCCGCCCCCGTGGCGGAGCAGGTAAAACGCGGCTATCAGTCATGATTCATCGCCGCCTGGATTATGGCTTTGGCAATCGGTCCGCTAACCGGACCACCGTGGGGAGCCGGATTAGCAGAATCGCCCTCAACTACCACCGCAAATGCCAAGGGGTATTCGGGAATATCTGCCCAACCCACATACCAGGCATCGGTTTTGCCGGAAGCAATCTCGGCAGTTCCGGTCTTGGCGCCCATTTCCACCCCGGAAACACAGCCAGCCTTGCCGGTGCCTTCCGTTACCGTTTGGATCATCATTTCGCGTAGCTGCTGGGCTACCTCTTTGGAAATAGGCCTGCCCAAAGTACCGCCGGAGCGGTAGTTACGGGTTTCTTTGCCATCTGGTCCCAGCTCGGACGCCACCAAGAAGGGACGCGCCTGGGTGCCTTGATTCGCTACTGCCCCGGCTACAGTGGCCATCATTAAAGGAGAAGTACGCACCTCGTACTGCCCAATCGCGCTCATCATTAAAGAAGCCATTCCCGGATCAGTAGTGGGGAAATAGGACTTTTGCACTGGTAGCGGCACGTTCAAAACGGACTTTGGGTTGAAGCCGAAATCTTCAGCCTGTTGTTCTAAGGCTTCATATCCTAAGTCCTGACCAATGGTAGCGAAAGGCGTATTGCAAGACAGGGCAAAAGCATAACTAAAAGTCGGGCTACCGTTCCCACAGTTGGTGGACTCGATATTAGAAATCCGCGCATTTGAACCCGGCAAAGGCACCGAGACTGGAGCATCAACTTGGTCTTCGGGAGAGCGAATTCCCTGCTGAAGTGCAGCAGCAGCGGTAATAATTTTAAAGGACGACCCTGGCGCAAACTCCCCGCGCAAAGCGCGATCTAGCATCGGTTTTGCCGGATCTGAGTTCAGCCCTTTTAAGGTTTTTTGTGACTCTTCCTCGCTGCCACTAGCTAGCAAGTTCGGATCAAAGCGGGGGGTAGTAACCGCCGCCAGGATCGCTCCCGTCTGGTAGTTGATTGCTACTGCGGCGCCCTTGCGATTCCCTAGTGCCTGCGCCGCCGCCTCCTGAATCTGGGGGTTAATAGTCAGGCGTACCCCTCCGCCCTTCTGATTTTCCCCCGCCGCGTGCTTAAGCATCTGGGATAGAGCCTG
>ERZ1673752.2920-NODE-2920-length-17571-cov-8.547157_pt1 | contig 17571 bp, 12 predicted proteins | sample MGYA00580195_ERZ1673752 | MGnify/ENA primary metagenome ERZ1673752 (study PRJEB41218, sample SAMN15661744) | gut metagenome | host: Homo sapiens | place: Canada: London | collected 2015-08-20/2019-03-30 | study: EMG produced TPA metagenomics assembly of...
AGGCCTCCAGCGTGGAGACCAGCAGGCTCTTGCCGAACCGCCGCGGCCGGCTCAAAAAGTAGTAATCGCCCTCCGTTATCAGCCTGTAGATTAGCTCGGTCTTATCCACGTACAGCTTGCCCCGATTCCGTAGATTCTCAAAGCTCTGCTCCCCTATCGGATATATAATCGCCGTACCCATTTTTGCCCCCGCTACTTTACCTTTTACAGCGTAAAGATACAAAAAATAATCTTCTGCGGCTAGCCGGGCGCAATCGCACCTACCGCCCTTTGGCGACCACACAGGAGGAGAGCCGGCACATCCGCCACTGCGCAACAGACCTCTTTTCGCCCCCCCCCAAAAAAACGCGGCGGCTGTTGCATTCTATCAACAACCGCCGCGCCGCTACCCTTCCTGACCTACTCTTTCCGAACTATATTCTACCGTACTGCCATCCCTCCCGTCTTCATCTTCAGTATCGGCGGCTGCCCGCTGCGCACCTCCCAGCTCCGCTGCGAAAATCCCGCGGGCAAGTTCACGCCTTTAATCGCATCGTCGCTAAATTTACGCCCATACTTCTCCTCTGGCCCCGAAAGGAATAGCCCAAAGTAACGTTTGTAGTAATAATTATCGCACTCGCTTCCGCCAGCCGCCATCATAAGCGGATTCTTCGTGGTGCCATTCACTTGCAGCTTCCCTGTCGTATAGCAGCAATTCCCGCTCCCATCCATCTTCCCGATAAATAGTGCCACATCCCCTTTGCTCCCCGACACATCGCCCAAGCTGAAGCAATCGGCTACCCACACATCCTTCGCGCTCCCAATGAACCCACCTAGCGTTGATCCATCTATCTGCGCCGTCACATCAACGTCAGCAAACGCACGTTGCACCTGCGCCTTCGTCTTCTCCATGGCAAACCCATCGAAACGTCCTACAAGCCCCCCCACGATGCACGCATCGTTGCTCTTCGCCACAATTCCCTTCCCATCCTTCGTTCGATCCACCCAGCAGTCCCACAGCTCGCACCCATCGGCAATCCCTATCAGCCCCCCCATGCTCACGCTCCCCCCATCGGCGCTCTCAAACGCCATGGTGTTCACCACCGCAGCGCACGCCCGCACGGTGTACCCGCTACGCACCTCGCCTGCCAACGCCCCTATCGCCAGATCTTCCACTTTCCGCCCCGCGTTGATTACCACTTTTTCCAGCCGCACGCCTGAAATGTAGGGCTTTCCCAATGCGCCGCCCTTGCCCACCAAGCCGAACAGCCCAAGCCGAGACGAACGATTACCCGAAATCACAAGGTTTGATATCGTATGCCCTGCCCCATCGTAGCTCCCCAAGAAGGGCATAGCCTCCGTGCCTATCGGGCTCCACGGCTCCCCTTCAAGGTCTATATCTACCGTTTGAAAAAAGTACGCCCCTTCGTACTGTTCCCCGCCATTCACCCTCTCGGCCAATGCGAATAGATCCTTGGCACTCTGCACCTTATAGGGTGCACTCTCCGTACCCTCGCCCTCAAATCCATAGCTGCTACCCAGCGCAAACAGAACGAATAGCACCGCCAATAGACCACCCTTCACTGTTTTCATCCCCTTTGTCCTCGAATTTTAATCCTCACAACGTATACAGATGTAGCAACTTCTATGCCATCGCATTAAAGAACCTGCCCACACATGGCATATCATTGACAGGCTGTCCCACCCTCTACACGCCACTCGTTCCCCTCGCGCAACAGCAGAGCGACCGTGACGGAACAGGGAGGCAATCCGCAAACCACGAACTTTCCTTCAAATTCAGTTCTCTCTCGTCTTAAATTCAATCCCTGCCTATCGGCTGCGCAAACGATTAAAGTAACCGCCACGCACAGACCGCTCAAAACACAGCGCGGGCGGCAGCTCTCGCTCCCGCCCGCGCAGACTTATCCTTTCAATCAGGCTAAAACACGCTACTTACGCTCCGAAAGGTACTTTGACACACCCTCCTGGGTCGCCTTCATCCCCTTCTCCCCCTTATGCCAATTCGCGGGGCAAACCTCACCGTTCTTCTCGAAGAACTGCAACGCATCCACCATCCGCAACGCCTCATCCACGCTACGCCCTAGCGGCATGTCGTTCACCAGCTGGTGGCGCACAACCCCATCCTTGTCAATCAAGAACAGCCCACGGTACGCCTGCGGAACGCCTGTGGAGCAGAACCCCTCGCACTCGTCGCACCAATCCTCCTCCGCGGCGTACACATCGTAGTTCATCGCCACCGTGTGCGCCTGATCTGCCACTAGCGGGTAGGTAACCCCCTTAATGCCGCCCTCTTTCGTCGGCGTTTGCAGCCATTTCCAATGCGAATTCTCTGAGTCCACGGAACAGCCTATCAGCTGCACGTCGCGCTGTTCAAACTCCTTGAGTTTATCCTGAAACGCCAACAGCTCCGTGGGGCATACAAACGTGAAATCTGCCGGGTAGAAGAACAGAATCACGTATTTCTTCCCTTGAAATTGCGACAGTGAAAAGTTGCTTACAATCTCACCGCCGTTCACTACAGCCGGCAACTTGAAGTCCGGCGCCTTCTTTCCTACTAATACTGACATGATATTACTCCTTTTTTCATCTCTTTACTCTCACAACGCACCAGCCCTTGATTTGTTCACTCCACACAGTTACGGCCGTCAAAAAAGGGGATGCTGCGCAAAGCAACATCCCCTTTTCACTCGTCCCTAATCCCTAGAACGGTATGTCCTCCGATTCCTCCCCCTCGCTAGAGATACTACCATCCTCCATCAGCGATGCGTAGGGGTTGGTGGCAAAAGGCCCAATACCCTCCACTATGCTGTCGTCGGGCTCTGGCTGCCGCTTGCGACTCGTTTTCCCGCCGCCATCGTTGTACTGCGACGCCACCACGCGCATGCCGCTCTCCTGCCCATTTCCGCCACCTATCGTGCCGGGCGTATTGTTCTCATCGCGCCGCGCCTTGTCAAGCTGCTGGTAGTGGTCGAGCTGCGGCTGATCGTCCACGAACTTCGTTTGGCTCGCAATAAAACTCAAGTAGACTATCCCGGTCTCTCCGCTACGGTTCTTTTCAATACGGAGCTCTGCCATGCCGGCTGTTGGTGTCTCGTCAGGGTAGGCAGGCACCTTGTGCTTCTCCGGCCTATGCACAAAGGCCACAATGTCGGCATCCTGCTCTATGGCCCCAGACTCTCGTATATCCGAGAGCTGCGGTTGGTAGAGCGATGAAGCCCGGCTCTCCACCGACCTATTCAGCTGCGAAAGCGCCACAATTGGTATGTCGAGTTCCAAGGCCAACGCCTTGAGCGAGCGTGAAATCTTACTTATCTCCTGCTCCCGGTTCTGCATCTTGCTGAAGGGCGCCGTGATCAGCTGTAGGTAGTCAATAACCACCATGTCTATGTCGTACTGCATCTTCAGCTTGCGGCACTTCGAGCGGAGCTCCCCTGGGCCAATCCCCTGCGTGCTATCGAAAAAGATATTAGCCCTCGCGATCTCTAACGCCGCCCGGTCGATTCGCTCCCACTGCTCATCGGTCAGCCGCCCAGAGGCTAGCTGCTTGCTGTTTATCTCTGTCTCAGAGGCTATCAAACGTAGCACGAGCGACGTGCTGGGCATCTCCAGCGAGAAGAACGCCACCTTCCGCTTGTCCTTAATCGCCATGTTGTAGGCCATGTTCAGGGCAAAGGCCGTTTTCCCCACCGAGGGACGAGCCGCAATGACAATGAACTCTCCTTTGTGCCACCCCCCGGTCAGCTCGTCAACGTGCGGGAATCCTGTGCTCAACCCCGCCATGGAAGAGTCGTTGCTCCCCGCCTCGCGAATCATCTTGAGCGCATCGTTGAGCACAATCGGGAGCTTTTTTACCTCCTTTCGTATGTTGCTCTGCGAAATCTCAAAAATCTTCCGCTCCGCGCTCTCCAGCACCTCCTGCACGTCCTGCCCCTGCGTGTAGGATTCGCTCTCTATCTCATTCGACACCCGGATGAGCTCCCGCAGCAAAAACTTCTCTATCACTATTTTTGCATGCTCCACCACGTGGGCGCTCGACGCCACCTTCATGGTTAGCTCCGCGAGGTACTGCGCCCCGCCCACGGTGTCCAGCTGCCCGCCATCGCTCAACGTCTGCCGTACTGTGAATAGATCCACGGGCACCTGCCGCTGCACCAGCGACACGATCGACTCGTAAATCGCGGCGTGCCATGCGTGGTAAAAGTGCTGTGGCTCTAAAAAACCGCTCAGCTCAATGGCTGCCTCGTTGTCGGTCATCAGCGCCCCCAGCACCGCCTGCTCTATCTCTACCGCCTGCGGCGGCACGCGCCCTGCATCCGCCATCGGCTGCACAGCCACACGCTTCGCAAAGCCTCCCTCACCGCTCTTCCGTACCTCTTCCGCCATCTGTCACCTCTCTTCTCCGAACCATCTAAAAATCCGCAACTGCACGGCTAGGCTATACTCTGAAAAACACCTTTAGGCGGTAACGATACCCTGCTTTTGACATCCTCCAATCTTGGCAATAGTGCAAATGCCAATCCGGTGTGTCTATGTTGGGGAAAAAGGCATCTGCACCCTCAAAAACCGCATCCACCTCGGATATCAGCAACCGGTCGGGCCAGTTGATCGTCTGCTGATATACCGACGCTCCGCCCGCAATGAACATCTCCTCTTCGTCCCGCGCCCCGCATGTATGCAGCGCCTCAACTAGAGACCCCACACGCAGCACCCCTTCTGGCACGGCATAGTGCTCATCATGGGTGACCACCACCATCTTCCTTCCAGGCAGGGGTCGCCCAATCGACTCGTACGTCTTGCGCCCCACCACCACGTGATGCCCCATCGTACACTCCTTGAAATACGCCAAATCCTCCGGTATACGCACCAGCAGTTCATTATTCTTCCCGATGGCTCTATTCCTGTCCATCAGTGCGATTGCTGTCACTCTCATTGTCGTCTTCCCATGCTTAATTTTGATGGCTAAGGTAGCCAATTTTTTTTACTTTCCTTCGTGGCTGCGGCACATGCATTGTTCGCTCTTCCGTAGAACCTACCAAACCCCCTCTGCATTATGGGTATGCCCTTCTCCGAAGCTACTGGAGACCGGTTTAAATCTGAGCTTTTGACTAAAGAGAAAGCCAAAGCCCCCTCCGCGTGGGCATTGTCTTACAACGTGCCTCTAACCCACTCCCATCAAGCGGTAGGTTCCAACGCCTTTTTAAGGAACCTACTCGTGGCGCTCTCTGCTACCTCCGCCACAGCTTCGGGCCGTCCCATCGCCACCACGCACCCACCGTGCTTACCGCCGCCTGGGCCAAGGTCTACAATCCAATCCGCCAGCTTCATCACCTCCACGTTGTGCTCTATCACCACCACCGTATGCCCGGCCTCGATCAGCTTGTTGAAGGCGCCCATAAGCGTCTTTATATCATCGAAGTGAAGCCCTGTCGTGGGTTCATCGAACGCCAGAAGCATATGCTCCTCCTTGGGCACATCCAGCAGGAACGAGGCGATTTTGAGCCGCTGCGCCTCGCCGCCGCTTAGCGTGCTGGTAGGCTGCCCCAACGTTACATACCCAAGCCCCACCTCTCGCAGCACCCTCAGTGAATCAGCCACGCCCTGCGCCAGCACCGCGCTGTCGGCCCTGAAAAACGCCTCCGCATCCTCTACTGTCATCTCCAGCACATCGCTAATGTTCTTCCCACGGTAGCGCACGCTAAGCACCTCCGGGTTATACCGCTTGCCGTGGCACACCTCGCACTCCACCTCCACGTCCGACATGAACTGCATATCCACCACAAACTTACCCAACCCCTGGCACGCAGGACAAACCCCTGTTGAGTCGTTGAATGAGAAGTGGCGCTCACGCATCATATGCCCCTTCGCCTCCTCCTGCGAGGCGAATATCGCACGTATACCCGTGAAGGCTGCGGTGTAGGTAACAGGCGTAGAGCGTAGCGAGCGGGTTAACGTATTTTGGTCCACGAATTGCATTCCGGTAAGCGTCATCGGCGGCACGGAGATTCCCCGCGTATGCAGCGGAACGTCCACCCCATGCTCGAGATACTCCTGCAGCGCCGGCATGAACACACCCCGCACCAGCGTTGATTTACCCGACCCACTCACCCCCGTCACCACGGTGAACGCATGGAGAGGGAACCGCGCATCCACATTCTTAAGGTTGTTCATCGTCGCCCCCTTGAGCTCAATGAACCCCGCCAACTCACGCCGTTGCTTCGGAATCTCAATACGCTTATGCCCCGTGAGGTACTCCGCCGTAAGGCTTCCCTTCGCATTGGGGAGCTCCGCCACGCTCCCCTCGAACATCACCTGACCTCCATGCGACCCAGCCCGCGGCCCAAGGTCAATAATTTTATCAGCCGCACGCATGATTTCCTCGTCATGCTCCACCACAACCACCGTATTCCCCTGGTCGCGAAGCCGTAGGAGCACCCCTATAAGACGCTCCGTATCGATGGAATGCAGCCCCACGGTCGGCTCATCGAGTATGTAGAGCGACCCCACCAGCGAGCTGCCCAGGGCTGTCGCCAGGTTGATCCGCTGCGTCTCCCCGCCGCTAAGGGTTTTTGACTGCCTATCGAGGGTGAGGTAACCCAGCCCCACGTCAAGCAAGCAACGGAGACGGGTCGTCAGCTCCACCATGAGCCGTCTCGACACCTCTCTGTCCCGTTCGTTCAGCTCTAGATGCTCCAAGAAATCAAGCAATTCTTCTAGGGGTTGCACCACCAAATCGGCTATGTTTTTCCCAGCAACCCGCACGCAGAGAGCCTCCTTGTTGAGCCGTTGCCCGTGGCAATCGGGGCACTCGGCGCGCCCGGAGTACTGCGCCAGCATAACCCTATTCTGCACCTTGTGGTACTGCGTCCGCATGGCATCAAAGTACTCATCAATACCATGCACGTTCTTACCGTCTCCGTGCCATAGTAGCGCCCGCTGCTCCTTGGTCAAATCGTAGTAGGGATGGTGCACCGGGAAGTCGTACTCCACCGCCGCCAGCATGAACTCATTGCAGTACTGCTGCCCCACGGGCCCACGCCAGCACGCCACTGCCCCATCGAAGAGCGAAAGGTTGGGGTCTGGTACCACCAACTCTTCGCTTATACCCAGCGTTTGCCCATAACCGTTGCAGGTCTTGCACACCCCAAGCGGATTATTGAAGCTAAAGAGCTCCGGGCGCAGCGGGGGAAATTGTTCCCCATCAAGGAGAATACGCGTGTCAAAGTCTGTATTGACCCATGCCCCATCCTTCTGCACCGCAACCCTACACGCGCTGTTTCCCTCCCGAAACGCCATCTCCACCGAGTCGCCGCAACGCCCCCTAAACTCCTCGCTCCCATCCGGCACAAACCGGTCAACGAGTAGGAAGAACTCACCGCCCAGTCGCGACACCTCCAACCGCTCGTCGGGGGTCTCTATGCTATACGTCACTCCGTCCACCACCACGCGGCTATACCCCGCAAGGGCCAACCGATCCACCACAATGCTGATGCTTAACGCTCTAATCTGCTTGGTGCTACCTTTACTCGTTCCCAGGCGACCCTGCGCCTCGTCCATTGACTCCTCCACCTGCTCCGCCAGCGGCGCGAGCAGCATCACCCGCTCCCCTTGGCAGGAGTAGATGTAGTCGATGATGTCCTTAGTGGAATGGCTACGTAGCTCTTCCCCCGTCTTGGGGTCTACGACTCGCCCGATACGCGCGTAGAGAAGACGGAGGTAATCGTACACCTCTGAGGAGGTTCCCACGGTAGAGGTGGAACTCTTCGTGTTCACGTGCTGCGAAATCATCACCGCGGGCGGGATGCCGCTGATTTCATCGGCATCCGGCTTGGGCAATCGCCCTAGAAACTGCCTCGCGTAGGCGGAAAGGCTCTGCACGTAGCGCCGCTGCCCCTCGGCGTAGAGCGTTTCAAAGGCCAACGATGACTTCCCAGACCCCGAAAGCCCCGTGAAAACCACCAGTTTGCCCCGCGGAATGGTAACCGTCACATCCTTCAGGTTGTTCACCCGTACGCCACGCAGTACAATATCCCCCTTTGCCATCTTCTTCTCCTAATTTCTAAACGGCAAATGTACCTACTTTCAACCGCTTTTACACTACCGCTCCCGTTTCTCCCCCTTAAATTGCACGAAACTGCACGGCTGCATAAGGGAAATCAAACCGTCCGCTGGCCTCTAACCGTTTCCCTCCCTCAACCACCTCGCCGCACCCTACGTTTATAGAACAGTCGCAGAATTGCCCATGGCCTCCAGACCCTTGAATCCCTTCCCCCAGGGCAAGACACAGTCGGAAGGAACGCCCCGCGCATTCAGGATTTACTAAATATTGCGTCCCTCCAACCCCTTCTCACTCCCCCCGCCTACTCCACCTCTTCACCGTCACCCCCACAAAGAACTCAAAATTTATCCCCGGCATCGGGCGCGAAAGCACCGACAGGTAATCCTCGTTGAATAGATTGTTCACCGCCAGCTTAAGCTGTAAATCGAGCCACTTGAAAGGGAGGTTACTCTCCAGCGAAATGTTACTCATGTAGTAATCTGGGAGATGCCCGGTGAACGTGAAATCGTTGCTCGACATCGTGTAGCGCTGCGAGTAGTACGCCCACTTGTAGAGGAACGCCAACCCCCGCCATGCGAGCCGCCCGGTGAAGGAGGCCGAATGCTGCGGCACGTACGGCAACTGCTTGCCTATCGACTTGTCTGCCGGCGACATCTTCTCCCCGATGTTGATTGAGGGTGTCCACGAGTAGGTGCCGTGGAGGTCTACGCTCCAATCGTGAGGGAACTGCCACGCTATGCCCACCTGCGACTCAACCCCGTAGGCATGCACCTTCTTCACGTTGCGCGGCGAGAAGAACCCCTTCGTGGTGGGTAACCATATAATCCAATCATCAACGTACGACTCAAACCAATTGGCACTGCCGCTAATTTTGTAGAGTCCCTGCTTTCTGAAAAGGCAGCTCAAACCCGCATCGTACGTCAAGCCATGCTCCTTTTTAAGATTGGGATTTCCCCCCGGCAAGAAGTAAAGGTCGTTGAGGGAGGGGAAGCGGTAATTACGCGACACCGAGGCCTTCGCCATGACGTTCCCTACCCTAGAAAGGACCCCATCGATAAAAAAAGCCGGGATGACGGGCGACCACTCCCGGCCGTACATCTCCTCGCGCACCACCACAGACATTCCCAGCCGGTCTATCGGCTGCCACTTCACCGATGCCATCCCCGAGAGTTCTATGCGCGCCTTATCGTAGCCCACAATCGCTCGTCCCCCATCGCGCAGTATTATGTTCTTGTCCTTGCTTATCACAAAATGCTGGTGCGCGGCGATTGATGCCGTAAAAAACCATTGCCTTGTGGGGTTATACTCCCCCGATGCTTGCCCGTAGACGGTGTTGATTTGGCTACGTGAACGCGTCATCGAGGCCCAATTCCCCGGCGCCACCTCCCGCTTGTAGTCGTACGCCATCCATGTGTAGATGTAGCCAGCCTTTGCTCCCACACTCCAATCGCTCTTCACGTGGTCCCACGACGCCACGCTGCGCAGCGTGCGCTCCCGCTGTCGGTTCTCAAACTCCGACTCCTTCCCGTAGTCCGTCGTGAGCATCGGGAGCTCCCGGTTGGTATTCAAGAACCAGGCGTTGAGCCCAAACTTATCCCCTTTCTTCGTATCGTAGTACACCTCCTGCAGCGCGTGAAAATCCTTGAACGAAGCCGACTTGTTGCGCTCCCGGGGATGGTACTGCCCCACGATGTTCTTCTCATCATCGTAAATGTTGACCTTCTTATCGTGGTTCGTGTACGGGAAGTTATTCGGCGATGAGGAGTAAACCACGCGCGTGGAGACGTGCCAATGGTCGCTGCCGTAGGTAAAACGGAGGAACTCGTCGAAGGTGTGGAAGGACCCCACGCCCTGGATGTACTGCAGCGTGAACCCGTTGGGTACCTGCGACGAGGTGCCCAGCTTAACGAGCCCCCCCAGCCCTCCGCCCGTCTCATTGACTGAAGAGGTGCCGTGCAGCAGCGATGCCTTATCGATGAAGTAGGCGGGAATGGTGGAGAAATCGGTCATACCCAGCATCGGGTTATTAATTCGCATGCCGTTCCACGTCACCTGCGTGTGGCTCGCCGACGTGCCCCGAAATGCCACAGTGGAGAGCGTGGCGCGCCCGTAGCTCTTCACGAAGATGGAGGAGTTGAACGTCAGCACGTCCGCCATCGAGAGCGCAATGTTCTCCTTGAGCGCCACCGAGTCAAATTTCGTCTTCTGCACCCCAATCTCCTTCATGGGGCGCTGCCACTTCACCGTCACCTCCTCAATTTCGTGGTAATGGTTGTACGGCTCCTGCGCAAATATCCCTAGAGGGTACATAGCCACACAGATGGCGCACAAAAGCAATCGGAAAGAGAAACTGTATCTAGTAACTGCCATAATGACTCCCCGCTCGTAGGCTACTCCCAACAGAATGCGCCGGGGATAATCCCAACGTAAAATTTATCAACGAGATCCCCATTGGGCGCGTAGCGGTAGACAATCCCCTGCTGCACGTAGTCTATCGCGTCGGCCACGTACACCTCGCTCGTCTTGGGGTTCACGGTGAGGCCGTAGAGGATAGTTCCGCTGTAGGGGATGAAGGGGCGCACCGGCGCACGCTTCGACGTGACATCCATGCGCCAGATAGCCTTATTTATCCAGTACAGGGTGTCGCGCGTGCCGTTGAGCTGCACCTCGGAGGGCCAATCGCCGAATTTGAACTTGAACTGTTTCTCCACCGTGAAGGTCTCCGCGTCGATGCAGTAGAGCGAGGGCACCTCATGGCCGTACGGGCTACCCTCGTACCCCCCATCGGTAATGGTCCACAGCTTGTTGTACTTATCCATCACCAGCGATGTCGGCTGAATGCCAATGGTGAGTTCCCCCACCACCTGGTCAGTTTCCGTATCTATCTTGATGATGCGATTCTGGTAGCTCCAGCAATTCACGTAGACGAATGGTCCGTACTGCACCATCTGCTCCGTGGATCCGCTCTCCATATCCATCCTCGGCATGTCGATGTAGCCAGTAATCTCAAACTTCTTGGGGTTGATAATGAAGATGCGATAGTCCCATATCTGGGTCACGTAGGCCTTCTCCGGGCTGATGAAATGGATGTAGCGCGGCGATGTGAGATTCTCTATACGCCCCACCTCCTTAAAGGTTTTGAGGTCAATGGCGAAAATCACGTGGGAGTTGTTCACCACCACCCACCCCTTGTTGTCGTATATCGTCATGGACTGCGCCACGTCGCCTAGCTTCATGCCGTTAGCCCGAAAAAACACCTCGTTCTGCACCTCCTTCGTCGCGGGGTTGTAGTAGCTCAACGTGGCGTTACCGTACTGAAAGTTCCCCTCGTTGGTGATGAACAGCCCATCGCCAGTGGCAGAAAAATCCTCTTCATCCTTCCCGTAGTCCCACTTCATACACGAGGTGGAAACCAGCAGGACGAACGTAATTAGCAACCAACTATACCCCTTATGCCGCATGCATGTTCTTTTTCAAAACCAAAAAGCGGCAGTCTGATCCGAATACTTTTCGCAAATGATCTCAGACTGCCGCTACCTACCCTCTACTCCTTACCCCTTCAACAGGGGCCGCAAACCCGCCTACTCGCTCACCGTCACGCTCAGGTCGTCTATCGCAACGTACGCTGTCGTGTTTAAGTCGTACGACTCCCCCCGATGCTAATCATTGAAACTCTAGTGATTTGCCTAATTCTCATCTTTCAGCTTCTGCGTGTAGAAACCCTTGGTCATGTCGTCAAAGGTGGGGTTGTAGCCGCAGTCACTAACCGACCACTTTTCTTTACTCTCAATCTGACCGCTTGTGATAAACTTAGAAAGCTTTTCGAAGTCATTAAAATCACGCAGATTACTAGCGGAAAAACCCCTTAACACTTCTAATTTTGGTGTGTTTAGTAGTGATGGAGCGATATCGCCCGATAGCAAATAGATACAACTATCGATGTTCCTTAGTTCAGGTGCATTTACCTCGTGTACATACCTTAGAGAAAGCCCAGCCCCCCCTATAGTTTCAATGCTTGGGAGGTTTACTGTTACATTTGTATAATAAAGATGTATTCCTAACGATCCATATGGCCTTTCATTTACTTCTCTCGTATAATATGCGACATCTGAAGATACGCCTACTGCTTTGATTTTCTCCAAATTAACTTTTCGAACACGGGTGTCTGATAAATCTAGAAACAACTGCCCTCCTACTCTTTCAAGGTTCGGGAATGCCACTTCTTCTACACCATCCAACTGAGCATACCCTAGATAGAAGTACCCCCCCACCTCCTGAATGTTAGGCAAAAGGATGTTGTCTGCGCTTTGGATGAATAGATTCCCCTCTACTTTCACTAGCGAAGGAATAGATATGGGCTCTGCTGCCCACGTTCCGTAAAATACAAGGTTACCAACAGTAGTGAAGTTAAACTTAATTGGAGACAGAGTATTCATAAAAAAATCCACATTTGACATTTCGCTTTTTGTGCGAAGTTCATTAAGCGGTGTCCTTTTATGCTCCGCCATTTCATCTATGGATATTCTTGCCGGCGCTCCTTGCACTGATACAAAATCAACATTGCTCAAATCTAGTGTGCCTTCTAGCTTAAGCATTGCATTTAGCGTCAGCTGGCCAACCTGAATTGACGAGGAGAAAAAAGATGAAGGGATTTCAAGTTCCCCAAAGTTCTCCATGGTCAGACTCCCAACTCGTCTCAAACTTCCAATGTCTATAGACTTAAGGGCGGTATTATATTCGTACGTCCAACCGTTGTCTTTCGTCGTTTCCCGCCCTCCTATGTGCAACTCGCGAGTCACCTCCTCAAGCGAGGGCATATCAAGCCTTGAAAAGCCATCGGGAAGACTATTAAATTGAATAGCATTCGCCTTTTTTAGCTTAGGCAATTGAATCCCTCTTAACGTTTCAATGCTGCGTGCTATTAACGTACCACCAATCTCTGTCAAATTTGGCAATTCCAGCAATGAAAAATCACCATTATGTTGCTCCTCTTCGCTAGGAGTCTGCACAATAAAATCTCCTTGTACAACATCTAAGCTAGGAAAATCAACTCCACTCAAAGCTGAAGAAGAACATATCACACTACCCTTGACTTTTGTAAGCTTTTCAAAAAGAAGCGTCTTTACTGTATTTGCACACACCATAATGTCTCCCGAAATGACCTCAAGGGCTGGCATGGAGACTAACTCAAGCTTTTTGGAATCAAACGACCTTATGGGATTCCCAATTTGTAGACCACCTGCCTTCTTAATATTTTCCAAACCCGTAAGGTCGCTACCAGTGAAGCTAGGGCGGATAACAATCGTACCCGTTACCTCCGTTAAAATCGACAAAGGGGTAATGTCCGTCACTTTTTCAACTGCATCGGCATCCATCCCTATTATTAAATTACCTTTAACCGATGTAGTTTTTGTCTTGGCAAACTCAGCCACATCGGCGTTGCTCTTGAGTTCGATTGACCCTACAGAGGTCATCTCTCCTTTCACTACACGATATGAATACTCCCGCGCCTTCCCGCTTTGCGATGTCACACGAAATGTAAGCTCGTTTTCCCAATTATCTATCGTTTCGGGCTTTGGAACCACTGAGGCTGAACGTGTGTACTTAACATCAGCGGTAGCTTTACTTAAAGAAACCGTATCTGGCACACTCAATGTTATCGTATTATCAAGTATCACAGCCGCATAGCGGGTGCCATGAACGGTCAACACTACCGATGTGATAAAATTATCGTCGGCATCGGTAGGCAAGAGTTCAGGACTCTTTTTACACGATGTGTATAACACGCAAAAACACAATAAACAAAACGCTATTCTTCTCATGACCTCTGGTTATTATTTCCAATTCAAATCCTCAAAAGCACAAACCTCAGTGGAGTTTTCACCTAGCGGTCCGCTTTTAGCCAAAACTCCACACTGAACTTTTATAAAATCAATGTACATTAACTCTACCGATGAACCGTCCTGATTCATGGCATTTGAAATTTTAAATCCATTTCGTTGGCCAGAACCGTCAACGGTGTTACCTCCTGCAAGTTGGTCGTTTCCGTAATTGTCAACATAGCCCCAAGCGTATGCACGATTCTCCCATAAAACCGCTTTCACATTATTGCTTTTTAAATGCGTACCAATCAAAGTATAACTCTCCTCGCTAATCCATGCGGGATAGTAGTAATCCTGCTTATGAAACTGTGCCAAATAGTCTACGCAGCCAGTCCTGCCGTCAGAAGCTTCCCAACGCACATTCATTCCCTTACCGGCAGGCTTAAAGTAGGTAACTTCGTACTGCTGCGTCGTTCCTGGCTTACCTGTCTCTGATCCGCGCAACTCGTACCACTCATCATCTGGTAGACCATTGCGATTGGCATCTTGCATCACCCAAACGATCCCAGGCTCGGAACTTTTCTCGAAAGCATTTCCCTGTATGGCAAAATCGTACCCTCCGTTCGAATTCACTATGCTATGGTCAAAGCCGACAATAATATAGCCTCCCCATGAGCCTAAACTCACATGTGTCCTCTTCTTCAAGCGTGCCTCGGCCCACGCATCAGCCGCATCAGGCGTTGTCTCATTGCCCGTCATTCCTCCAAATTTCCCAGTCTCGTTGATAAACTGCCCTGGTGCTGGGGTGTATTCATATACCTTGTTGGAGAATCGAGAGACTCCGCCTGACCTTAATCCTTCCGCCTCGCTGCTGGCCACGCAAACTACCTTTACAGAGGCCGAAATGGAGCTACCGCCTCGCGTGATATTCCGAGTCACTCTAGTCGCAGTTAAATTTTCCCGCACTGCGCACTCCACTTCGTATTCTCCCGGAGAGCTAGGTACAAATTTAAATACTCTCCCGTGTTCCTCTCGCTTATCTCCGTTTACGCTCCACTCAAAATAGGGGTTCTCAAAACACTCTATCAATGGTCGTAGGTATATAGGGCGATTCGCAAAGGTACATCTATCCGTACTCTTTTCTCTATACGATTGCGAAGTGAAGGCAACGCTGTAGGGTATTGTTTCTACCACATCAAGCTTTAAATCCTTTGTCGTGTTCCCATCAATATTCGATGCGTTGACTGTAATAGTATACAGACCTACGCTCTCCTCATGGAACGTATAGGATGTGTCGGTTGACACCACCTCCCCATTTCGCACCCACTCTATCTTAAAACCCTCCAAATCCTTATGTTGAATGTCAGGTGAAAACGTATAATCGCTTCCCCTCAGCACCTTTAGCCCCTTTGCTGGCGTAGCAATGGATATGACTGGCGGCGTAAGCTCTATCACCTCTACCTTTATCTCCTCTTTTGCTGTTCCTTTGTCGGTGTCCACGCGTAGCTGTACAAAGACATCGCCAAGTTTATCCCAAGTATAGCTAAAGGTAGGCTCCTTTGAGACCAAATTGCCATCAATTGTCCACGCATAGAGGGCATTTTCCACATTTTTGAAGGTCGGGATAATTTTCAGCTCTCGGCCAATTTTAATCGTATAGATACCCGATTCGCTGTCTAATTCAATTTGGGGCTTTCCATCTTCTGGCTGTTCTATCACATTGTCTTTATTGCACGAAATGATGAAAGCAGCTAGAACGAAAAAGCAAATTAAAAAGCACCTTTTCATGTGAAAATAAAAGAGGCTGAGGGCTCTCATAGATGCCCTCAGCCTCTTTTAATTTAGTTCAACACGATATCATCTATGCAAAGGTATGCCGGCGTGTTCAACCCATAGTCTCCCGTATCAGACCCTGTAAAATTAAATTTCACAGTTTGCACTCCACTCTGCCCTATTTCCCAGTATTCCCATGTAGTTACAGGATCTACTACATCTTCTCCGGTGCGATAGTCCGCAAGCAAATGCGAGTACTCTTTTAACAACTTGCCGTCCTTATCGTAGCACTCCAATATCACCATGAAGTACCCATTTGACTCCTTCAGCGATTTTGCAACTCCTTCTTTACCAAATTTATTTCCTTTCTGCATAACGCCATATACATACGAGCTATTGCAGATCCAAAGTCCTACCAGCTTTCTGGGTTCATCAAGCTGAAAACTTGGCTTGTTCATTCCAAATTTTTCATTGTACTTATCTACGTAGCCAAAAACCACCCCGAAGTTGTCATCTCCATTGTGCCCCGCACCCGCATTTCTACCATCTACAGAACTTGTATTGTAAACGCTCATTTGGTTGAGATAGGAGTACCACCAATCCTCGCTCGTACCTTTTTTGGTGCGGTAGTTCCACTTTGACAAAGCGATTCCTCCATTCCAAAATTCAACTACGGTTCCATTCTTATTGACTTTAGACGTAAAAATTCCTTTCGAGTCTTTAATCATTTTCACCTGCGAACTTCCACTTTTTGAATAGTAGTTCTCCCCGTAGGAGGTTGGACCCGCCATCATCGATGGAGCAAAGTTCTTAAAATCAATGACTATTTGATTCCCTGCTAACCCGCTTCTCTCGCCACGGTCTCTCGCCCGCAGCGCACCATTCTGCTCCCTCTCAGCACGTAGAGCAATTGAATCCTCGTCTTTTGAGCAAGACGTATAGGCCATCGACAGCACCACCGCCGAAGCCATTACCGTAAACCATCTCGTCTTCATAATTTTGAAGTATTAATGTTAAAACGAAACTATCCAAAACCAGCTTTTCCCCACCGCTCCGAAGGAGTAGCCGCTCCCCCATCGCCCACGCACCATCTTCACTTCCTACCCCTCAAGATAGGCAACCGCACCGGACAGCCTGGCTTGTCAACCTCGCAATGGCACTCGGGCAGAACGCCCGCCGCACCGCGACTGAACAAACGCCATGGCCCTGTGGCAATTCACCCATCTTCTCCCCCGTTGCAGCAGGTTTTCTGGCTCGTCCCGAATTGCCACGCCTTCCCAGTTCTCGCGACCAGTGGCCAAGTATGGCAATCCACCCTTTGGGACTCACAGCAGCAGGCACTGCCCCGGATTCGCACCGAGTTCCCTTTTCTTCCCTCATCAGGGTCTCCCCCTAGAGGAGCTACAACGCCGCAAAGGTAAAAATCTTTTTCTTATCCACAAAATGCCGTGATCTTGTGCCGTTAAAATAGGGAAAAAATGGAGGGACAAGCTAAGGAGTGGCAATGCTGCAGGGCTACACGTTTCTGCGAAACAATGAGGGTATACCTAATGATAAAAGGGCTATTTCGGTTTTATGCGCCAATGGGTCACGCGGGTCAGTCTTTCAGACTGGCTTGCCTTCCAGGCAAGAATCCGGGGGTTTGCCCCCCCCCGGCTATTGAGAGACCGTCCTTTGGACGGGGCTGCATTACGGCAAAATTTATGCGGGGTCTGTGGGCACTACGTGCAGGTTACGGCGAGCATTTGGAGAATCGTGCGGGGAAGCCCAGCAAGGCTAAAAGGTGACAATGCATGCAGGGCTACACGTTTCTGCGAAACAATGAGGGTATACCTAATGATAAAAGGGCTATTTCGGTTTTATGCGCCAATGGGTCACGCGGGTCAGTCTTTCAGACTGGCTTGCCTTCCAGGCAAGAAT
>ERZ1673752.2922-NODE-2922-length-17565-cov-7.479954_pt1 | contig 17565 bp, 13 predicted proteins | sample MGYA00580195_ERZ1673752 | MGnify/ENA primary metagenome ERZ1673752 (study PRJEB41218, sample SAMN15661744) | gut metagenome | host: Homo sapiens | place: Canada: London | collected 2015-08-20/2019-03-30 | study: EMG produced TPA metagenomics assembly of...
CGCAAATGTTCAGAATCTACCTTATTATACTGAACATTGAGAAACAATAAGGAAAGCTGTTAAACGGCGTCAAGCCTTTAATCAGCGTTTCCTTAAGGAGACATCGCAAAGAGCTTGCACGGAAAAGGACGCACACCGTTTTTGAAAATCGCTGTGATTTCCGCCGATGAACGGTGTGCGACACGTATGACGCACAAAGCGTATTTCCCGCACCATCATTACTTTATACCGTTACGTTATTAGCGTCTCACGTACGCGGCAATGATTTCACAAATATACACCGTATGAAAATCACGGCGCGGATAATTTTGCGCAATGAGCGACACCGCATTAAAATTGTCCGGCTGAATTTGTCCCGTATACAGCTTTTTGCACGCAAGAATTGTTTGCGCTTGCTCAAAACCGATACAGCCGGTATCAAGCATCAGCGGAACTAATCCCGTTTCCGCCGCTTTGTCGTAATCGCGTCCCGACTTTGACCCGCAAAATGAGAGCATCGCTTTCGAAGTTTCGTTTTGCTCAAAAAAAGACAAGCTCATCAGTTCGTTTTTTTCCGTAAAGATATGCGTATGCCGCGGCGGACGGACGTAGCAAATCGCAATCCGCTTATTCCACAAAATACCGAAACTCCCCCATGATACGGTCATCGTATTCCAGTTTTCCCGCTCTGTGCCGCTACCGCTCGTCAACAATGCCCACCGTTCATCAAAGTCCGAAAACGGTTTAACGAGAGCATCGAGATTCGCATTGGTCGATTCAATTTTTTTAAAAGTTTCCATAAAAAACAACTCCTTACATTCAAGTTTTGTTTATTTTTTTAATCGCACATCAGGCTCGCTCGGGATTGCAAAACCGGGAATAAATGCATCCAGCGGCGTGATAGTAAAAAGGAGCAAACTTGCGACCGCTATGATTGCAACGTAGTTTTGCGAAATTAAGTCTATCTGGTTAAAGGTTTGCAAGGGGTAAACGGTCGCTGCAATGCCGACAAAGTAACTGAGGTATACATGCCAGGGAATGAGTTGACTGCCGAAAACGCCGAGAGCCGATGAAAAGGTCGCGTTACGTAACCGCACGCGGTACATGTGTTCTTCGCTCGCTTCAATATTTTTGTCCGTAATATCTTTAATAATGGGACCCATTGTCGTAATTTGCGCCATTTCGTCGGCAAGCGCCGCATTCCCCAAAATTGAAATAACCCCGTTCCAAAAGAGCAGTTGACTGACATTTTTCGAAATGCTCACGCTGAAATCCGCAAGCGGTTGAAATGCATTCATTTTTCGCATAACACCGCCGAAAGCGGCTACCCACATCATCATCACGATAACCCAGTTTCCCGCATCGGCAAAGCCGTTCAGCATTAAATCCAAACACGTGCCGACGTTGAAAACGGTACCGGCAAACGCGCCGAGGATAAAACAGGACACCAATCCGATGGTCAAACAGATGACGGTCGAAATTCCTTTGAGTGCCGTTGCAATAACCAATATCATCGGAATCACCATATAAAACGGAACGCCCTTTTTTACTTGATTTAAAAGTGCTACCGCGACCGGTTTTTGTTCTTCGAGTTTTTCCCAAACTTCAGCGGGAATCGCATCAATTGCGGAGCGCGGATCAACCGACGCGGTGGGGAGCGTCCAACTTGCAAGTAAAAATATCGCTGCCGATAAAATTAAAACAAACAAAGCCCAACCGCCTTGACTTTTCATGCGGTCGGTTATTTTAACGTTGTGAATACCGGAACTGACCACCGTCACGTCGGATATTAAACCGAGATTGTCGCCGAAGCAAGAGCCGCCTGCAACCGCGCAAAGCGAAAGTAAAATATTACCGCCGAGAATATGTGTGAGCCACAAAAAAATAGGTGCACAGGCGGCGAAGGTTCCCCACGAACTTCCGGTTGCAACGGAAAGACAACTTGAAACGAGCAGGGAAATAACCGCAACCGTCCGGGCGGAAAGCCCGATAAATAAGCTGATGTTAATAATTGACGCTCCGACGCCGGTATACATAAAGCTGTCCGCCAACGCATACGCCAGCATCAAAATAAAAAACACAATTTGCATTTCTTTGACGTTGGAAACGGCTGCGTCCAACACTTCGTTAAATTTCAGTTTTTCGGTGACCATAGCAACAATAAATGCGTATGCAGTTGCAAGCGGCGCAATAATTAAAATATCCAGTGAGATTCCTGTTTTTCCGGAAAGAGACGGCACATTGGAAATAATCATTAAAGAAGCTAATAAAAGAATCGGTGAAAGTTTAAAAAACGCTTTCAAAAAATTATTCACAAACACTCCGATACGTATAATGTAAAAATTTTACTTGATAAATTTTTTTTATTCAAGGTATGAAATTGTTATATGATATAATCACACAGACAAACAAAACTTTTTTCAAATGGATGCATAAAAAAGCAAATATTTTTTATTAGTATTAGGCGAGAAACCGGCACAAGGCTTTGTGCCGATTTTTATTTTACGTCAAGTATACTTTTCGATAAAACAAAAAAGACGAATAATATTTGTATCTCAAAATCGATTGGGAAAACTCATGTTTACGCGCGCTGATACGGGTAATCAGCGTTTCCAATCGACTTTACCGCACGACAGATGGAACTATTCGTTTTTCGCTTTGAGGACGGCTAAAAATGCGGATTGCGGTAACTCAACGTTGCCGACCATCTTTAAGCGTTTTTTACCTTCTTTTTGCTTGTCCAAAAGTTTTCTTTTTCGGGTGATATCGCCGCCGTAGCATTTCGCCAAGACGTCTTTTCGCAGCGCAGGTACGGTTTCCCGTGCAATAATCTGACTGCCAATTGCACCCTGAATCGCAATTTTAAAAAGCTGCCGTGGAATTTCTTCTCTCAGTTTTTCACATACACGCAGGGCTTTTTCGCGGGCGTTTGCACGAAACGACAACTGCGATAACGCATCTACCGGCTCCCCGTTGATGAGAATATCGATTTTTACTAAATCGGTATCCCGCATATCAATCACTTCGTAATCAAATGAAGTATAACCTCGACTTAAACTTTTGAGCCTATCGTAAAAATCAAACAGAACTTCAGCGAGCGGCATTTCGTAAATCAACTCAACCCGCTTTTCGTCGAGATAGTGCATATTTTTTTGGACGCCCCGTTTTTCAAGGCAGAGGTTCATCATATTGCCGATATACGTTGTCGGTGTGATAATAGACGCTTTGATATACGGCTCCTGCGCCCGAACGATAGTTGCCGGATCGGGATAATCCGCCGGATTGTCGCAAATAATCGTTTCACCGGATTGCAGCGTTAACGAATACCGCACTGACGGAGACGTAAAAATCACGTATTGATTAAATTCTCGTTCCAACCGCTCCTGAACGATTTCCAAATGGAGCAACCCCAAAAAACCGCAGCGGAAGCCATTTCCCAACGCAACGGACGAATCTTTTTCGTAGGTTAAACTCGCATCGTTTAGTTTTAAACGCTCAAAAGCATCCCGTAATTCTTCATAGTCGTTCGTGTCCATCGGATAAATCGAAGAAAACACAACCGGTTTCACTTCTTTGAAACCGTGCAGCGGTGCATCGCAAGGAGATTCCGCGTCGGTTACCGTATCCCCGACTGCCACATCCGAAACGGTTTTTATACCCGCAATAATATAACCCACTTCACCGGCATAAAGACCTTCATTTTTTACGAGACCTAAAACAAAAACGCCGGTTTCTTCAACCTTGTATTCGCTCTTGCTGTTCATAAACCGAACGGTCATACCGGTTTTTATGCAGCCGTCAAATACGCGCACATGCACAATCACACCGCGATATACATCATAGTGACAGTCGAAAATCAGCGCCTTGAGTTCCGTATTTGGGTTTCCTGCAGGCGGCGGAAACTGTTGAACAATCGCTTCAAAAAGCGCATCAATGTTTTGTCCCGTTTTTGCCGAAATCGCAATCGCCGTATCGCTGTCCAAACCGAGTTCGTTATCGATTTGGTGTTTCACCGCTTCAATATCCGCCGCCGGTAAATCGATTTTATTTATCACCGGAAGAATGGTTAAATCATGCTCCAAAGCTAAATACATATTTGAAAGCGTTTGCGATTCCACGCCTTGCGTTGCATCCACGAGCAAAAGCGCCCCTTCGCAGGAAGCAATCGCCCGTGAAACTTCATAAGAAAAGTCAACGTGACCGGGCGTATCAACAAAATTGAGCTGATATTGCTCTCCGTCCTGCGCAGTATAGGAAATGGTTACCGCTTGGCTTTTAATCGTAATGCCGCGCTCTCGCTCAATATCCATATTATCGGTCATCTGCGTCCGCTGCAATCGCTCCGAAACCGCTCTGGTTTTTTCAATTAAGCGGTCGGAGAGTGTCGATTTTCCGTGGTCAATATGTGCTACAATGCAAAAGTTGCGTATTTTTTTCTGATCGTACATCGGAGTAGAGTATACACAAATACAAAAAAAAATCCACACTTACATTTATGTAACATAAGGAGGCACTGTATAGCGCTTCATACAGCCATTTTATAGTACTTCACACTGTGGCTTTATAGTACTATAAACTGCCACTGTGCAGTGCTTAAGAGAGGCACTATATAGTATGTAAGAACGCTACTGATTAATTCAATCGATAATTGAGGGTATCTTTCAAAAACTCGGGTTAGATTTTTAGAGACTACTTTTCAGTACCCACCTTTAAAATCGTTGTTTCGAAAATGTTCATAGTCACTTATACTGAACATTGAGAAACAATAAAGGAGATACTTTCTTTTTGCAAAAAAACTTTGCGAAGCAAAGTTGCCAGTAAACGGCGGCAAGCCTTTAATCAGCGTTTCCTAGAGCATCGGCGATAGAATTTGAAAACACTTTCAATAAAGAAGCCCCGATTTGTATCACAAATCGGGGCTTCTTGTTCAGTCCAAGACAAACGCTTTTATCAAGCGCTTATCTTACGGTCAAATTTATTGAACGCTAACCCTTGCAGCATCGATACCTTCATCCACAAGAGCCGTTTTCCATTCCTCACTTGGAACGCTGAACTTCAGTTCTTCGTTTTTGAAGTTTTTAAGAGCGCTTAAGGAAGTTCCAGTCGGAATAGCAACCTTGTCACCGATTACAATTGAAGTAATGTTTCCTCGAACAGCATCTCCGCAAAGAGTACTGAGATTGACGGCAAGCGTTTGTTTTTCGCTAACATCTGCTGCCGTTTGTACTTCAATCGTGCTTAAGCCGATCAAATTTTTCAAATTGTTTGCAATGAGTGCTGTAATTTTCACCCCTTGATTTACAATCAGCTTTGTAATACTGGTGCAGCCGGAAAACACATCGCCACTTGCTATCGTGGTCACATTCCGCAAGTCTAGTTCAGTTAAAGCTTCACAGTCTTTAAATACGTTCGCAGGTAAAGTCGTTACCCCTTTCGGTATGCTGATACTCTTCAATGCTTTGCAGCCTGAGAATGCTCCCGTACCTAGTTCCGTTAATTCATCGGAAAACTCGATCTTTTTCAAATTTGTACAGCCGTTGAATATACTATCAGGAAGCTTGCCGTTGTAGCCTATATTGTGTTTACCCAAGTTAACCGTTTCAAGAGCGGTACACCCCTGGAAATACGGCGTATTACCGGCAACTCCGGTAATACCATCACCGAAAATCACCGTCGTCAGTTTTGTAGTGGCACTTGGAAATAGCATATGTATTCTACGAGGAGTAGTAGTAATAGTAGTAGTACCACCAATACTGAAAATGCCATCACCGTTAAAGTTAATAGTTGAAATCTCAGTACAGCCCGTAAATGCACTTTTATATGCTAAATAACTAAAGTTAATGCCGGCTAAATTTGGATTATTGAATGTAACCGTGCTAAGACCGCTACAGTTATTAAACGCTTCTCCCTGAATTGTTGTACAAGTTGCCGGTAATTCCAGCGTCTTCAGCGCAGTACAGCCGTCAAATGCATTGCCGTTAATCGTTGTTACGCGCCAGTCTTTCGGAAAGTCCGTCAAATTCGTACAGCCCGCAAATGCCCTTGCTCCGATTGTTGTTAAAGTCTCAGGGAAAGTAACTTTTTTCAACTCTGTCCAGCCTTCAAAAACACCCTTCTTGCCAGACGCATTACCTGCAATAGCTTTAACGTCCACATCGTTTACCGTTGCAGGGATAATAAGTTCGGTCGCTTCCGTATCGGGCACAATATTTCCGTCTGCATCTTTCGGATGTGCAATGTGTAAGGCAGCATTATTATCGATAGCATAGCGCTGCACAAAAGAAACACTGAAATCTTTGTTGCTGCTAATAGGTACCGAGTAGTCTTTTTTGTATGTTGTATTTTCAATAGGCTTATAATCAGTACCAACTTTTTCTTTCCATTCATACGGAATGTATCCGTCGCTTGCATCCTGCACTGCCTTTATGGTGAGATCACCTTTCGGTACGACACGAGTTTCCGTTTTGCCGCTTGCAACGTCAACTTCAGTTTCTTTGCCGTATTGGAATTTCAATACCCCTTTTGCCTTCTGGTCGGTATTGTTGGTGATACTTACATCATAAGCTTCAATAAAGTTTGCGGTAATTTCTCTATCGTTATCCAGCTTGGTAAGGATTTTCGTTCTTTCATCAAGCGGTTTTTCGTTCAGAGCCGTGATCACATTATTAAAATCGGTATCGCTGCCGCTGCTTGTCCATTTGTCAAAAAGATACTTTTGCCCCGTTGCATTGACACTTTCTGCGCTGATTTCAACGGAAGAACCTTTCGGTCCGGTAACCGTCACCTCACGATCAGTTTGAGCTGCAGGAACCGTTTGTGCATTTGTGCCGTTTTGTGTTATCGCAACCTTTCCGTTTGCACCGGTTGTAATTTTATACTTATAGCTGTAGATAAAGTCCGCACGAACTTCGGCGTCCTCTTGCACAGCGTAGGTAGCAGTAGCCTCATGAGCACCTGATGAAACGTTTTCGCTGTTGAGTTTCTTGCTTGCATCATAGATACCGAATTTCTGTGATACGGTTCCTTTCGTTATATCCTCAACCTTTGCCGTAACAGTGATTTTGTCCCCCTGATCTACCCATATTTCCTCTCCGTCGTTTTGCACCGGAGTATCGGCACCGGTTTCGATTTTGTAGCTCAAAGACCCTCCGTTGCTCATTCTGAAAACAATTTTCTTTTTGTTTCCCGAACCCTTAAACTTTGCCAAAATGCCAAACGATTGTTTTATGCTTATTGTATAGGATTCCGCCGATGTTGCAGTAAGCGCATTTGCCTCCGTATCGGTAAACCCATCAAAGACAAAGCCGCTTTTCGGTATTGCGGTAAATGTTACTTCCGTGCCTTTCGGTACGGTTATGGCTTCACCTGCTCCCGGGTTTGTCCGCACGGTATGCTTTTCACCGTTAATGAGCCGACTCGATTCTACCGAACCGAACTTATTCGCTGCTCGAAAGGTTACGACACATTGCTCTTTTGCAAGATCCGCTTCCTTCGCAAAAAACACCGTCAAGTTTGAAGTGCCGTTTACCGGGAATTTTATCGTATCTTTCTCTTTTCGATAGAGCGCTTCTCCGTCGGAAGCTTTCAGCTCCGAGTAATTATTCAAAGCGGTATTAATTAAACTATCCGCAGCCGCTTTTATTTCGCAGCTTACCGAGTCGCCGTTTAATACGGTAATTTTGGCTGTTTCGGTTTCGGTAATCGTTTTATCGCCGATTGTAACCGCTCCGTCGCCTTTTACCGTAACGGTCAGCGTCACTTCCTTCGGAGCGCCTGAACCGGGTACTCCGGCAGTCCCGGGTGCTCCGGCAGGTCCTGCCGGCCCTTTACATGACATAATTACAGCAAATACTGCAATTACCGGCATAAAAAATTTTTTTCGGAATTTCATAAAATCCTCCTATTATGATTTTTGATTAAATTTACGAAAAAAAAAAATAAAGTCAAGGGCTAAATAAAGATAAGGTATGGAATCTAAGTTATTACAATAAAAAACAAAGTAATGCTCGTATTAGACGCAAATATATGCACACAACTAATATTAATCGGTTTTAAGATAAAAAATGAACAGGTATTCTCACTTTTTGAATGGTGGAAAATTAGAGTCGCGAAACGAAAAAATATAAAAAAACACGGTATTCTATTTGCAGCATTGATGACATAAATGAATTTGCAACGACGGTTGCCGGACGCGCTAAAGACAAGCGAATCTATTGCAACTTTCCCGTTCACCGAAATTCGTACAGCACGGTTTCCAGCTTGCCGTACTTAATCGCGTGTTCGCGGAATCGCTGTCCGCGGATAATTTCCCGTACCACCGCGGGAAACTCAACTTTGTTCGTGATAAAAGCTTTTTGCCAGCGGGGAAACTCTCGCACCGTTTCGGCAATTTCCCGATATACGGCAAAGGCTTCGGTTTCATCGCCCAAGCGTTCTCCGTACGGCGGATTTCCCAAAAGTAAACCGTCCGGGTACGGAGCTGCAAGCTCGGCAATATCCGCCTGCACAAAATCGGGACGCGTCAATTTTTCGCTTCGCCCGAAGTGCCGCATAACCGCCTCCGTCAACGCAGCGGCGTTTTCCGCATTTGCGAGCGAAAGTGAAACCGCCCGATCGTCAATATCGGACCCCGTAATGCGGACGAGGTTTCCGGTTTGAATATCGGCAACCGCTTTTGCTTTTTCCGCTTCAAGCATATCCTGAAATTCCGCCCCGCGAAAAAGTGCAAACTTTTGAAAATCAAACTCACGCAAAAGTCCCGGCGCAACATTGTGCGCGTACAGCATCGCTTCAATCGGAATCGTCCCCGACCCACAAAAAGGATCGTGAAGCGGCATCTTTCGTTTCCACATCATCAACTGCAGCAGTAGCGCCGCCGCCGTTTCCCGAATCGGCGCAATTCCGCCCATCTGCCGGTAACCCCGTTTATGGAGCGGTTCTCCCGATGTATCCAAAACTACCGACGCAACATCGTTGTCAAGATACACCCTCACCGAAAACTGCTCGCCCGTTTCGCGCAAACTGTTCACATGCCACGCCGCACAAAGCCTTTTATAAATCGCCTTTGCCGCCACACTTTGAATCGCCCGCTCGGACGCCAACTTTGAATGCGACGAACTCACCTTTTCCACTACGATTTTCGAATCTTCGCAAAAAAAATCCGTCCAATCAACGGCTGCCGTACCTTCAAACAAATCATCAAAATTTTCGCACGGAAATTTTGCAACGACCAATCCGATTCGGTCGGTAAGCCGCAATTTCAGATTCGCCCGCATAAGCGATTTCACCAAAGTGCATTCCCGCGAACTGCCGTTCGCACGTGTGTCATAACGTAAACCATCTACCGTCGCCGCTTTTTCTCCGATTTTGTTTTTTTCAGTTGCAGACCGGTTCGTTTTTACGCCCACGCTTTCCGAAGTGCTCTCGTTTGCGGATGTCGAATCTCCGGCAACACGCGAAAAGTTTTTAATCACAATGCGACGTTTCGGTTTTCTGCTTCCCGTTTCTGACTGCGGAGCGCCGCTGGCGCTCGAAAAACTGCTATTGCTTTCCATTTCCGTCGAATCCGACACCTTAAAAAAAAGCCGTCCGGGAAACTTTTCGCTGAGTACAAATCCGTTGAGTTTTAATTCGTTGTTAAAAGAAACTTCCGCCCCGATCGGGCACAGTCCTAAAAATTCATTATACTGCTGCATTTTTTTTCCTTATGGAGGCACTGATTAATTCAATCGAGAATTGAGGGCATCTTTCAAAAACTGATGTTTTTCGAGACTACTTTTCAGTGCCCACCTTTAAAATTTATTGTTCGCAAATGTTCAGAGTAACTTATACTGAACATTGAGAAACAATGAAGGAGATACTTTGCTTTTGCAAAAAACTTTGCTTCGCAAAGTTGCTGTTAAACGGCGTCAAGCCTTTAATCAGCGTTTCCTTACGGTGTCCGATTTTGTTTTCATTCGGCACGTAAACTATTTCCGCTCATTTCGGTAAAACCGAAAATCAATGCAGAGCCGGCAATGACACAGAGTGCCGAAATCACGTATCCGGGAACGGTTTGTGTTACAACCGGAAAAATTTGTAAAATCGAACCAAGTACCAACCCAAAAATTCCTGCGTACATTATCGCGCCGTGCGTTTTGAGTATCCGCATGAGAAGACGCGAACCGAAAACCAAGCCGACGAGAACTCCGCAACCGAAAATTGCCAGAACCGGAATTTGGAAATTAGAAACGGCACGGATAACCGTTTCGTAATAGCCTAAAATCAAAAGCACAAACGAACCTGAAACCCCCGGTATGAGCATTGCAATGGCTCCGATAATTCCGACAAAAAAAAGAATCACGCCTTGCGTGAAATTTAATTCCAAGACGCTGTTTTGCATATCACCGTATTTTCGTTTTGCAATAAAAAGAATGAGCATCAACAAAAAAGTGACGGCAAATGCAATGAACGGAAAAACGCGAAAACCGGTTTTTTCCGCCGATGCGTTTTTAACAAGCTGAAACAAAAAAGGAATGCTTCCCAAAATAATACCGATGAAAAAGAAGTTTGTATATATGGGAAATTTTTCATAGATAATGGTAAATATTTTTGCAAAAACCAAGATTCCCACAATCATTCCGAAACATAAACCGGCAAGCGGTTTTAGTCGACTCCGTATTTTTTTTATCTCAAGCGACGTGAGCGTTAAAAGGTCTTCGTAGGCATGTAATATGACGGCGATAGTGCCGCCTGAAACGCCGGGAATCACATTTGCGATACCGATAAAAATACCGGCTAAAAATTTTAATATAAAATCCATTGATTTACCTTCTTTGAAGTTATCATCGTATCAATTATCGCGCAAGCTCAAAACGTTCAACTTCATTTTGATCAGGCTTTGGCAAATCGGCAATACTGTTCAGCTGAAACACGGCTAAAAACTTTTTGGTCGTGCCGTACATCATCGGTTTACCGGGCGAATCTTTTTTACCGACTTCTTTCACCAACTCTTTGTCAATCAAAAGGCGCACCATCGTATCCGAAGAAACTCCGCGAATCGCTTCGATTTCCGCTTTGGTAATCGGTTGTTTGTACGCAATAAGCGTCAACGTTTCCATGGCGGCGCGCGAAAGTTTTGTTTCATTTTTTTTGCCGTAGCGGTCTTTCAAAACTTCCCAAAATTCTTTTTTAGGGACAATCACCCAGCCGCCTAAAATTTGGGCAAGCTCAATGCCGCGGTTCGCTTGTGCGTATTCTTCCTGCAATTTTTCGATACATTTTTGTACAATATCCGGCGAAAGCCCCGAATACTTTGCAAGATTTTCTTCACTGACCGGCTGACTTTCCAAATATAACACCGCGTCGATAAGGGCTGTTTCTTTTTCCAGATTTATTTCTTCTTCCATAAATTAAAATATTCCTTGTAATATTTTCCTGCGTATAGTTCACCTTTCCGCTTTAAACACGAAAAAACGAAACTTGATTTACGTTTCGCTCGGATGCTCGGTATCAAGCGACGCAGGCTTTTCATAGGCTTTTAATTTTATATCACCGAACATAGTATGCTGCCATACGCTTATCATTTTGAACTTTACTGCTTCCAAAACAGCCATAAACGCACACACCACATCCAGCAAATTTCCCGTGCGCGTGATTAAGTCGGAAAAGAGGCACTCCCCTTTTTCGCTTATAATCTCGTCAATGAGCGTAATTTTTTCGTTGACGGAAACTTCTTCATAAATGCTTAAAATTTGTTCGCCTGTGTAACCGGAGATGAGTCGCGAAAAAGTCGTGAGAAGCTGCCACGTATCCAGCTTTTGCCACGAATCGTCTTCATCGAAGGGCAGCTGCTCCTGAAATTTTTTCCGCTCAAAAAACCATTCCGTTTCGCCTTCGCGTTCTTCCATCAAGACGGAAAGCTGTTTATACTTTTGATACTCGATGAGCTGGTCAACCAAATTTTGACGCGGGTCTTCAAAGTCATCGTCATCCAAACTGACTTCGACGGGCAAAAGCATCGCGCTTTTTATGTACAAAAGATTTGCAGCCATCGCGTAAAATTCCGTTAAATTTTCCAACTCCGGTGAAATTGCATAATCCAAATATTCCATGTACTGCTCGGTAATTTCCGCAATCGGAATATCGTATATGTTTATTTCGTTTTTTTTAATTAAAAACAAAAGTAAGTCAAGCGGACCTTCAAATTTTTCGGTTTTAAATTCCGTGTTTGAAATAACTTTTTCAGCACATTTGTTTTCCTGTTCCATACAATCCCTTTTCACGGTATTCCGCATCTTTTTCCCCGTTGAAAAATCCCTATTATATTAAGGTTATAAGGAACAAAATTTTTCAACGCCCTGGTCGGCAAGTTCGTCCAGAAAATAACGATACGACACCTTACTTATAGGTTCGGCATAATCGGGCAGAACCTCAAGCAAAGGAATTAAAACAAATTGCCTTTTTTTCATTGCCGGATGCGGAACGGTCAGCTGCAGCGTCTGCACGGTTCGTTCCCCGAAAAGCAATATATCAATATCAAGGGTGCGCGGTCCTTTTGTAATTTGCTTGGAACGATCGCGCCCGTTTTGCCGCTCAATTTTTTGCGTTTGAGCTAAAAGCGATTCCGGCGTTCCGTCATAATCGGCGGTAAACACCATATTGAGAAAATCGTCTTGCGCAGTATAATCCTGCGGTTTCGTTTTGTACACGGAAGAAATGCGTACATTTTTGGTGAATAGCGAAAGCGCAGCAACTGCATTTCGAAGATACTCCAAGCTATTTCCGACATTTGAACCTAAACCTAACACGATTTTTTCCATAATTTAGTAAACCGCCATTTTTAAGGAAACGCTGATTAAAGGCTTGACGCCGTTTAACAGCGTTTCCTAATTGTTTCTCAATGTTCAGTATAATAAGGTAGATTCTGAACATTTACGAAACAATAGATTTTAAAGGTGGGCACTGATTAATTCTCGATTGAATTAATCAGTGCCTCCTTAAGGAAACGGATATCACGAATATTACAACACGTCGCAATATTGCCGTTTTAGCATGCTAACATTTTTTTATGAAAAAATCCATACTTTTGAAAAATATTGATTATTTAATATTCGAACGAAAGACTTTCAATTATTCAGCTACGGTTAAAAAAATTTTCAATTTATGGTATTCTTAATCGATATGAATATAATCCTTTTCTCCGATGCCGATTGCGCCGATAAAAACACACAAACGTTTTTTTTCAAACACACCGATACCCGTTACCACCATGCGAAAAAAATTTTAAAATTACAATGCGGCTCATCATTTAAAGCAGGTTTTATCAACGAACAAAAAGGCATAGGAACCGTTTTGGAATTTTCCGAAGACGAATTTCGCTTTCACTTTACGCCGGCGGCAAACCGCTCTGATTTTCTTTTTCCCGTTGAGCTCATTGTCGGTTTTCCACGCCCGATACAACTCAAACGCTGTTTAAAAGATATTGCAACATTGGGCGTTTCCAAGTTTCATTTAGTACCGACCGAGTTAGGCGAAGCATCATACCTCCAATCGGATTTAGCGAGTGAAACCGAAATGCAAAAGTTTTTAATTGACGGTGCAAGTCAAGCGGGAAGTACACTGCTGCCGCAGGTAAAAGTATATCGCAGTATAAAACACTTTTTTACTGAAACTCGTTTTACGGATTCGGATTTAAAAATAATTTTGGATGTAACAGACACGGCACAACCGATCCATCCTTTTTTACAAAAACAAAAATTAAACACCGGAGCAAAAATTTTTTTAGCAATCGGAAATGAACGCGGGTGGACTGCCGACGAAAGAACTTTATTTGCAGAAAATCACTTCAAAGCTTGTTCGATGGGAAGTCGTATTTTAAAAACGGAAACCGCAATAACAACAAGCACCGCAGTCGTACTGAGCACGCTCGGATTTTGGGAACAATAACATCGCAGATGATAGTTACCCTTAAAAATTTCATGCAACTCTTTTTTAAAACGTCTGTCAAAGAAAATATGAAAACAAATATCTCTAATTCCGATACAATAACGAAAGAAGAAAAATTACGGTATTCTATCGGGGAAGAAATTGCAAATTCGGTAACACACGGAATCGGTGCAGGACTTGCGGTTGCGGCGCTGGTTTTACTGAGTGTCCGGGCGGCATCCCGTCCCGATGTTTCCGTTACGTCATACGTTATTTTCGGCGTATCGTTGATTGTGCTGTATCTCGCTTCAACCCTGTATCATGCTTTGCCGGCGGGGGCAAAAAATGTATTCGGAGTTTTCGACCATGCATCGATTTTTATTTTAATTGCGGGAACGTATACGCCGTACTGTTTGAGCGTTTTAAAAGGCTGGGTGGGATGGACAATTTTCGGAATCATCTGGGGACTTGCAGTTTTAGGCATTGTGCTGTATGCGGTGTTCGGACGTAAAGCACGATTGGTCACCACGATAATGTATATCATTATGGGCTGGCTTATCATGAGTACAACGAGAGAACTGAAAACAGTGATGTCGCCGCTTTCGTTTCGGTTTTTGGTATGGGGCGGTGTGGTATACACAATTGGCTGTGTGTTTTACGGTTTGAAAAAGATAAAATGGATGCACAGTATTTGGCACCTTTTCGTGCTGGGTGGGAGCATTCTCCACTTTTTTTCAATTTACCTTTATTAGTATAATCGAACCATAGAAGAATTATACTCCGATAAAAATCGAAATCACGCTCCGAAAAAAGCCTTAATATGACGGCAAAATCGTTCGATAATGATATCGGAGTAAGTTAAGTTATGGAAGATCAAGCCCAAGAGCTGAAAATGTTGATGCGGGAAAATTATTCGGAACGCGTTATTCCGCCGCAGCGAAAAACAAAAATTATTGCAATTACGAGCGGAAAAGGCGGAGTCGGCAAAACGAATATTGCGACGAATTTGGGAATCGCTTATGCAAACATGGGAAAAAAAGTTATTGTTATTGATGCCGACCTTGGTCTTGCAAATGTTAACGTGATGCTGAACATTATTCCGCAGTACAATTTATACCACGTTATTAAACGCCAAAAAAGCATGGCGGATATTATTATCCCGACGAATTACGGTATTAAGCTGATTGCGGGGGCTTCCGGTTTTTCTAAAATCGCAAATATGACGGAAGAGGAACGGACTGCATTCATCAAGGAAATGTACACCTTGGCGGAAGCCGATATTATTATCATTGACACGAGCGCGGGCGTTTCAAAGAATGTTATTTCTTTTTTGGTTGCTGCGGACGAAGTGATTGTCGTTACCACTGCAGAGCCAACGGCAATCACCGATGCGTATGGAATTATTAAAATCATTGCGACGGAAATTGACAACATTGACATTAATCTAAAACTGATTGTCAATCGAGTTAATAACTCCGGCGACGGTAAAAAAATTGCCGATCGCATGGTGCAAATTGCATCGCAGTTTTTGAATTTGAAAATTGAGTATCTGGGATTCATTTACAATGACAGCGCCGTTGAACAGGCGGTTTTAAAACAAACTCCGTTTTACGTCAGCGCTCCGAAATCAAAAGCAAGCGCCTGCATTCGGCACATCGTGTACCGCTTGGAAAAAACCGGATACGACGAAAACGGCGGATTGGTCAACTTTATCAAAAAACTGTTCGGACGAAAAAACATTTAATCGCGTAATAAATATAGAAATGATTCTATCGTTTTCTTATTTTGGAGGTATCAAAAGCCTACAAAACGCATTGCTTTATTTTTCTACTTTCATTATAATACAATTAACCGCGGCAGCAGTTGCGGTTCAAGGAGAGAGCAATGAAAAAATTCAAAATGTTGTTAGTTATCGTAACGGCAATTCTGTGCATTACTTCATGCAAACGCAGCGATGCGGATATTATTTTTAAAGCACAAAAAAACTCAAATGAAAAATTAATCAGCGAATGGAAAAATTTCGCCGATGATTTTTTTATGTACAAAAGCACTCAAAATTCCGGTTCGGCAGGATACGATTTTACCATCACGGATTTTCAATCCCCCAAAAATGAACCGCTTCCGGAATTTATGCGTTTGATAATCACCAATAAAATCGGTTTGAAAGCGGATTTTGTTGATGACACCAATAAAAAGGAATTTCGTTATTCATATAAATTAAAAAATATTCTCAAAGGAAAACCGGAAACTGATGCAGTCCTTTTCAAAATAAGCAATACGAATATTGAAGCGGCTTCCCCGCTGCTGCTGCAAAAAACATTCACGATCAAGCCTTCCGATGTGGGAAAAGCTTTGGCACTTATGGTACCGCAAAACTTCGCAGCGCTTTTTAAGTTTTCATTATCCTACGATCAGTTAAAAAAACTGCAGACATTGAGACTTGATAAAAACACAAGAAAACGTTTGGATAAAGTAACACGCACACTTTATAAAAAATCGAATATACAAAAAAACGGAGATCAATACACGATTGAAATGGACGCGGAAAATCTACGCCAAGCTCAAAAAGATTTTTTTGATATTTTAAAAAATGATTCCCGTGTGAATGCGCTTATTGAATTATATAAAAAAATACTACCGGAAGAAGAATTCTCAAAATTGGAAAACCAAATAAAAGAAGCACTTGAAAAACCGGTGCGTGGAAAAGCGATTTCAGAACTCGTTATAAAAAACGGATTGGTTGAAAAAACCGACTATCGTTACGAATATGATAACAATCAAGTAATAAAAGTAAGCGCTGAAATCGACTACAGCAACCCGCTTACTCATTGTATTTTTACCGTATCGTACCCAACTGAAGTGAAAGAAATAGCATCGTTATCCCGTCTTACCCTTTCTTTCGGTTTGAAAGGAACCTATGAAAAAGGAAAAGCCGATATTACGCTTTTTACGAATATAGTCAATCAAGATGGTGCGAAAAAACTAACCATGAATGTTAATTTTGTTGCGGACACTTCAAAGTCAACCGACAACTTTCGCACCGATATATCTATTGTGGAAGCACCCGATTTCGGTAAAAGCAACACGGTTGATCCGATTCACGTCAAAGAGTTTTTTACAAACGTAACGTTGTCCGCAGTCGGTAACGTTCAAAAAACGCATAATGCAATAACCTACAAGGTTGATAATGTTTTGATGAATTTTCAACATGAAGATAAGCCTGCAGAAACGATGCGCATCGGCACCGACGCAACAATATATGTCAACAAAGAAACGCCGATTCTTTTTGAACTGCCGGAAGAAAAACTCAACGTTCTCAGCGTAAAAAAAGAAGAGTGGACGGCTCTACAAAACGAAATACAGCAAAATCTTATGCTATTACAACCACAGCTTAATCTACAATAGGAGGCACTGCTTCATTCAATCGAGAATTGAGGGCATCTTTCAAAAATATTCAGAATCTACTATTGTTTTACTGAATATTGAGAAACAATAGAGAAATGCTGTTAATGGTGTAAAACCTTTAATCGGTGTTTCTCTCTGCTATCATAAATACCGTTTTTATGCAATATCACCGTGCAGCAAAATTGCCTCATTCGGTAAAAAATATATGTATGCCTCACACGATTTTTACCGCATTTCCTCCAAATATTTGCCAAATAATTAAAATTATTTACCAAA
>ERZ1673752.2924-NODE-2924-length-17557-cov-11.565935_pt1 | contig 17557 bp, 17 predicted proteins | sample MGYA00580195_ERZ1673752 | MGnify/ENA primary metagenome ERZ1673752 (study PRJEB41218, sample SAMN15661744) | gut metagenome | host: Homo sapiens | place: Canada: London | collected 2015-08-20/2019-03-30 | study: EMG produced TPA metagenomics assembly of...
GACTGAGAGGGCTTTGGCAGTCACGATTTACCCTCTCCGTCTTCGCTTCGCTCAGCCACCTCTCCCAAAGGGAGAGGCAAGATCGGCCCATTTTTTTCTTGCCGGACGGGCGGCTGCGGGGTATAATAGAAACAGAATCTTAGTAAGGAGGCGTTCTGCCATGAGAAGAGCCGAGCGGGAGGTCACGGACCGCGGGCAGCTGCTGGAGATCATCGGCCGCTGCACGTGCTGCCGCGTCGCGTTTTCCGACCCGGAGGGCGCGTATATCGTGCCGCTGAGCTTTGCCTTTGTTCCGGGGCAGCCGGACCGGTTTTATTTCCACGGCGCGAAGGAGGGACGCAAAGCGTCGCTCATCGCGCAGAAGCCGAAGGTGGGCTTCGAGCTGGACTGCGCATATGAGCTCGTCGCCGGGCAGAGCGGCTGCAAATACTCCTGCCGCTACCAGAGCATCGTCGGCACGGGCGTGATCGGCGAGGTGCAGGATCTGGAGGAGAAAAAACAGGCGCTTTCCGCCCTCATGCGGCAGTATGAACCGTCCCGCAGCTTCGTCTTCACCGACGAGCAGGCGCAGGCCGTGGCAGTATACCGGCTGGATGTGGCGGCCATGACCGGAAAGCAGTGCCAGTAAAGGAGAAACGCATGATGAATGATTTTGAACTGCAGCACCTGCCGGAGGCATACCGGCCGCTGTCCCCGTGGACGTATTTTGGCCTCGGGATCCTGTATTCCCTGCCCGTGGTGGGCTGGATCTTCCTGATCGTCCACGCCATCGGCAGCATGAACATCAACCGCCGCAACTATGCCCGCAGCTATTTCTGCGCGTATGTGCTGGCGATCATCCTGATCGCCGTGCTGGCCGCGATGGGCGTGCTGAGCAGCATTGGCCAGAGCCTCGGCGGTACGTTCGCCTGAGGTAAACTTACACAAAAACACAAATACCGGCTCGGTTCGAGCCGGTATTTTGTGCTTTGACGGGAAATATTTCCTAAATGTGGGGTTGGACGTCCTGCTTCGACAAATTTCGCACGCGTCTTGTGGTATGTTGAGGCTGCAAGGCGGCCGGTTCCAGCTGTACGACAGCTGCGGTCCGGTCATCCGGCTCTGACTCGCTGGCGCATGCGACGACCCCGGCGGCCAGCTCCCTTGGCGAAAGCGTTCCGCAGGCGCGCAGATACTGCTCGCAGACCGCCTCGGGCACGCCGTCGGTGGTAAGCACCAGCTGCTCTCCTCTCTGCAAGGACAGCCTGACGCACCCGGCCTGATGGTTCTCTCCCACATCAAGCCCGGGCGGCAGTGAGGCTGTCCCGATTTTTTTGACCGTGCCGCCCTTTTTGAGATACGACGGGGCTGCGCCCCATTTATAGAGCGACCCTTCGCCGCTCGTCAGGTCCAGCTCCAGCAGATCGACGGTGGAAAAGCAGCCGTCGCCGCGTAGAAGATAGAGTTCATTCAGCATCTGCATCGCTTCCTGCGCGGCCATGCCGAGCGTCAGAAGTGACTGCAGCACGGCGATGGCTTCCTCTGCGTCGGTCTTGGCGGCGGCGCCGGTGCCCATGCCGTCGCACAAAAGAACATACTGCGTGCTGCCGCAGAGAAAGCTCGTCCCGCAGTCGCCGCAGAAGCTGTCGCCGCGCAGTCCGATGGCGCGCACGCCGAGCTGCATCCGGTAGGCAGGCGTCCCCTCCGGCTGCGGTCTGCGGCAGAGCGCGCGCAGAAACCCGGCCAGATGGCCGTAGACCGCGCCCGCGATTCGCCCGGCTTCTTCACAGCGCGCCTGCGCCTGCAGCTGCAGCCGCTGCGCGCGCAGCGCGTGGCTGACCGCGTCTGAAAACGCGTCCGCACGGATGCACCGGGCAAGAAACTCGGCGGATAGCGCAGCCTCGCCGGACTGCGCGGGATGGAGAAGCGCATCGGAACAGGCCGAAAGCGCGCGGTAGGTCTCATCTGCCTGCTCATGCCAGCACTGCTGGCGCTTGATGCAGCCGCGGCAGACGGCGTCGGCGGCGCTGTCAAAGATCAGGGCTGCGGAGGGCTGCGCCTCCGGCGTCCTCTGCGTCAGCTTCGCTTCCATGCGCCCGAGAACGTCCGCGGCATCCAGCAGCGGCTGCCGGGGGACCGGCTGCCGCGCCGCGGTCTCCGGCTCCGGCAGCGGGATGCGCAGCAGAATACAATAAAAAATTGCCCCTGTTACAACGCCCAGCGTCCAGCCCGCATGCGCGCCGCCCCAGATGAGGACGGACAGAAGATACGTCCCCGTGAACGAAGCCGCCTGCACGGCCTTTCGCGGCGCGCAGAACCGTCCAGCGAGCGCCGACAGGCAGAAGCAGGCCGTCTGCGGCGGCGACGGTGTGCAGCCGAGGTCGAGCACCAGCCCGCAGACCGCACCGGCAGGAATGGCATAGACGCTCCCGGCGGCGCAGAGTGAAAGATACGCGGCAAAGCCGACGCCCAGCGGCACACCGAACGGCAGCTGCACGCGAAGAAGCCCCGCCAGCAGGCACACCGCCGCGGCATAGGGCCGAAGCCGCCCGCCCTGACGGTCGGAGAGCGCGCGGATGCTTAAGATCAGCAGCGCAAGGCGGAGGACGAGCCTTAAAATCGCTTCGCCTGCACCGCCATCGCGCAGAACGAAGATCCCGCCCAGAAGCAGATACACGCCGCCCGCGGCCGCCGGTACAAACCAGTGCCTGTCCTCCGGCAGAAGCTCCTGAAACAGGCAGCTGCCCGCAAGCAGCAGAAACCCCGCCGCGACCGGCTCCAGCGCCGCGGAAAGCCCCCAGAAGACCGCGTAGCCCAAAACCGCGCCTGCGTAGGCGCACGCGGCGCTCAGGCCGAATGGCAGCGCGCAGACCGGCGCGAGCGCCAGCGGCACATGCGACTGCAGAAGCGACGCGCCCGCCAGAAGAAAGCTGAACGCGAAGCTGCCGAGCGCCTGCACAAGCAGGCGCAGGACCGGCCGTCCGTCCCAGAATGCCCGCAGCCGCTGCGGCAGCTGCCGAAGGGCCGACTGCGCCTGATGCATGATACCGCCTCCCCCGGTGTTTCTTCGCGCAGTTTAGCACGAAGCTTCCGGAAAAGCGCGTCGGGAAATGGCGGGGGAAATCCTGTTGTGTGCGAAAAGACTTTGCTTGCGTTTACGGACAAAATGACGTAGAATGGAGAAAACCCGGAAAGCGAGGGCGTAAAGCCGTGGGAACGGAAACGGAGATCAAACTGGAGGTCGGGGATCTGCAGCTGCTGGACTGCATCCTGTGCAGCCCCGCGGTCACATCACACATGCAGACCCCCTTTACCTATCTGCGCATGCAGACGACCTATTATGACACAGAGGACGGCGCGCTGGAAAAAAACCGCTGGATGCTGCGTCTGCGCACGGAGAACGACCGGAGCGTCGTCACCATGAAAACGCCCGGCACGGGCCATACCCGCGGCGAGTGGGAATGCGAATCGGCTTATCTGGATGAAGCGCTGCCGAAGCTCGCGGCGCTCGGTGCGCCGGAGGAGATCGGCAAGCTGCAAGTTGACGCACTGCTGCCGGTCTGCGGAGCGAAATTCACCCGCATCACGGCGGAGCTGACGCTTGACGGCGGGACGCGCTGCGCCGTCTGCGGCGACGTGGGCGAGCTGACGGGCGGCGGAAAAAAGCAGCTTCTGTGCGAGCTGGAGCTGGAGCTGACCGAGGGCAGCGAGCAGGTGATGCAGACATATGCGGACAGCCTCATGGCGCAGTTCCATCTTTCCGAGCAGCCGCTCAGCAAGCTGCAGCGGGCAAGAGCCCTGACAAGATAACACGATAAATTATAACGATCTGCCGCAGCGGCAGAAGACGGAGGATCACACATGGATATCAGCAAAAAGACCAATCTCACGATGCTGTGCGATTATTACGAGCTTACCATGGGCAACGGCTATTTTGTGCAGGGCATGCAGGACTGCATCACGTATTTCGATATCTTCTTCCGCTCCGTGCCGGACAACGGCGGCTTTGCCATCGCGGCCGGTCTGGAGCAGGCGATCGAGTATATCAGCCAGCTGCATTTTGACGAGGCGGATATCGAATATCTGCGCGGCCGGAAGATGTTTGACGAGGGCTTCCTCGACTATCTCAGAAACTTCCGCTTCACCGGCGATATCTGGGCCGTGCCGGAGGGCACGCCGATCTTCCCGCGCGAGCCGATCATGACGGTCCGCGCACCGGCCATTCAGGCGCAGCTCGTCGAGACGTTCCTGCTGCTGACGCTCAACCACCAGAGCCTGATCGCCACGAAGGCCAACCGCGTCACGCGCGCGGCCAAGGGCCGGACGGTGCTGGAATTTGGCTCGCGCCGCGCGCAGGGCGTAGACGCGGCGGTCGACGGTGCGCGCGCGGCCTATATCGGCGGCTGCAAGGGCACGGCCTGTACGCTGACCGACCAGCTCTACGGCGTTCCCGCCGGCGGCACGATGGCCCATTCGTGGGTACAGATGTTCCCGTCAGAATATGACGCGTTCAAGGCCTACTGCGAGACATATCCAGACAACCCGACCCTGCTGGTCGACACCTATAACACGCTGAAGTCCGGCATCCCCAACGCCATCCGGGTCTTTAACGAAATCCTGAAGCCCCGCGGGCTGACGAAGTGCGGCATCCGGCTGGATTCCGGTGATATGACGTATCTGACCAAAAAGGCACGCAAGATGCTCGATGCCGCCGGCTGGCAGAGCTGCAAGATCTCGTGCTCGAACTCGCTCGACGAGTATATCATCGAGGATATCCTCAATCAGGGCGCGCAGATCGACCTCTTCGGCGTCGGTGAGCGGCTCATCACCGCGAAGTCCGAGGCCGTCTTCGGCGGCGTGTACAAGCTCATCGCCATCGAGGATGCAGAGGGGAACATCATCCCCAAGATCAAGATCAGCGAGAATGTCGGCAAGATCACAAATCCGCACTTCAAAAAGGTCTACCGCCTGTACGGCAACGACACCGGCAAGGCCATCGCCGACTATCTGTGCGTCCATGACGAGACGGTCGACGATACGAAGGATCTTGAGATCTTCGACCCGCAGGCCACGTGGAAGCGCAAGCGGGTCTATAACTTCACGGCAAGAGAGCTGCTCGTCCCGATCTTCAAAAACGGCGAGCTGGTCTACAAGCTGCCGAAGCTGGACGAGATCCAGACCTACTGCGCGCAGCAGGTCGACACGCTCTGGGACGAGGTCAAGCGCTTTGACAATCCGCACACCTATTACGTCGATCTGTCGCAGAAGCTCTGGAACATCAAGGACCGCCTGCTGCACGAGGCAAGCGCGAACTGCTGAAACCCCGGCATACAGGAGGAACTGCCTATGACGATACGCGTGGGAATCATCGGCCGCAATTTTGTCGTCGACTGGATGCTGGCGGCCATGCAGCAGGTGCCGCAGCTGTGCCCGGCTGCGATCTACTCAAGAAACGAAGCGACCGGGCGGGAATTTGCGGAAAAATACGGCCTTACCGCCGTCTATACCGATCTGGAGACATTCGCGGCGTCCGACAGCTATGACGCGGCCTATATCGCAAGCCCGAACCTCTGCCATTTTGATCAGGCCATGTGCCTGCTGCAGAATGGCAAGCACGTGCTGCTGGAAAAGCCCGGTGTCCTGACCGCGAGGCAGACGCAGCAGCTCATCGACACGGCAAAGGCGCACAACGTCGTCTATCTCGAGGCGATGCGGCTGGTCTTTGATGACGCGCTGCCCGTCATTCAGGCGGCGCTGCCGGAGATCGGGACGCTCCGACGCGTGACCATGGAGTTCACGCAGTATTCCTCCCGCTATGACCGCGTGCGCGCGGGCGAGCAGGGGATCAACGCGTTCGATCCGGCTCTGTGCAACGCGGCGATTCTGGACATGGGCTGCTACCCCATCCACGCGATCGTGTCCATGTTCGGCGCGCCGTCGCACGTGTCGGCGGAGGCGTATCACCTGCCGAACGGCTTTGAGGCCGGCGGCATCGCGCTTCTGCGCTATGACGGCTTTGTCTGCGAAGCCATCTGGTCAAAGGTCTGCAAGCAGGCCGCGCCCACGACGTTTATGGGCGAGGACGGCTCCATTCTGCTGGACGATATCAACCATATCCGCCGTATCTGGCTCGTCCGCCGCAACGGCGAAACGGCCGAGCTGCCGTACCGGGAGAAGCTGCCCAACAACATGATGTATGAACTGCGGGAGTTTGCGGACTGTATCGCCTCCGGTACGCAGCCGGAAAAGCGCAACCGCGACAGCGTGATCACCGCGTCCGTCATCGAACAGGCGCGCGGCCAGACCGGCACGCGGTTTATGTGCGAGTAAGATAAAAAGAAACCGCCGGTATGCTTTGGTGCATACCGGCGGTTTTGTGTGCTGCGATTACGGCTCCTGCGGTTCCATGGCGTCGCGGAGCGTTTCGGTGATGGCGGAACGGAAGAGGCTGCCTGCGTTCCCGTGGACGATGTTGAGAGCGGGCACCGCGTGGCCAAGCTCGGTCTTGCCGTCCATGTAGAGGTCGAGGTCGAGCATGAAGACCTTCTCCTCAGTCGTCTCGCGCGTGCGGTTGTTGATCTTGCGCAGAAGACCCGGGCCGGATTTGACATTGGCCTTGGCGCCGCCCGGCGTCTGGAACGTGGCGGTCAGCTCCTGCTTGAGAAAAGCCGTCTCCTGCGCGTCCGGCTCGGCCATGAGACCGAGGAAGCCGGGCCTGATCAGCTCCTTCCAGAGCATATCCTCCAGCCCCAGCGCTTCGCGGCGGAAAGCGTTGACGTAGCGCAGCCCCACGCGGGTCAGCCACGAGGGATGATACGTCTCGATAAACGCGGCCAGCACGCGGTCGAGCCGCTGGGCAAATTCCTCCCACCGGGTATAGCCGTAGGTGGAAAGCGCGATGAAGCCCTTGGTCAGACTGACCTTCCACTGTCCCTCGGCGGAGACGAACTGGTGGTTGCAGGCCGTGCCCTGCGGCACGGGCTTGCCGTTTACCATCTGCGGCGGCAGCTGCTCGAGCTTTTTTTCGTACTGCGGATAGATCTGGCGGATCCGCTCCTGAAAGTCGGCAGGAGCGTCGGTCTCGATCTTCAGGATCTCGGGGAAGCGGAGCTGGCAGATGACCTCGACCAGCTGACGCTTGGCATAAATCACACGTTCGTCATTGGAAAACATGGCACATGCACCTTTCCGGCCGCCGCGGCGGCCTTCCATTCATTTGTATCTATCATAACGATATTTCCGCAAAAATGCAAGACCGGCAGGAATCGCTTGGCAAGACGGGCGTTTGGTGCTATACTGGAAAAAACAAAGCTGGCAGGAGGAATACTATGGACTTTTTGCGGCTGCTCGCATCGGTGCGGAATCCGGTTCTGGACGCGGTGATGTCGGGCGTGACGTATTTCGGCTCGGAGATCGCGTTTATGGCGGCGGCGCTGCTGCTGTTCTGGTGCATCGATAAGCGGCAGGGGTATTATGTGTTTCTCGTCGGCGCGGTCGGGACGATCTGCAACCAGTTTCTGAAGCTGGCCTTCCGCATCCCGCGGCCGTGGGTGCTCGACCCGGATTTTCAGATCGTGGAGGCTGCGCGCGCGGACGCCACGGGCTATTCCTTCCCGTCCGGCCATACGCAGAACGTCGTCGGCACGACGGCCTCGCTCTTCGCGTGCCGGAAGGAAAAGTGGGTGCGGATCGTGTGCGTGGTTTTGATGCTGCTCGTGCCGTTTTCGCGGATGTATCTGGGTGTCCACACGCCGCTGGATGTGGGCGTCGCGTTCGTGACGGCGCTGGCGCTGGCGGCGGCGCTGTATCCTGCGTTCCGGACGGAGGCGCGCGCGAAAAGGGCGACGCCGTGGCTGCTGCTCGGCGCGCTGGCGCTTTGCGGCGGATATCTTCTGTATGCAGCTGCGCAGGCGCGGTGCGACTGGCCGGCGGGAAGCGAAGACCTTTCCAACATTACGCACGGCCTTAAGAATGCGTATACGATGACAGGCGCGCTTCTGGGCTTTCTCATCGTGCATTTCGTGGATGAAAAGAAGCTCCATTTTGATGTCCGCGCGCCGTTTTGGGGGCAGGTATTGAAGCTCGTTCTGGGGCTTGCGCTGATCCTCGGGCTCCGGGCGGGGCTGAAACCGCTGCTGCTTGCGCTGTTTGCAGGCTCGCAGGCGGAGAGCTTCGTGCGGTATTTTCTGATCGTCATTTTTGCTGGTATCGTCTGGCCGCTGACGTTTCCGTTCTTCGCGAAGCTCGGGAAGAAGGGGACGGCGGCATGACGGCGGTCTGGATCATACTGGCCGCGCTGCTCGCGGTCGTTTTGCTGGGGACCGTCTTATTTCTGATCGCCTGCCGCCGCGGGCCGGTCCCGGATCTCACGAAGCCGGAAGTCATTGCCAAATGGGGCCGTGCCGAACAGACGGAGGAAATTCTCGCGGGAGTCCGGCTCATGCAGGAAGCCGAAGATATTTTTCTGCCGTCTTACGACGGCCTGCGCCTGCACGGGCGGCTCTTGCAGCAGCCGGGCGCGAAGGGGACGATCCTTCTGTTTCACGGTTACCGGTCGAGTTGGGTGATTGACTTTTCAATTGTCCTGCCCTATTATTTCTCGCTGGGCTATAACCTGCTCGCCATGGACGAGCGGGCGCACGGCGAATCGGAGGGGACGTATATCACCTTCGGCGTGCGCGAGCGGCAGGACGTGGCTACGTGGGCGGTCTACGCCGCCATGCACTTCGGCCCGGAGCATCCGCTTATTTTAGACGGACTTTCCATGGGCGCGGCGACGGTTTTGATGGCGTCGGATCTCGAGCTTCCGGCGTCTGTGCGCGGGATCATCGCCGACTGCGGCTTCTCTTCACCGTACGAGATCATGAAGAGCGTCTTCCGCGCGCACTGCAGGTGGCTGCCTGCAGAGCCGCTTCTGGCGCTGACGGATGTGTTCACGCGCCTGTTTGCCGGATTTTCGCTCAAGGGCGCGTCCACGCTGGACGCGGTGGCGAAGACCAAGCTTCCGATCTTATTTATCCACGGCACGGGCGACACATTCGTGCCCTGCGCCATGACGCAGGCGGCCTATGACGCCTGCACCGCGCCGAAGCAGCTTGTTCTGGTGCCGGACGCCGGGCACGGCTGCAGCTATCTGGTCGACCGCCCGCGCGTGCAGTCAGAGCTTCAGGCATTTCTCTCCAAATACGTATCTGAGGAGGAACCCATATGAGACAGCAGCATGAAATCACGACCTCCGCGCCGCTTTTGGGCAAGGACGGCAATCTGCTCGAGCCGGGCTGGGCGCGCTCGCTCCTGCCGGTCTATCGCCGCGCGGATATCAAGGCCAGCCCCATGCGCATCAAGGAATGGGACTATTATCTCATCACCGACGGCCATATCGGCCTCGCGCTCACCATCGCGGATAACGGCTATATGGGGCTGGATTCGATCTCGTTTCTGCATTTTGATGAAAACTGGGAGCAGACGACCAGCCGCATGCGTGCGCTGCCGCTGGGCAAGACCGGACTTCCGGAATCCTCGGCGGACGGCGCGAGCGAGATCGCTAGGGGCGGCTATGCCATGACATTTTACCATGAGGACGGCGCGCGCAAGCTCTCGTTCCACATGGACAGGTTCCGCGGCAAGGACGCCATCGAGGGCATCGTCCAGCTGACGGACGAGCCGGACGAGAGCATGGTCATCGCCACGCCCTTTGACAAGCCCGGCCATTTTTACTACAACCAGAAGATCAACTGCATGCGCGCCGAGGGCTGGATCGAGCTGGGTGACCGCCGGTTCGAGCTGACGAAGGATAAATTCTTCGCCGTTCTCGACTGGGGTCGCGGCGTGTGGACGTATCACAACACGTGGTACTGGGGCAGCGCCTCCGGCGAGCTGGACGGCGTGCCGTTCGGCTGGAACATCGGCTACGGCTTCGGCGACACCAGTGCTGCGACGGAGAACGTTCTGTTCTACGATGGGAAAGTTCACAAGCTGGGTGAGGTGAAATTTGAGATCCCCATGGACGAGGACGGCTTTGAGGAGTTCATGAAGCCGTGGGTCTTTACGAGCGACGATAACCGCTTCTATATGAACTTCACGCCGGTCCTTGACCGTAGCGCGTTTATGAGCGCGGGCGTCGTGCTCTCCGACCAGCATCAGGTCTTCGGCCGGTTCACGGGCCGTATCACGCTGGACGACGGGACAGTCCTGCCGGTGCGCGACTTCTTCGGCTTTGCCGAAAAGGTCGAAAACAAGTGGTAACGCGATGCTGACCTACGCACTGCAGGACGAGGGGCAGCCGAAATATTACCAGCTCTATACCGCCATCCGCGAGGATATCCTCCGCGGCGAGCTGCGGCCGGGGCAGAAGCTGCCGTCCCGGCGCGCGCTGGCCGAGCATCTGCGCGTGAGCGTTGTGACGGTCTCCGGTGCGTATGAGCAGCTGGTGGACGAGGGGTATCTCGCGGCAAAGCCGCGCAGCGGCTATTATGTCAGCGCCATCTCCAGCCTGCCGCGGCAGACGCGCGAGCAGACAAGGCTCCATTTTCTGCCAGCGGATCCGGCCGCGCCGCAGGAGCAGGACGGCTATGGCTTCCGCTATTCCGCCCTCACAAAGCTCATGCGCGAGGTCATCGCCGACTGCGGCACAAAGCTTCTGGAAAAGCCGCCGCACTACGGCTGCGCGGAGCTCCGCAACGCGATCGCGGATTATCTGCTGCGCTACCGCGGCATGCTGGCCCAGCCGGACTGCATCGTCATCGGCTCCGGCGCGGAGTATCTCTACGGGCTGATCGTGCAGCTGCTCGGGCGCGAGCGCATCTACGGGCTGGAGGACCCGGGCTATGAGAAGGTCCGGCAGGTCTACGCGGCGAACGGCGCGGTGTGCGAGCTGCTGCCGATGTCGGAGGACGGCATTGACGCCGGCGCGCTGGCACAGGCAAGGGCGTCCGTGCTGCACATTACGCCCTTCCACAGCTTCCCGACCGGCATCACGACCTCTGCGGCCAAGCGCAGCGAATATCTCGCGTGGGCGGCGGCGCGCGGCGCGGTGCTGGTGGAGGATGATTTCGATTCGGAGTTTTCCGAAAACAAAAAGCCCCTGCAGACGCTCTATTCCATGGACCGGCGCGGGTGCGTGATCTACGTGAACACGTTCTCGCATTCGCTGGCGCCGTCCATGCGTATGGGCTACATGGTGCTGCCGGAGAGCCTCATGGCGCAGTACCGGGAGAAGCTGGGGTTTTACTCCTGCTCTGTGCCGCTCTTTGACCAGTATGTTCTCGCGCGCTTCATCTCGCAGGGCTACTTCGAACGCCACCTGAACCGCCTGCGGCGGCAGAATAAGAATAAGTAAAAAGTAATAGTGAAGAGTGAAGAGGTGCGGTGTGCCGCAGAGCGGCACATGTTTGATTGCTGGCACAGCCAGAACCACACTTCTTCACTCTTCACTTTTACCTATTACCTGAAAACCGGCGCGGTCAGATCATTCTGACCGCGCCGGTTCGCTTCTTTATACCATCCGGCAGCAGGATTCACAGTCTTCCTTCTTGGGGAATTTGCTGTGGTCATACTCAATGTTGTTCTTGTCGTAATAGTCCTGGATCGCGGACTTGACGGCTTCCTCGGCGAGAACCGAGCAGTGCAGCTTGTGCGCGGGCAGACCGCCGAGGGCTTCGACGACCTCCTGATTGGTCAGCGCCAGCGCATCCTCCAGCGTGCGGCCCTTGATCATCTCGGTCGCGATGGAGCTGGACGCGATCGCGCTGCCGCAGCCGAAGGTCTCAAACTTGACATCCTCGATCTTGTTATCCTTGATCTTCAGATACATCTTCATGATATCGCCGCACTTGGCGTTGCCGACCTCGCCGACGCCGTCCGCGTCCGCGATCTCACCGACGTTGCGCGGGTGCATGAAATGATCCATGACGGTTTCTGTATACAGTGCCATAGTAAAACCCCTCCTATTACAGCGTGAACTGCCGCTTGCCGCTCATAAGGTCCTTCCAGACCGGAGACATGTTCCGCAGATATTCAACGATCGGCGGAAGCTCGGCAAGGATATAATCGATCTCTTCTTCGGTGTTGTCCTCGCAGATGGTCAGGCGCAGCGAGCCGTGCGCGACCTCATGCGGGCGGCCGATGGCCAGCAGCACGTGGCTGGGATCGAGCGAGCCGGACGTGCAGGCCGAGCCGGACGACGCGCTGATGCCCTTCGCGTCGAGAAGCAGCAGCAGGCTCTCGCCCTCGATGCCCTCGAAGCAGAAGTTCACATTGCCGGGCAGGCGCGGGCTTCTCGCGCCGTTGAGCGCGCAGTGCGGGATCTTGGCGATGCCGTCAATGAGCTTGTCCCGCAGGGCGGAGACCTTTTTCGCGTTTTCATCCAGATTGGCGCAGGCTTCCTTCAGGGCCGCGGCCATCGCCGCGATGCCGGGGACATTCTCGGTGCCGCCGCGCTTGCCGCGCTCCTGCGCGCCGCCCTCGATGAGGTTCGTGAGGATGATGCCGCGGCGGGCATAGAGCATGCCGACGCCCTTCGGGCCGTGGAACTTGTGCGCGGACAGGCTCAGCATGTCAATGTTCATCTCATTGACGTCGATCTTCACGTGTCCGGCCGCCTGTACGGCGTCGGTGTGGAACAGAACGCCCTTTTCCTTGCAGACCGCGCCGATCTCCTTGATGGGCTGGATGGTGCCGATCTCGTTGTTGGCGAACATGATGGTCACAAGACAGGTATCCTCGCGGATGGCGTCCGCGACCTGCTGGGCCGTCACAAGGCCGTCCGCGTGCACATCCAGAAGCGTCACCTCAAAGCCCTGCTTTTCCAGACGCTTGAGCGTGTGCAGGACGGCGTGATGCTCGAAGGTGGTGGAGATAATGTGCTTTTTGCCCTTCCGTGCGCCGATGTAGGCCGCGGAGGTGATGGCCTGATTGTCGGCCTCGCTGCCGCCGGAGGTAAAGTAGATCTCGCGCGGCTGGGCGCCGAAGCAGGCGGCCATGTCGGCGCGCGCGGTCTCAAGGACTTCCTTGGCCTGCTGGCCGATGACGTAAAGGCTCGACGGGTTGCCGAAGGTGTTATTCAGATGATAGGTCATCGTGTCGATGGCCGTCTGGTGCATTTTCGTGGTTGCTGCGTTGTCAGCATAAACGTGCATCAAAAATCAGCTCCTTTGCAGGGTGTTTGGCAGCCCGCCCGATTGCGCGGTGCTGCCTTTTTTCTGGCTTGAGCATAGCATATATTCCCCATAAAGTCAATAGGTTTATAGGCTGTACATATTTAGAAAAACTTAAGGATTTGCGGGGCGGCTCTTTTGTTGTTTTTTGCCCCGGTTTTGTGTATGATAGCAGCAAAGAAATCCCCGGAGGTACTGCAATGGCGAATATTCTGGATTATCTGGACTGGCGCGGCGATCTGACGCTGGCGGAGCGCGGGTTCAACGAGGTGGACAATCTGCTGCTGGCGGAGCTGAGCTATCTGGACTTCGGCGGGATCGTCTCTCCCGACTTTGCGCAGCCGATCCGCCTGCCGGAGGCCATGGAGCGCTATGACGCCGTGCGCGAGCATGAGACGATGGGCGTGCTGGTGCCCGACCAGATCCCGGTCCTTGGGCGGAGAATGGCGCAGTGCGTCCGCTTTGCCGACCTGCAGCTGTGCGCCTATGCCTGCCGGATCGACGAGCAGACACAGACGCAGTTTTCCGCAGTGACGATCCTCCTGCCGGACGCGACGGCGTATGTGGCCTTCCGCGGGACGGACGACACGATCGTCGGCTGGAAGGAGGACTTCAACATGGCCTTTTTGCCCACCGTTCCGGCGCAGCGCATGGCGGTGCAGTATCTGCAGGCGGCGGCCGCCGCGCTGCCGGCGCTTCCCCTGCGGGTCGGCGGCCACTCGAAGGGCGGGAACCTGGCAGTGTTCTCCGCTGTTTTCTGCGGGGACGCGGTGCAGAACCAGCTGCTTGCCATCTATAATAATGACGGCCCGGGCTTCCGAACGTCGCTTCTGCCGCTCGAGCAGCACAGGCGCGTGGCAGAGCGGATCGTGACGATCCTGCCGGAATCGTCCGTGGTCGGCATGCTTCTGGAGCATGAGGAACGCTATCAGGTCGTGCGCAGCACGCAGGTGGGGCTCATGCAGCACGATGGGTTCTCGTGGCAGGTGCGCGGCGAAAAATTTGAGCACCTGCCGGGACTGACCGAGGGCGGCAAACTCATCGACGAGACGCTGCATACCTTTATTCTTTCGCTCGAGCCGGAGCAGCGGCTGGCGTTCACCGACGCGCTGTTCGACATCCTGACCTGTACCAGCGCCGGTACGCTGACCGACCTCAAGGAGGGAGGCCTCAAGACAGCGGCGGCCATGGTCAAAAAATACCGCACGCTCGACCGGACGACGCGGCAGGCGCTGGGCAGCACGCTCCGCCTGTTCGTCAAGGCCGGCGCGAAGACGGCCGCGGAAGAGCTGAACCCCGTCCAGCTCCTCCTGCGCCACCTGCCCCTGCAGAAGCTGGCGGACGATCTGGAATAATGCTCCCGGCGCGCTGGAAAATCAGCGCGCCGGTTTTTCTTGACAAATTGCTGCGCGCGCTGTAAGTTATACAAGTATGAAATTCACCCCGTGAAGGAGGCCTCCCATGGCAGGCGGCAAGCATATTCTGGGCAAGGCGAAGCGGCACATTTTCGGCACGGCGAAGGTCGGCGAAAAGGGGCAGATCGTCATCCCCAAGGAGGCGCGGCAGATCTTCGGCGTCCGTCCCGGCGACACGCTTCTGATCCTCGGCGACGAGGAGACGGGCATTATCGTGACCAAGCCGGACGTGCTGCGCGACGCGGCAAATGAAATTTTCGGAAAGATGGAGAAATAGAAATGGAACTGACGACAATGTATGAATCGCTCGGCGTGAGCCGCGCGGTCTATGAATACGGCGAGCGCATTCTGGAGGAGCTGAAGCCGCGCTTTGCGGAGATCGACCGGACGGCGGAATATAACCAGACGAAGGTCCTCGCCGCCATGCAGAAAAACAAGCTGTCCGCGGGCTGCTTCGCCGCCACGACGGGCTATGGCTACGACGATATGGGCCGCGAGGTGCTGGAAAAGGTCTATGCCGACTGCTTCGGCACCGAGGCCGCCCTTGTCCGCCCGCAGATCACCTGCGGTACGCACGCGCTGGCCGTGGCGCTGGGCGCGAATCTCCTGCCGGGTGACGAGCTTTTAAGCCCGAACGGCGCACCGTATGACACGCTGGAGGAGGTCATCGGCATCCGTCCGTCCAAGTGCTCGCTCATGGAATACGGCGTCAAGTACCGGCAGGTCGACCTGCTGCAGGACGGCACGTTCGACTTTGACGGCATCCGCGCGGCGATCGGCGAAAAGACGAAGCTCGTCACCATCCAGCGCTCGAAGGGCTATGCGACGCGCCCGTCGTTTTCCGTACAGCAGATCGGCGAGCTGATCGCGTTCTGCAAGCAGTGCAAGCCCGATGTCATCTGCATGGTCGATAACTGCTACGGCGAGTTTGTCGAGCGGTCGGAGCCGTCGAATGTGGGCGCGGACATGATCGTCGGCAGCCTGATCAAGAACCCCGGCGGCGGCCTTGCTCCCATCGGCGGGTATATCTGCGGCACGGCGGAATGCGTCGAGCGCTGCGCCTACCGGCTCTCCGCGCCCGGTCTCGGGCAGGAGGTCGGCGCGAATCTCGGCTTGCTGCCGAGCCTGTATGAGGGCTTTTTCCTCGCGCCGAACGTGGTCTCGGGCGCACTCAAGGGTGCGATCTTTGCGGCAAACGTGTATGAGTGGCTGGGCTTCGGCGTCGTGCCGAACGGGCAGGAGAGCCGCCACGATATCATTCAGGCCGTGGAGCTTGGCTCCGCGGAGGCCATGCTGGCTTTCTGCAAGGGCATTCAGGCGGCGGCTCCGGTCGACAGCTATGTGACGCCGGTGCCGTGGGCCATGCCGGGCTATGACGCCGAGGTCGTCATGGCGGCAGGCGCGTTCATTCAGGGCTCGTCCATCGAGCTGTCTGCCGACGGCCCCATCCGCCCGCCGTATGCGGTCTATTTTCAGGGCGGCCTCACGTGGTATCACGCGAAGCTCGGTATCCTCATGAGCCTGCAGAAGCTCGTGGAAGCCGGTCTTGCAAAGCTGCCGGAATAAATGTTGAAAAGAAAGGAACAGGCGGCGGGGGCTGCCGGGGTATAAAGTATGTGGTTCTGGTTTGCAATTATTGCGTTATTATGTTGGAGCGGTTCTGATTTGTTTTCCAAGATCGGCTGCCGGGATGGGCGGGATAAATACAATCCGCTCAAGATGGTCATTGCCGTCGGCGTCGTGATGGGTCTTCACGCGGCGTATGAAATTTTTGTCGGCGGCGCTGTCGTCACGTGGAACGTCATCTGGACATATCTGCCGGTCTCGCTTCTGTACATCGGCTCGATGACGCTGGGCTATGTGGGTCTGCGGTATATTGAGCTTTCCATCTCGTCGCCGATCTGCAATTCCTCCGGCGCGCTGGTAGCGGTTTTGTGCCTGATCACCGGCACGCTGGATGAATCGATCACCGGCGCGATGCGGTGGATGGTCATCGGCGCAGTGGCGCTGGTGTGCATCGGCGTGGTCGGGCTTGGCGTTGTGGAATCGACGGAGGACGACGAGCTGCGCAGAAAGCGGCAGGAGGGTTCCAACTATAAATACGCGAAGTCGTGGCTGGCGCTGTGCCTGCCCATCGCCTATTGTCTGCTGGATGCGGCGGGAACGTTTGCGGATTCTCTTGTGCTGCGCACGCTCAATGAGGATTCGGCCAACTGTGCGTATGAGCTGACATTCCTGGCTGCGGCCGTGATCTGCTTCATCTATGTTGTGATTATCAAGAAGGACAAGCTCGTTTTCAAGGCCGAAGCACCCAAATACATCGGCGCGCTGTTTGAAACGGCCGGTCAGTTCGCCTATATCTATGCACTGGCCGACGAAGACCACGTCGCGCTCTCCGCGCCGATCATCTCGGCCTACTGCGTGGCGTCCGTCCTCTGGAGCCGGATTTTCCTGAAGGAAAAGCTCTCGTGGAAGCACTATGCCATGATCGCACTGGTGGTCGTCGGCATTGTGATGATCGGGGTGTTTGATATTTGAATTTCGCGGAGCGCAGGGTGAGGGGAGACGGACAGAAGGCTGAGACTCTTCTACAGATTTGCGGGTGCTGTCCAGCATTTTCTTTTGCTTCCCCAAAAGAAAACGCTGCGCGTCAGAAATGACCACGACGGAACGAGCCGCCGCGCGCGACGTCTCTTATCCTCTGTGCTCATTTCTTCCTTTCCAAACCGCAAACGCGCTGCTGGTTTGCAGTTTGGGGCTCGGGGGATTGCGAATTTCCTCCCGAACCCCCTTAAAGCGCCCAGAAAAACCGCTTCGATTTTTCTGGATTTTTCCCGCGCGAATTTGATAATAGATATACGCACCAAAATTGCCTTTCTCTGCATCCCCTCTTGCCTCTCCCTTTGGGAGAGGTGTCTGAGCGAAGCGAAGACGGAGAGGGTAAACGCTGCCCATGCCTGCAAAACCCTCTCAGTCGCCTGCGGCGACAGCTCTCCCAGAGGGAGAGCC
>ERZ1673752.2929-NODE-2929-length-17525-cov-96.164453_pt1 | contig 17525 bp, 17 predicted proteins | sample MGYA00580195_ERZ1673752 | MGnify/ENA primary metagenome ERZ1673752 (study PRJEB41218, sample SAMN15661744) | gut metagenome | host: Homo sapiens | place: Canada: London | collected 2015-08-20/2019-03-30 | study: EMG produced TPA metagenomics assembly of...
GAAGAACCTTTTGATGTAGAGGTTCAGGCTTGCGATCCAGATGATTGCAGGCATGTGAGATTATGGATATAAAGGAAATCTTAAACCCTATATGGTTATGGATTTATAGAAGCTAAAAGAATTGCGGGATGGAGGAATCGACAGTATGGCCATACTTGAAACAACGGACTTGAAAAAGTATTACGGTTCAGGTGAAAATATCACGAAAGCATTGGACGGTATTTCATTGAAAATAGAGGAAGGTGAATTTGTTGCTATTGTAGGCGTTTCTGGAAGTGGAAAATCCACGTTACTAAATATGATTGGAGGATTGGATATCCCCACTTCCGGAAATGTCTTAGTAAAGGGAAAAAACATAGGGCAGCTAAACGAAGAAGAATTAACAATTTTTCGTAGAAGGAATATTGGATTTGTTTTTCAGAATTACAATTTAATTCCCATATTAAATGTCTATGAAAATATTGTTTTTCCAGTAGAGCTGGATGGGAATGAAGTGGATCAGGATTTCCTGGATAAGATTATCACGATTTTAGGAATTGATAAAAAACTGGAAAATTTACCAAGCGATTTATCGGGAGGACAGCAGCAGAGAGTTGCGATTGCCAGAGCTTTGATTACGAAGCCTGCTATCGTCTTAGCCGATGAACCGACAGGAAATCTTGATACGCAGTCAAGCCTTGAAGTGATGGGATTGTTAAAGCAAACCAGTAAGCGGTTCTGTCAAACTATTGTTATGATTACCCATAATATGAATTTAGCACAAATGGCAGATAGGATTATCAGAATTCAAGATGGAAAGATTATGGATATATAATAACAGGAGGGGACAGCGTGTATTCGACCAGAAACAAGAAGTGTATGCTGAAACTAGCAAAGAAAGATTTCTTGAAAAATAGAACAAGGAATATCGTTGCTGTTTTGGCCATGATCTTAACAACGGTATTATTTGCTACCCTAATAACAACAGGGGTAGGAGCGTATGAGTCAGTCCAGCTTACTTTGCAGAAACAAAAAGGAAGTAAAGCAGATGCTGATATACGTTACATGACAGAGGAACAGTTTGAAAAATTATCAAAAGATGAAAGAGTTGATTTTGTCGGACTTAGAAGACCGATTGGATTTTTAAGCAATGCGAAAACACATAATATAGAATTAGATTATATGGATTCTATTGAGCAGGAATTAACCTTTTCCGTTCCTACATTAGGTTGTGCGCCTACAAAAGAAAATGAAATTGCAACAACAGACAGGGCATTAGAAAGCTTGGGAATAGAGCCTAAAGTAGGCGCAGAAGTTGAAATAGAATTTGTACTACGAAATCAGACATATCAATACCAGATGGTTGTTTCTGGAATATGGGAAGCACCAAATTCACAGACAAGTCTGATGTTAGTGTCAGATGAATTTATGCAAGCAAATGAAAAAATATTTCCATATACCTTTGACAAAGATAGGCAATATGCCGGAACATATTTTTCAGATGTAGCATTAAAAAATACGAATAATATGGAAAAACAACTTCAGGATATTGTGGTTAGCCTGGGTGGGAATCCGGAAGATGCCAATGCAGAAAATTATATTGCTTATGCAGTTAATAGAATTACCAATCCGGAAATGAATGTATCTGTTCTTTTTATTGGTTTGGTTTTCGCATTGCTTTTTGTATTTGCGGGTTATTTGCTCATTTTCAATATTTTTGAAATTTCAGTTTTGCGAGATGTGCAGAAATACGGTTTACTTAAAACAATAGGAACTACCCAAAAACAGATAAATTTTTTAGTCCGTATTCAGACATTATGGTTATTGCTAATTGCATTGCCATGCGGATTATTAATAGGATATTTTCTCGGAAAGGCAATACTGCCATTTGTGATTGGATTTATTACAAATGAGTATTCAAATCTATCGGTAGAGGTTTCGCCAAACATAATTATCTTTTTAGGAGCAGCCGTTTTTACTATCTTTACTGTATTGGTCAGTGTAAGAAAACCAATCAATATAATTTCTAAAATTTCTCCTATGGAAGCACTCAGATATTCTGAGAAAACGGAGAAAAGCAAGAAGATAAAGCATACCAAGAAAATTTCTGTTTGGAGGTTGGCTTTATCAAATGTGAAGAGGAGGAAAAAAAGAAGCGTATTTATCGTTATATCCATGACACTTTGCTGTATGCTGTTTAATTCTACTTTAATTATTGTAAATAGTATTGATATAGAAAAAGCAGTAAAAGAGCAGTGTGCAGCAGATGTGGTAATTGCAAATGGAAATACTTTTAATAACCTCAAAGGCTATATACAACATACAGACAGTCTTGATGAGAACATAGTAGGTTTAGTCGAAAATCAGTTTGATATTAAAGATAAAGGATTTATATATAAGAACACTTTAGATGACAGGGAAATTACGATTGATTATGGACTGACTTATGATAAAGAAAATCTGGTAAAAGAAGATGGAAAAGCCGGTATCATGGTAGACCAATATTATATTCCGTTAGGATATGATGATTTTCCGGTATGTAATGTATATGGCTGTAACGAAAATGTCTTCCAGAGGTGTGATTTTCTGAAAATAGCAGATGATCTTTCAGTTACAGAGTTATATCAAAAGCTGGAAGAAGGAAATTATGTTGTTGAAGCAGTACGAAAAAAGCAAGGGCAGTCTTCAGTAAATGTAGAGGATTTTCAATGTGAAATCGGAGATAAAATCAAAGTTCGCAGTAACGGAGAAGAAGAACGTGAGCTTGAAGTGATTGCTCAGATGAGTGTGACTTCAACGGAGTATGAAGTCCCTAATGTGACGACAGGAATTACCGCTGTTGGAGGGGACGCTCCCATGTTTTATATTTCAGAGAACACATTTAAAAATATATACGAAAATCCTTCTTTGATGAGTTTTTCGTTTAATGTAGATAAAGAAGAGCTAGTATCAGTTACAGAACAACTAGAAAAACTTGTTGAACAGAAAGAAGGCGAAATCGGCTGTAGTTCAGTTATTATGTTGAGAAATAGTTTAAGCGGTATTAAGAACACGGTTTATATCATTGGTGGATTTATCAGTGTGATTTTGGGGATGTCAGGATTTATTAATTTTATAAATTTGATGATTACCAATATCATAACACGAAAAAAGGAATATGCAGTAATGCAAAGTATCGGTATGACGACAAAGCAGTTGATCAGGCTTATTGTAAATGAGGGACTGTTATATGCTTTGTCTTCAGCGGTATTAGGAATTGTACTTTCTGCTTTAGTAGGCGGTACAATGGTAAAAATAATCTGTAATGCAATTTGGTTTATGACCTATAAATTACTGCTATGGCCGGCAATCATGTTATCTATTATAACCATAATCCTTTCAGGAGTGATTCCGGTGATTGTGTTTAAATCCTTTAATAAGGAAAGTATTGTAGAAAAAATAAGAAAAGATTTTTAAGTTGTCATTTGACAATTTTAAAATAATTTCATGAAGGGAGGCATCACTATGATGAATATGGAGCCAAAAGCACAGGAAGAAGAATTTGACATTGAAGTTCAGTATTGTGATCCTGATGATTGTTTGAGTGACTGTGTTGTAGAGGAAAATATCTGTACAGCAGTAGTAACTGGTTGGTTGTAAGCGTAAAGGAGAAAAAATATGGGTGAAGTAGAGAAAAAAATGCAGAAAGAAACATTTGATGTGGAAGTGCAATATTGTGATCCTAATGATTGTCTTCATGATTGTGTTCAGAGTGGATACAATAACTGTACAGCAGTAGTAACCGGTTGGTTATAAAATTTAAAACACAAATGAAGCAAAAGGAAATGCGCCAGATAAAACCATAAGGGATAGTTTTCTGGTGCATTTCCATTATAGAAAAGGAGAGAAGAACTATGTATCCATTTCTAGTTGAAAATATGACAGATGAGGAAGCCTATATACAAAAATTAAACATTGAGATAAATTCCAAAGAAGTTTGCTATTTTATGTGTGGGGAAAATTTTGGACGGATACTTTTTGAAATCTTTTGCGGATATAAAAAACCGAAAACAGGAGAGATATTTGTATGTAATAAAGACTGGCTTGATTTGGACGAAAATAGTCGTTCTCTTTTAAACAGGCGCTTGTTTGGAATAGCGGCAGAAGAGTTTCCGCTGATTGAATTTATGACGGTTGAAGAAAACATTTCTATGCCAAGTCTGTTAGATGGAGATAAATCCAATATAGAGGAATTGGTTAAGGCTTTTGACATAGGCCACTTATTACAAAAATATCCTTCGGATCTTAATCATAGAGAAAAAATGAGATGTATCTGTGCGCGTGCCTTTTCTGGAGGCAGAAAGGTTGTTGTGATATTCGATTTATTCAAAAGAATGCAAGAGCAAAGCAAGGCGGAACTTGCAATACTTACTTATCATGCAGCAAAAAGTTTGGGAATATCTGCTCTTTACATAAGTGAAGATTTAGACGAAAATTATGGCGCTTATGATCTTATATACAAATACCGACCTGAGAAAAAGGAATTTTCTATTATTGATTATCGTGCATGAATGGAGCTGTAGAAATGGAATGTGATAGAGAATGTAGACTGCTGTTAAATGATTTGAACGATATTCTTTCTGAACAATGTTTGGAACAAAGAGTTAGGTGCAGGTATTTGAATAATCCGGTGCAAGAGTTGGCAGGGTGTATCAATCAACTGTTGGATATTTGTGAGAGGGCAGTAACAAGGATACTGGATATAGAAAATGATTATCGTACTATGCGGGCAGAACTGCAGAGCAATATCCGAAATCCGCTAAGCTGCATAAAAGCAAGTTGTTTTCTAATCAATTCACTTGCAGAAAAGGAAAATATCCAATCTGAAAAGCTCCAGGAGTATCTTCAAATTATAGAAAAGGCAGCGGAGGATATAGAGAGTACATTAAAATAACTGATAATTGAAGAAGTGCTGGGCGGGAAGTTTTCGTCCAGTATTTCTTTCTGGAATGAGAAAAGTTGAATTTACAAATCAAGAGGAGGCATACACATGAAGTATGTTTTTCCAGAATATAAAGAGAATGTAGTGTTGGGCAATGGGAAATTACAGTTAAATCCAATGTCCTATCAGGTTATCTACGAAGGAAAGGAGATAGACCTGACACCCAGGGAATTTGAAGTTTTATACCTACTGGCTTTAAAGCCAAACTGGGTAATGCCAAAGACAAATATTTATCATTCTGTATGGGGGATTCATTATCATGACGATCAGATACCATATAGAACAGTAGAATATGTGATATGGAAGATAAGAAAAAAGATGGGACATGATATTATCGAAACATTGGTCAATGTGGGGTATCGGTTGAAAAAGCTGTAGTTTCCTGGAGATATAATTGAGATGAAACGGTATGTTATTACGAATGGAGGATATATGATATGAATGAAAATAAGAAAAGTGCGAAACGGTACCACCAATTTATGATTACTGCTTTAAAGAAAAAAGTAAATGACATGAAAGATTCCGCTTATTCAGGATTGTATAGTGAAATAGCATTTATCATTGGAATATCAGTTATTATGATAGATACCTTTTTTCCACCAGAGAAAACGAAGGCTAATTGTTTCTTGAAAATAATACTGATAGCTATATCTGTATTCTGTATGTTCTATTTCGCCAGAAAAGTGAAAACAGTGAATGAAGTGGAAGAAGAGAAAAAGTTTTGGCCAAACTTTTTTATTCAATGGGCAATAGGTTTAGGATATATAAACATGCCTGTAGCATTGATAGCTATTTTGGTAACATTTAGTAAGGATAACGTATGGACATTCGTTATGATTTGGGCTGCTATAATTTTGACTGTTTTGACTTTGATAGAAGCCCTTGGAAAAACTTTTAAAATTATAAAAAATGAAAAATAGTTGCACTGAAAAGGTACAAAGAATGAGGGAAAAGGTAGAATGTGTATGTAATATTATTATTTACACCTTTTACCTTTTTTTAATTTGCCAATCATACAAAGGGAAGAATATTGCTTCATTATTTACTCTGAAATTTTGAGATAATAGCCAAATACTTTCTTGTATTAGAGAAAGATAGAGTTGAGATAAAGTTGTTTTAGCGGTACAATAGATGGTATCCATAGGTAGTATGAAAATAAAAGCATCTGGAATATTTTTGAAAGAATGTAAATAAGCACTTAACAAGATAAACAAGGAGATAGATATTTATGAAATATATTTTGTTAGTTGAAGATGATCTGAGTTTAATAAACGGGTTGTCTTTTGCAGTAAAAAAAGAGGGATACGGATTAGATGTTGCACATACAAGAAGTGAGGCGGATAAGATATGGGAGAACGGAAAATATGATCTGGTAATTTTGGACGTATCGCTGCCGGACGGTTCTGGATTTGATATATGTAAAAATATCAGGCGTGTATCGAAAGTACCAATTATGTTTTTAACTGCAATGGATGAAGAAACGGATATTATCATGGGATTGGACATTGGTGGAGATGATTACATTACGAAGCCGTTTAAACTGGCAGTATTCATGTCTAGGATTAATGCATTGCTTCGTAGGAGTGATAATTTCAACCATGCTGATATGGAATTGAGCTCAGGTGGCATTACTATTCAGCTTTTAAAGAGAGAGGTATATAAGAATAATGAGAAAATTGATTTAACAGCAAATGAATATAAACTTTTGTGTCTGCTGATGGAAAATCCAGGACAGGTACTTTCTCCAGAGCAGATTCTGGGGAAACTTTGGGATTGTAATGAAGACTATGTGGATAGTAATACACTGACGGTTTATATACGTAGGTTGCGTACCAAAATAGAGGAAAATCCAGGAAAACCAGAACGAATTGTGACGGTACGACGTATGGGGTATAAGTGGGACTCAACAGAATGAGGTGAAGCATAAGTGAAGATATTGGTAAATAAAAAAATCAAGAGCCTATTTTGTAAAATAACAGTGTGCATTATGACTTTTATTTTGTTGGCTGTGTTACTTTCTGGTTTTAATATAGCATCCGAAATGTTGATTATCTTTTTGTGTATGGGTGGAATGGGAGTTTCCATTGTCATTTTCTGCTACAATTATTTTAAAGAGCAGAATAAGATTATGGAAACAGCAGTAGCACAAATTGAAGAATATATTTCTGGAAATCATAAGATTCGTATTGACTGTGATGAGGAGGGGGAACTGTATCGATTATTTCATGAAGTGAATTCTTTGGCTGCAATTTTAAATGCACATATAGAAGAGGAGCGTAGATCGAAACAATTTTTAAAAAATACTATATCAGATATTTCTCATCAGTTAAAGACACCACTAGCCGCATTAAATATTTACAATGGACTTTTGCAAAACGAGGCAGTGGATATACCAAGGATTCAGGAATTTACTTCGTTGTCAGAAACAGAACTTGACCGAATAGATGCATTAGTACAGAATCTTTTGAAAATTGCAAAGCTGGATGCAGGCTCTATTGTGTTAGATAAAAAAACAGAAAATGTGGGGGAGATGATGAAGGAAGTAGAGCTACATTTTGCGTATCGTGCAGAGAAGGAGCAGAAAGAACTGTCATTATCTGGGGAGGAAGATATTTTACTAGTTTGTGACCGCAACTGGATGTTGGAAACTGTAAATAATATTGTAAAAAATGCGCTAGATCATACAGAATGTGGAGATACGGTAGAAATAAAGTGGAAGAAATCTGCATCAGTGATTCAGATTCTGGTTAAAGACAATGGTTGTGGCATTCACCCAGAAGATATTCATCACATTTTTAAAAGATTTTATAGAAGCCGTTTTTCTAAGGATAAGCAGGGAATTGGCTTAGGGCTTTCTCTTGCAAAGATGATCATTGAAGCACATAACGGTATGATAGAAGTAAAAAGTGAACTTGGAAAAGGGAGTACTTTTATAATCAGTTTTTTAATTCCTACAAAATTGTAGGCTGAGAGTCATGTTGCTGTAGGATTTAAGTGTTATGCTTTTTACATAATTAAAGAAAGAGGTGTAACGTATATGGATTTATTAGAAGTTCAGTCTATTTCCAAAACTTATGGTAGCGGTGAGGCAACCGTACATGCTTTAAAGAATGTGAGTTTTTCTGTACCAAAGGGAGAATATGTGGCAATTGTCGGAGAATCCGGGTCTGGCAAGAGTACACTCCTTAATATGATAGGGGCACTGGATAATCCTACATCAGGGAAGGTTCTGATTGAGGGAAAGGATATTTTTGCGATGAAAGAAAGTAAACTGACTATTTTTCGTAGGAGAAATATAGGATTTATTTTTCAAGCATTTAATTTAATTCCCGAGTTGACTGTGGAACAGAATATTATTTTTCCAGTATTATTGGATTATCAAAAGCCGAATCAAAAGTATCTAGAAGAGTTACTCGACATATTGAATTTAAGGGAACGTCGTAATCATCTACCAAGCCAGTTGTCCGGTGGACAGCAGCAAAGAGTAGCAATCGGACGTGCGTTGATTACACGTCCCTCACTAATTCTAGCAGATGAGCCAACAGGCAATTTGGATTCACAGAATAGCAGTGAAGTGATTGCCTTATTAAAAAATGCGTCAAAGCGGTATGCGCAGACGATTATTATGATTACCCATAATAGGAGCATTGCACAGTCAGCAGACAGAGTATTGCAGGTGTCGGATGGTGTACTGACTGATATGGGGAGGTGTAGTGAATGAAAAGCTATTTAAGCCTTGTACCTATTTCAGCAAAGGTACACAGACATCAGAGTCGCATGACAAGAATTTGTATTATTCTTGCAGTGTTTCTTGTGACTTCAATCTTTTCCATGATGGAGATGTGGAATGAATCCGAATTGACAGCAATGCGCAGAAAGCATGGAGATTGGCACATTGCGCTTCAAAATATGTCAGAAAAAGAAGCACAGCAGATTATAAAAAGTTCTGATATTGCATTTTCTTCTTGGTATGATGAAATCAATGTAGATGCTGATCAGGGATATTATATAAATGGGAAAAATGTAGTTTTATATGGTGCTGAGGAAAAATATGTCACAGATATTATGCAATATCCAGCCGAGGGTACCTATCCGCAGACGGAAAGTGAAGTAGCACTCAGTGCAGATGCCAAACAACTTTTTGACATGGAAATTGGAGATCGGGTTATTTTAAATACACCTGAGGGGAACTTTGAATATACTATTTCTGGATTTTATGCTGATGATATAGAGTTTAATGATATGATTCAGGGATGCTGTGCATACATGAACAAAAATGTTTTTAATGAAATTTGCATTAGAAACAAAAGTGAGACAACTCCACAGTTTTATATTAGATTTCAGAAAGAAAGTGGATTAAAGAAAACGATTGCCAATTTAAAACAACAGTATAATCTTACAGATGAAAATATAGAGGAGAATACAGCCATTCTAGGTCTTTTAGGAGCAAGCAATAGTGAAACTTTTAATGGGCTTTATCCACTGGCAGCAGTGTGTCTGATAATCATATTAGCAGCAGGAGTTTTAATGGTTTCAGGTTGCATGAATAGCAATGTCGCACAACGAACAAAGTTTTTTGGTATGATGCGGTGTATAGGTGCAAGCAAAAAGCAGATTTTACATTTCGTAAGGCTTGAAGCATTGAACTGGTGTAAGACAGCAATTCCCATTGGCTGTGTGCTTGGTACTGTGGTTTGTTGGATTTCATGTGCAATTTTACGGTTCTTTGTAAAAGGTGAATGGGCAGACATGCCGCTTTTTGCGATTAGTCCAAGTGGTATTCTATGCGGAGCGGTGGTCGGTGTAGTCACTGTTTTGCTTGCGGCTCATTCTCCTGCTAAACAAGCAGCGAAAGTTTCTCCAGTGGCAGCAGTGTCAGGAAATACGGAAGAAAAGAAAAAAATTCTTCATGCGGCTAATACAAGACTTTTTAAAGTAGAAACATCTCTTGGTGTTTATCATGCAACAGAAACAAAGAAAAATTTGATTTTGATGACAGGTTCTTTTGCTCTTACAATTGTGTTATTTCTAACATTTTCTGCTTGCCTTGATGTAGTAAATAAATTGCTTCCATCAGCAGTGAGTAAGTTTACACCGGATATTACGATTGCGAGTGAAAATGACACGAATTCTATAAATGAGAACCTTCTGGAGAAAATTAACAAAATTGAAGGTGTGGACTGGGTATTTGGTTTTGGACTATATACAGCATATCCGGTTGAGTTAAATGGAAAAGAAAGTACGATTGACCTGTTTTCTCATGATTCAATGCTGCTTGATCAGTTCAAAAATTCGGTAGTTAGTGGTGATATAGAAAAGGTATATGGGAACACAAACTATGCAATGGCAGTATATAATCAAAGTAACAGCTTGAATGTAGGTGATATAATAAAAATTGGGGATCAGGAAATTGAGATTGCCTGTGTCACATCAGAAGGAATAGGAAATGTTAGCGATGCAGCAACTGTGGTGTGCTCAGAGGAAACATTTGCCCGTCTAACAGGAGATAACGGTTTTATAACAATGGGAGTTATACTGAAAAAAGATGTATCTGATACTTCAGTACAGAAAATCTATGATTTGGCAAATGGATATTTGATTTCAGATAATAGGGAAGCGAACAGTGAAACCAGTGGTTCCTATTGGGTGTTCAGAATTGCAGCATACGGTTTTTTGACAATAATTTCCTTGATAACTGTGTTGAATATTATGAACAGCATCTCTATGGGAGTGTCTGCAAGATTGAAGCAATATGGGGCAATGCGTGCTGCTGGAATGGAAAGTCGTCAGGTCAGAAAAATGATAACAGCAGAGGCGGCCACATACGCTGTTTGCGGAACAATTGCTGGAATTGTATTTGGACTGATAATCCATTATTTAATTTATAAGAAGATTATTATCACACATTTTGGAGGTGCTTGGAATATTCCATTTAGTACTATTGGAATTGTATTTTTGTTGGTTGCATTTTCATGCATTATAGCAATTTATGGACCTTCAAAACGTATAAAGAATATGGCAATCACAGATACAATCAATAATTTGTAATTGAAACCGTATAAAAACTGCAGTACAGAAAAAGAAAAATTTGCTGTTAATTTGAGAATAGATAGGCGGATAGAAGAAAAATAGAATAGTAATTTAAGATATGTAAAAAGATGCGATTTAAAAGATTGCATCTTTTTTTTGCATTACTATGGGGGTATAAAATGACAAAAAATACATAATTATAAGAAATATTACATCAAATAACGGTTTTATTACATCAAAAAAAACTTAATGAGAAGTAGTGTTATAATTCAGTTCATAAAAATAAAGAGCAGGTGATGAAATGAAAATAGTAAAAGACTATATGGTGAAACTAGGATTTGTTTTTAAAGAAATTTTTAAAGCGGGTCCAAGTGTTTTTTTCCTTTCTGTAAGTTCAATGGTGATTGCAGGTATTAGTCCAGTATTAATTACCTATTTAACAGCAGAACTGATAGAAAGATTAGGACAAAATATTGGAAATGATTCTAAGGACGTATATGTAAAAGTAATTGGTGCTTTTGTTATAATGTTTCTTCTTGTAGTAATATCGTATGCTACTGAAAGTGTAAAAACGGTAATATGTGCTGTGGCTGGATTAAAATTATCGCACAATATTGAAAATATGGTTGCAGATAAATTCTATAAGATAAAACAGGAGAGGATTGATAACCCTGAGTTTTTAGATATACATTCAAATACGTTAAACAGATGTGGATCTGAGCCATTAAATCTGATGGAAAGTTTATTTTGTACAGTTGCGAATGTAATAAGCCTTATGGGATATGTAGTTATTATAGCTCGATATAATTTTATAGCCCTTCTGATTATTATTGTTTTTACTTTGCCGATAATTGTTTTTAAACGAAAATATCAGGGATTAACATTTCGATTCTATAACGAAAGAACAATGCAATTAAGAAGAATTATGTATTATTTAGAGTTGCTCACTGAGCCGCAATATGCGAATGAAGTTAGAGGATATAGACTACATAATTATTTTAGTAGTGAGAGAAAAAAACTGTTTCGTGATTTTATCAAAGGAAATACCAAAATAGCAGGAAAAGAAATAACCATATCACTATTTACCAGTTTACTTTCTATGGTTGGTGCTATTTTGGTCGGAATATGGCTCGTAAAAAAAACAATAGCAGGAACTATAACGGTATCTGAGTTTTATTTGCTGATTACAGCAATTATAACACTTGCTACTGATTTATTAGCATTGTCGGATCAAATTGCATCTAATAGTAAGAGTATGATGTTTATTAATTACATATTTGATTATATGAAAGAGCCAAATGTGATAGAAAGCAAAAGTCTGAAAATTAAGGAAAAGCCAACCCATAATATCCGGTTTGAAAATGTGAGCTTTCGGTACACTGGTTCAGAAAATTATGTATTGAAAAATATAAATGTTCATTTCGATACAAGCGAAACTGTTTGTCTTGTTGGAGAAAATGGAAGTGGGAAATCTACGTTTGTAAAACTACTACTAAGAATATATGATCCAACAGAAGGTTGTATATTGTTAGATGGAATTGATTTGAAGGAATATGATATTAATGAGATTCGGAGATTTTATGGAGTACTGTTCCAAGATTATGTGAAATTTTCGGATAGTGTACATAATTGTATTGGCTTCGGAAATATAGAGCAAATCCAGAATATTGATGGAATAGAAGATGCTGCAAGGCTAACAGGAGCAAATGTCTTTATTGATAATTATAAAGATGGATATGAAACAAACCTAAGTAAAATGTTTTTCAATGATGCAATTGAACCATCTGGAGGACAATGGCAGAAAATTGCAATATCCAGAGCTGTTTATTCAGATGCTCAAGTGTTAGTCTTAGATGAACCAACTGCGGCACTAGATCCAAAGTCGGAAGTAAGAATGTTTGATACATTCAAAAAAATAAGCGAATTGAAATCTACGCTTATTATTTCACATCGAATGTATATTACAAAATTGGCCGATAAAATTATTCTATTAGAGAATGGTAATCTTATAGAAGAAGGTAGTTTTGAAGAGCTTATTAAGATGAAAAAAGAATTCTATTCTATGTACAAAATACAATCGGACAGTTATTCTATGTCTGTTGAGTAAAGAAAGATAAAAGTGGGTTATTGATTATTTATATGGTCTGCTATATAGATAATAGAAGGGAGCAAGATATGCAGAATAAGAAAGTTAACTTAAAAAAGGTTAATAAAACTAACAATTCAACGGTGAGAACCCTGGATTGCCATTGCGGATGTGAAGGTAGAGTAGGACAGGCTTTTAAGAAAGGCTATGTAGGTAGTTTTATTTAATCTGGGCTAAAAAAATGCCATGTATACAAAAATTCAATTATGGCAAGATTTGTAAAAATATAAAATTGCGAAGAAAATATCTCATTGATATTAAGGCAATTTGCAAGGAGGTGAAAATATGACAAATAAAAAAGTTAATTTGAAGAAAGTTAACAAGGCGAATAATTCAACTGTAAAAACATTGGATTGTCACTGTGGATGTTCAGGTAAGCCTGTATCTGCGTATAGCAAGGGTTACGTAGGAATGTTCTTATAATTATAGCTGTATAACATAGAGAATAAAAATCTTTTAATAACAATTATCTTGTAGCAGGCTATATAAATAATCAATAACCCAACAAATGAAAGAAGGAGAAGGTATGTATTTAGCAAAAGTAATTCAGGCGGATAATCGTATGTATATTTATGACGCATTAGATAATAAGTTGGCTATGATTAATTCGGAAAAAGATTTGAGCGAGAATGAAAGTTATGAAAAATTTTTAAGGGATAATGATTTTAGAGATGTAAAAAAACCTTGTGAATTTGAGGTGAAATACCCATTTGCCGAGGAAGAATTAAAGGAAATGTTAAACAGAAAAGTTAAGAGTATTACGTTGGCACTCACAGAGCAGTGCAATTTAAGATGTAAATATTGTGGATATATGCCGAAATACTTGGATCATAACTATCATTTGAAGGAGATGCCGAAAGAAATCGCTTTCAAAGCAATAGACTTTCTTATGAAAAATTCTCAGGAAAGTGATGTATGCAATATAGGATTTTATGGTGGAGAGCCATTACTCCGGCTAGATTTAATAAAGGAATGTATCGCTTACGTGAAAGAACGCTATCCGTTTAGACAGCCTACTTATAACATTACAACAAATGCTACATTACTGGATGATAAAGTAGCAGCTTTCTTAGTTGAAAATGATATAAAGATAACCCTTAGCCTTGATGGTCCGGAGAAGGAACAGAACAAATACCGGGTTGATGGAAGTGGAAAAGCCAGTTACGATAAAGCATATCAAAATATTCAGCAACTTTGTAGAAATTATCCTAAATATTTTAAGGAAAATGTTAATTATAATGTGGTTTTGTATAATGGAGCCAATAAGAAGCTTTTCGAGTCTTTGGATAATTTATGGAAGTTAGATGTGACATTAGTGGATTTATTTGAAACGGAATACTTTAGGCAGGTAAGAGATAAGAATGATGGAGAAGATAAAACGGAGCAGTTTGATGCAAAAACTTATGATTTTGCGTATAGAAATATGTTAACGAATATGAAAAAATATTATAATGCGTTCAATACATCAGAGAGTAGCCATACCATTCTTCCGGGCGGTTTTTGCATTCCAGGGGTAAGAAAAAATTTTGTCACCACAGATGGAAAAATTATTGTATGTGAGAAAGTAGATGAAAGCCAAGAACTTTTTGAAATAGGAGATGTGTATACTGGAATTGATATGAAAAGGATTGAAAGGCTTGTTAATGAAACAGTGAAACGTTTAGAAAAATGTAAGCACTGTTGGGCAGCCAGATTTTGCAATATTTGTTTTATGGATATTTTGAAAGTGGGAAATAAATATTGTGAAGAATCACGAAAAAATGTGGAAACAGAATTAGGATACTATATTAATCAGGTTTGTGCAGATAGAGATTTGATTAATTATATATCTAACATATCATTAGTTTAGGTGTGAGGAGAGTAAAAATGAAGGTTGCATTAATTGATGTTGGAGTTTCTGAAAATGAAATTGAAAATAAAATGATGGTACGTCATTTCTCATTTGAAAATGGGAAAATGGAGGAGAAATACAAAGAACCAGAAGAAGAGCATGGTACAAGATGTTTTAAAGAAATTATTTCAAATACAAAGGATACTAATCTTCAGATTTTGGATTTGAATATAGTAAATGATTTTGGAACTCTTCAGGTATTTCCAATGGTAGCAGCAATAGAAAAAGCAATTCAGGAGCAGGCTGATATAATTAATATTAGCTTGGGAGTGACTGAATATTCACAGGAATTGTATGATGCATGTGAAAAAGCCATAGTAAACAATATTGTAATTCTATCGGCTGCATCACATAGAAATACAATATCATTTCCAGCAGATTTTAATAATGTGATTTGTGTAAATGTGGATCAGAAACAAAATGAAAAAATAAGAACAATTGGAGCGTCCACCGTTACTGTGTCTATGAAAGATTATATTATAACAGAAAATGGAGTGGAATTTGACTTTAGTTCTTCAAGTATGGCTTGTGCAAGGGCTTGCGGCTATTTTTGTGATGCACTGGGAGATGTACCTTTAAACGATAAACATAAGGTATTATTGAAAAAATATAATATTAAAATTTGTAATTTGGATAATATTCACTGTGATAATATAAAGGAAGAGTGCGAGATAAAAAATATTTTATCAAGTAGTAAGATAGCCATTGTACTGTTACCAGAAACAGAAACATACAAAATTAAAAGGGACATGTTACATAAGAATATTGTGGCATATTATGATCACGAAAAAGGTAGTTTTTATGGGTTTGTAGATGGTAAGGAAAGTACAGATTTCGATGTAATAATGTTGGTGAGTTCATTATATTGCGATTTACAATTTCCAGTAGCAATAAAAGAAAAGTATAAGAATTATCGGGTTATTTGCATCGGAAATTTTCTTAAAAAAAATGATAATGAATATTTGTATGATTATGATAAATATGAGGCAACGGAAATGACAGTTTTAGAAAGACCTGTTATTGCAATTGCTGGATTATGCAGTGGATTAAACAAGACGGATGTTCAAACTGAGTTACTGAACCAATTAAAAAAAGATGAACTGAACGTTAAAGCAATTTCTAATAATCCAATAGGATTACTGTATGATATGGAAGTATTTAACTATCCGACAGAGTTAAAATTCCCAGATATTGTTTATTCTATAAACAAATTTATGTATCTAACAGAAGTAAATGAAGAGATGGATGCTTGGCTTATTAATATTGGCGGAGCAATTGGACAAGTAAATAATTTGAATACATATAATTTTGGTAAGCTGACAGATGCCTACTTTTCTGCAGTAAATATTGATGTGGCAGTTATGTGCGTAAATACGTTTGTAGATGTGTCAAATTTAAAATTGCAACTAGCTGACTTATACAAACATGGGATTGATAATATTTTCATTGTTTTGTCACACAATGATATTGACGCAACGACAATGGATTATAAAGATGGACTACAGACTTATTATGTGGACAATGAAAAGTATTTGCAGGCATTGAAATATCTAAAGGAAAATATTAGGGAAAAGGTGTTCTCTTTGGAAGATGTACAAAACGGTATTCTTTATGAAAAAATTATCGAAGCTTTGAGTTGATAAAATGTCAATTGAAATTTGGAATAATGGTAGCTATTTTGTATGAATGAAAGGAATACAGTAGGGGAGGTATTATATTTTGAAAAGCAAATTACAATGGATTAGTTTTTTTCTAATACTGGTAATGTTTTTCCCAGTATCTGTATTTGCAAATGAGAACAATTATGTAGGTTGTGATTTAATTGGAGTAGAAGAAAGCAAGTTTGAGAATTTAATTGAAGAAATTCAAAATATCGAAACTACACATCCTGAGTACACAGAAGAAATGGTTAAAAATGTTTTGGATGAACGGCATCAGAGATCGGGAAAAGGTATTATCGACATCTGGAATGTTCTTACAGATTCAGAAAAGAAACTATGTATTCGTTATCCTTTTGATGCCCTAAAAGTAAATAAAGCAAAAAATATTGCTACTTCGCAGACAGAGGCAAAATTTGGAACAAATGGTTTAGGAAACAGAAGTGATGCTTTTCGTCATGGAATTTGGAATGCTGAAATGACTGTTTTGATAGGAAAAGAAAGAGCGGAGTTATTTGCAACTGCTCATGAAGACAAAGATGTTACAGGAACAGAATCAGACGGATATCCAAAAACAGCACATAGAGATATGGACTTACATAACAATAAAGTGGGAAGAGAAATAGGAGAGAAAAATAAAGAAGCTTCTGAAAGTGAAATGGCGGATATTATTTATCAGGAAATATATTCCGCAACAACATCGTTTATATGGCTACATGAATAAGATTTGAGCAGTGCGATTGCACTGCTCGTCTTCGTATTTTATATATTTGCGTAATTGATTACTTCTATTATTTGTATCGCTATAAATAAAATAGGGTAGCATGATAGTACAACATG